>JDSF01000320.1_pt1 | contig 22212 bp, 29 predicted proteins | sample 199441 | NCBI WGS metagenome assembly JDSF01 (sample SAMN02592751, study PRJNA231836) | bioreactor metagenome | isolation source: continuous culture bioreactor denitrification-DNRA | place: Germany: Bremen
TGGAGATGACAGACGCCCAGGCGGCCGTCCTCCGTTCTCTGGTGAAAGAAAAGGAAGAGATGGTGGCAGTGACGAACGTCGACAGCGAAAATCTGGTCCAAAACCTTATGGGTTTGACTCATTCCGTCAGACCAAGACCAGAGGTGAACACGAAGACGATCCGTTCTTCTCTGAATGATTCGTTAACTAGCTTATTAATAGTCATAGAACCCCCCAGTTTTGGGGGTTCTATGTTGATTATATCAAAGATTATTTTCTTCATACCGTACTATGTTGACAGGGTAGTTTACTTGGAGTAAGATAACTATTGAGATTCAATATCATTTAGGAAAAACCCATGAAAGACAAGCGACAAACAATACAAAAGGGATTGGTGTGGGATGCTGTTACCAACGCTACCAACCACCCAAATGCTGAACAAATCTACGAACGTATTGTTGAGAAACATCCATCGATCAGTAGAGCTACAGTTTACCGAAACCTGAACTCACTTGTTGAGGAAGGCAAGGTGAAACGCGTCCGGGTTCTTGGTGGTCCAGACCATTTTGATCGCACGTTGGGAAACCATTACCATATACAATGTATCCATTGTAAGCGTGTGGATGATATAGAGCTTTTTGAGGATATCAATCTGTCTGAACAGAATATTGATACCCACGGATATACTCTGGAATCTTATGAAATAGTCTTTAACGGGATTTGTCCCGAATGTAAAAATATGCGTGCTGCTCAATAGCAGTTACTGAAAGGAGCAAGGAATGGAATTGAAAGGATCAAAAAACAGAGAAAAAAAACTTGCATGATGCTTTTGCTGGTGAGTCAATGGCTCGGAACAAATATACCTACTATGCCTCCAAGGCAAAGAAAGAAGGGTATGTACAGATTGCAAATCTCTTCGAAGAGACTGCTTTCAATGAGAAAGAACATGCAAAAATCTGGTTCAAGCTTTTGCAGGAAGCTGGTGAGATCCCTACTACCGCAACCAACTTGAAGGATGCAGCAGCTGGCGAACACTACGAGTGGACTGACATGTATGTAAACTTTGCAAAGGAAGCTCGGGAAGAAGGCTTCAGCAAGATTGCTACCTTGTTTGAAATGGTTGCTGCCATCGAGAAGCACCATGAACAGCGCTATCTTGACCTTTTAAAGAATGTTGAGGGTGGCTTGGTATTCAGTCGTGATGGAGACCAGATGTGGAAGTGTTCCAACTGTGGTCACATTGTCATTGGTAAGAAGGCCCCTGGCATCTGCCCAGTCTGTAACCATCCTCAGGCATATTTTGAGATTGTTGCAAAGAACTATTAAGATTTACTAGTTGCAAGAAAAAAGCAGGCTGTTGAGGCCTGCTTTTTCTTTGGAGTCAATCCTTGTCAAGATTCATGAAATTGAGAGGATTGCTATGGACCATCTCATGAATCTCATCATCAGAGAAAGGTGATTCTTCAAAGATTCGATAGTAAGAAGTGTATGATTCGACTTTTACGAGATTGACTGAAAAAATCTGTACCAAACAAACTTCTAGAGAGTATGGTCTGCCGTTGCTCTTCATCAAGTGATTTAAGGTAATTGGAAAGCAGCAGGTAGAATTCAGGATTGCTTCCACTGAATGATACATCTGCATAAACATTTGGATAGAGTTGCATCAGTTCAACAAGATCATAGAACCAAGGAGAGTCAGGTACCCTGCTTGTTAAACCAGAGATAAGTGACAAGGGATTCTTTTGCAATTGGTTATACTGCCAACCATAGTGGGCAAAGTCGATTCTGAGCATAGGGTAGCGAGCAAGTACCGGTTTATAGGAGGATGGAGCAGTGTATTTCCAGGCTTCCTTCGCTGGTACTCCTCTGAACCCCTGATCGTCACAGTGAGTCATGATCGGAATGTCGTGCTTGGTGCAGAACTCATAGATCATGATAACTTTATCCCGCTGTTCTGGGTCCGTTGGCCATGGGTCATACCCCATTGGGGGGGATAGAACTTAACCCCATAGAATTGTTTCTTCCCATCACCGGTTCGAATATAAGTGTTCAGCAGTTTCTCGATGAAGGAAATGGTATGTACCTGTGGGTTGATGCCTAAAAAAAGGGAAGAACTCGAATAGGCCATCAGGGTGGGTTGTTCTGTAATAATCAAACCCCTCCAAGGTATCCTTCACATAGTCAAGGATTTTTTCTTCATTGGGAGCAGGGTAGTAGAGAGAGTCGTTTCTGATCTTGTTGCTGGAGAAGTCCATCAATAGCGGGCACATAGCCATCTTGTCGTAGGTACGGGAACGCATGTGCATTTTCCGTCCCGGATATAGGGCTCTTCAGGCCGGAGGGCTTCCTCATCATGGCTGGGGAATTTTCCCATGAGGTCATCCTCCATCATCACCAAGGTCTCTCCGATGGTCTGCTCAAAAGTGGTCAATGTATTGGTGATACGGTTGAGCAGCGCTGCACTCTTACGATTCTTATTGGTTAGGATATAGCTCGGGGAGAGAGTTCCACTGGTAACCAGGTCCCCAATACCTCCCTCCAATGAGGAAAAGAACGACAACAAATTAGGATGTACAATATTCATGACATGGAAATGCTGGTCGAAGAAGTAATTCATACAACCCTCCTCAGTAAGTGAAGGTAGTGAGGGGTCATACGACCCTCATGGGAATCACATACCCATCTTCTTTTTTTTCAACTTTGCCCAAGAGTCCTTGAGCGTTACAGTCCTGTTGAAAACGAGATGGTCTTCACTACTTGCCTTGCCTTCGAGGCAGAAATAACCGTTACGAATGAACTGCAGGTAATCTCCTTCCTGTGCTTTCTTGATCTGTGGCTCAGCTTTTGCATTGCTGATGATCTGCAAGGAATCGGGGTTCAGGTCATCCAGGTAGTTGCCTGTCTCCTTCCCTGGATACTCAGTGAGGAAGAGCTTGTCATAGAGACGGGCCTCTATGGTAACCCCTTCAGAGGCACTTACCCAGTGACTTGTTCCCTTGACCTTTCTTCCATCAGGAGTGGAGCCCCCCTCTCGATTCAGGGTCATAGGTACAATGCACTTCTATAATGGTACCATCATCATCCTTTACTACAGAATGAGCAGTCACATAGTAGGTATACTTTAGTCTGATCTCATTGCCAGGATAGAGCCTGTGGTACTTCTTCGGGGGGGCTCTTCCATGAAGTCTTCCCGTTCGATGTACAACTCTCTTGAGAATGGGATTTGATGGGTATTACTGTTAGGATCTTCAGGATTGTCCACAGCCTCAAAGTACTCAACCTTGTCCTCTGGATAGTTGTCGATGATCAGCTTTAGAGGGTCCAGTACTACCATCAGACGCTGAGCACGCTTGTTCAGGTCTTCCCGAACACAGAACTCCAGCAAGGAGTAATCAACAACGCCTTCAACTTTTGCAACACCAACACGACTGATGAAATCTTTCATCGATTCAGGGAGTATCCCCGTCTTCTGATACCGCTGATGGTAGGCATTCTCGGGTCATCCCAGCCATCCACGATCCCCAATTTAACCAAGTTGAGGAGTCTTCTCTTACTCATCACGAAATAATTGATGTTCAAACGGGCAAATTCATACTGATGAGGCGTATGTTCAATACCATCAATGCCGGTTGCCCAATCATAGGCGGGTCGATGGTCCTCAAACTCCAGCGTACAGATTGAGTGGGTTATTCCCTCAATGGCATCGCTGATGGGATGAGTGAAATCATACATGGGATAAATACACCAAGTATCTCCGGTTCGCGGATGAGAGGCAAACTTGATACGGTAGAGAGCTGGGTCACGCATGTTCAGGTTTGGACTCGACATGTCAATCTTGGCGCGAAGAATGTATTTGCCCTCTGGGTGTTTGCCTTCACGCATTTCAAGGAACAACCTAAGGTTTTCCTCAATGCTCCTCTCCCGGTCAGGACTGTTCTTCCCAGGCTCCGTCAAGGTTCCCCGGTACTCCTTCATCTGCTCAGGCGAGAGGCTGTCCACATAGGCTTTCCCTTGTTTGATCAACTCCAGTGCAATCTCATACAGCTGCTGATAATAGTCAGAGGCATGGTACTCATACTCTCCCCAGTCGTAGCCAAGCCATTCGATGTCACGCTTGATGGAGTTGATATACTCCATATCTTCCTTCTCAGGATTGGTGTCGTCAAAACGGAGGTGGCAGCGGCCTTGGTATTTTTCCGCTAGTCCAAAGTTGATGCAGATCGACTTGATGTGTCCGATATGCAGGTATCCATTGGGTTCAGGGGGGAACCTGGTTACAATGGTATTATTAGGAACCCGGCCGGAGGCAAGGTCATCTTCGATGATTCGTTCCAAAAAAAATTTAGAGGAGTCTTTTCTTTCGTCTCCACTTCGTTGTGCTCGTCCATCATTGTCCTTCCTTATACTTTCAAAGGGGCTTCTCTGAAGATAGCACATAGTAGCACAACCACTAGTGTTGTGCGAGAGGCTATCAGGTCTCTTTCGTATAATCCAAGGCACTCATGGATGCCCTTGCTACCTCACTTCCGTCGTTGGAAAAAATAGGGGCCGAAGCTTACCGATTCCTCGATTCCAGGAATTGTAAAGGTACCTACCCAGGTCACGGTATCCTCACACTGCATGCCATACCCAATTGATATCTGGGAGCCTCTGCGTTTCATGCTCCAAATTACAGGAGCGTTTTCCCTCTTGAGTGGAATTCTACTGTAGTTATGGTAGCCGCTGATCATCACGTGGATTTCCAAGGATTCAACGCTCATTCCAACCCCAATGAAATCGGTATCTAAGTGGTAGAAACAAACACCTGAAAAGACACCATTCCCATCACTGGAGAGCGTCATTTTACAAGAAAAGTCATCGTCAGAAACTGCAAGCAAGAGAGGTCCTTCTATCAAGTGCATCTGTGGTTCAACCATGAGGGAAACCGACCGGTGATCCTTCTCCCATGATTGGGGTTTTCCCATCCATCTAAAATCGCGCATCGTAATCTTTCTCATATATGCAGTATATGAGAGTTGCGTCATTTTATCCATAACCACTTTATGTTGCGAAGAAGTTGTTGTACCTTATATCATATGAAGTCACCAAAAGAACACGCATTGGAAAAGTATTTGCTGTCACAGTTGACGGAGGATTCCCTCAGCTATCGTTTGGCATCCCTGCTGATACAGGATCCTGAGATCGAGGCACTACAAGAGTATGCGAACAGTGTTTCAATCAAAAGGTTGAACTACAACGACCACGGCCCGGTACATATGCGCCAAGTGGCAATCAACGGAGTGAAGATGCTTACATTGCTCAAGGAAGCAGGTATCAAGACCTCCTTGGAGCAAGAGGATAGTGGTAGCTACGAAGATAGTATGCTCTCCTTGTTGCTTGCATCATTCGTACATGACCTTGGCATGAGTGTTGGTCGTAGTGAACATGAATTGACTGGTTGATAATTGCACGTCCTATCATGGACCGCATACTCACTCAGCTCCTTGGTGACCAATTGACCCGTAAGATAGCCATTATCTCGGTTGCCAGTGAAGGAGTGCTCGGTCATATGGCAAATAGGAGAGTACACTCCTTGGAGGCTGGCATGCTTTTGGTTGCTGATGGGTGCGATATGGAGAAGGGTAGAGCCAGAATTCCCATGAGTATCATGAGCCATGCAAAGGTTGGTGATATTCATAAATACTCTTCAAACTCAATCGAGAAGGTAACGATCACAAAAGGTGATTCAGTTCCCATCCTTATCGATATTGCCATGAGTAGTGATGTAGGATTTTTCCAAGTTGAGGAAGTCTTGCTACCCAAAATATCCATGAGCCCAGCCAAGGCATATGTACAGGTTCATGCAGGGGTTATTGGACAAGAGCGAAAGAACTATTTATAGGAGTGAATCATGATAGGTGTTATTGGAGAAGCGTTGATCGACTTTATTGCCAAGGGAACCCTTGGTCCATCTGTCCCGTATGATTCAGTGGTAGGAGGTTGTGCTTTGAATACCGCTGTTGCTACCTCCAGGCAAGATTCCCCTGTTGCGTATGTTGGGAAAATCTCTGGAGATATTTTTGGGCAGCGGATGCTTAACCATCTAATCGATAGTGAGGTATTGTTCGACCCCAGTCTCTGTGCTGCCCCACAGCCATCATTGCTCGCCATGGCTAGCCTAGATGCTGAAGGTAAGGCAAATTATACCTTCTACACAGAAGGAACCGCTGTAGCCAGTATGGCTAAAGCAGAGTTGCTCTCTGCCCTTCAGGAACATACCGATCTGAAAGTGGTACACATAGGTTCTGTGTCCTTGGCTCTGGAGCCACTCTCTGAGGTGATCATATCGGCATTGCAATCATATGAACCAAAGCCCGTGATTTTTCTTGATCCCAATGTCAGGCCAGCTGTCATTCCTGATATGAATGCATTTAGAGCCAGGATTGAAGAGGCAATGGATTTAGCCTCTTTGGTCAAGATCAGTGACGAGGATCTCCTGCTGCTCTACGAAGGAAAGGACGCAAAGAAAATGGCTCAATCCCTCGCCCAGGAGAAACAGGCGCATGTCATTCTTACCCTTGGAAAACAGGGAAGTATTTGGTACACCCCTGAAGGTGAGTCAGCTTCCATGGAAATTATTGATCTACCGGTCATAGATACAGTCGGGGCTGGGGATACCTTTAGTGGGGGACTCCTTTCCTATCTCTATGAAAGGGATTGTTTCGGCAAGGACGGGGATATTCCACAGCTAAAGAAACTTCCACTTGATTTGATCAAGGATGCATTGGTTTGGGCAACCGCCTCCAGCGCTATCACCTGCTCCAGAAGAGGGTGTGATCCTCCTCGGACCGAGGAAATACGCTCCTTGCTCGCCAGCCTTTAGGTTGCCTTAGTAGCTTCTTTGGAAGTACACTATCTCCATGCTGAAGAATACCCGTAACAGAATTATACGCACTTTACTCCTTATTTTGGGGGGGGTGCGTTTTGTGTATTCATCGGCTTGTTGCTGTTCCGTTGGACGGACAGTATTTCTGAAGATAAGCAAAGACGAGAACTCTCTAAAGTACTGCATACCATTGCTGGAAGAGCAGGGGCCGGAAGGTGTACTAGCACTTTCCGGGTTGCAAGTTGCAGATATTCTTTCAGGAGAGGATGGGTTGATCTTATTCGAAGAAAATCAATCCATTTATTACAGTGCTGCTGAGAAACAGCAGATGAGTGTGTATGAAAACGTGAACAAGAGCGTTGTACATATCACCACTGTAGGAGAGGCCGCGGTAAGCGCCTTCATGGATATTCTCCCTGCTCAAGGAACCGGTAGCGGTATCATCCTCTCCAAGGATGGCTACATTCTTACCAATGCCCATGTAGTTGAGAAAAGTGCAAGCATCCAGGTAGGTTTGTATAACAACCAGTCCTACGCAGCAACCTTGGTTGGCATCGATAGTGAGGATGACCTTGCAGTGATCAAGTTGGTTTCTGCCAAGGATGTGCTGCTCTATCCAGCCACCCTAGGGACCAGTGAGGATTTACAGATTGGGCAACGGGTAATTGCAATCGGAAATCCTTTTGGATATGACCGTACGATGAGTGTAGGTGTGGTAAGTGGGCTAAACCGACCGGTTAGAACCAGCGAGGGCAAGGTAATCATGAATGCAATCCAGACCGATGCTGCTATCCACCCAGGAAACAGTGGCGGTCCGTTGCTCAATACACAGGGAGAAGTCGTTGGGATCAACTCAGCAATATTTACTACTTCAGGGAGTTCTCAAGGATTGAATTTTGCTATTCCAGTTGATACTGCAATAGCAGTCATTCCAGATTTGATCAAGCAAGGAAAGATTAGCCGGGGTTGGCTCGACCTTGCGGCAGTGCAGCTAACTCCCCAGCTGGTATCCTATGCCAAGCTCTCGGTTGAAAAAGGGGTTCTTGTAAGCGAAGTTACCAGTGGTGGCTTCGCAGAGAAAGCAGGAATAAAGGGTGGAAGCCGGAAGGTGCAGTACGGCTCATCGGTTATCAATCTTGGGGGTGATGTCATCACTGCGATCAATGGTGAGACAATTCGGGACCTCAACGATCTCTATCTTGCTCTGCTTCCAATGAGAAGTGGGGAGAAAGTCTCTGTGACAGTCAATCGTGACGGGAACGTGAAAAAGATGGAAGTTGGGCTGATTGAACGAACAGCGCAGCATGTGAGCGCATTGGTACGATAAGATGAAAGATACGATTTATGTTGATGAAAGCTGGGGTGGTGAAGCCATTTCCAATATCCATGGACAGGTCTCCTACCAAAGCAAACCGTTCAAGGTAGCATCGTCCTATGAACCAGCAGGTGACCAGGGAGAAGCAATCAAGGCCTTGAGCGCAGGCTTGCTGGATGGGGATCGTTGTCAGACCCTCAAGGGTGTTACCGGTAGTGGTAAGACCTATACGATGGCGAAGATCATCGAACAGGTGCAAAAGCCTACCTTGGTGCTCTCACACAACAAGACACTCGCAGCACAGTTGTATCGAGAGTTCAAGTCCTTCTTCCCGGATAATGCGGTTGAGTACTTTGTCTCCACATACGATTACTACCAGCCTGAAGCATATGTCCCTGGCAAGGATTTGTATATCGAGAAGGATGCCTCGGTCAACCAAGAGATTGACAGGCTCCGACTCTCTGCCACTTTTTCCTTGATGGAGCGTCGTGATGTTATTGTAGTCTCAACTGTATCTTGTATTTATGGATTGGCAAATCCTGTGTCAGTTCGTGATATGGTGCACACCTTCCATACCGGGGAGGCTTTCAACCATCGTGATGTATTCGACCAGTTGGTACGAATGCAGTATGAACGAAACGATGCCATTCTACAGCGAGGATCATTTAGGGTACGTGGAGATGTAATTGAGATATGCCCGGCCTACTTGGAAAATGCTGTAAGGATTTCGATCGATTGGGACGAAATTGCATCCATCCAGTGGTTTGACCTGTAAGCGGGGAGAAGCAGGAAATCGTCGACAGTTATACACTGTACCCTGCAAAACAGTTTGTAATGCCTCAGGAGCAGGTCAAGGCAGCCATCTCGAGAATCCGGAGCGAAATGGAAGACCAGGTTGAGTATTTTACCTCCATGGGCAAGCCATTGGAGGCTGAACGAATCAAGACCAGAGTAGAGTATGATTTGGAAATGCTTGAAGAGATAGGATACTGCTCCGGTATCGAGAACTACTCTCGCCCTCTCTCTGACCGTAAGGCAGGGGAGCGCCCAGCGGTATTGTTGGACTATTTTGCTCCTGACTTTATTACCTTCATTGACGAATCACATGTTACCCTCTCAAGTGGGGGGGGCAATGTATGAGGGAGATCGATCACGAAAATTGAACTTGGTGAACTTTGGATTCAGACTTCCTTCAGCGTTGGACAACCGCCCATTGAAGGCTTCCGAGTTTGAGAAAGTTGTGAAGCAGCGGGTCTATGTATCAGCAACACCGAACCAGAAGGAAGTGGATGAGAGTACACGTGTGTCGAACAGATCATCAGGCCCACTGGCTTGCTTGATCCAGAAATCGAGGTACGACCCACCGAAGGTCAGATGGAGAACCTATACGGAGAGATCCGCTCAGTTATCAAGAAGAAGCAGAGAGTACTGGTTACTACGTTGACCAAGAAGATGAGTGAGGATCTGACTGATTATTTTGCATCCCTCGGTTTAAAGGTGCGTTATCTTCACTCCGAGATTGAGACCATTGAACGGGTGGAAATCCTCAGGGACCTACGCTTGGGTGTCTATGATGTGTTGATAGGAATCAACCTGCTTAGAGAGGGTTTGGACCTTCCCGAGGTTGCCCTTATCGCCATCCTTGATGCAGATAAAATCGGCTTCCTTCGCTCGGCTACTGCTTGATCCAGACCATAGGGCGTGCTGCCCGTAATGCAGAGGGGCGGGTTGTCATGTATGCAGACCGAATGAGCCCTGCAATGGAAGAGGCCATCAGTGAGACCAACCGACGCCGAGCAATCCAGATGGCATATAACGAAGAGCATAATATTACCCCTACGACCATCATCAAGGCAATTCATGACATGTTGGAACGTGAACAACATGAACAACATGAGATCCAGAAGCACGATCTTGAGCTACTTAAGGGCGGTTATAACCTGCTCAGTGCTACCGATAGAAAGAACTACATCAAGGCACTGGAGAAAGAGATGCTTGAAGCGGCAAAGAATCTGGAGTTTGAACGCGCAGCGGTTATCCGTGATGAGATACAGGATGTAAAAACAGGTAAGTTCACCGGCTAGTGGAGAATTAAATCCAGCGGCCCCCCCCTGTGATGGTGGGGTGCTGATATGTACTGGTATCTACTCCACTGAGTGCAGTACCTTGGTGGTAGTACACATATTGATAGAGGTAGTCTACCGTTATCTTATTTGGCGGGGACAGCGCTTGGGTCTCTTCATCCCAGCCGAGTCCTTCAAGTAGAGCTTGTGTGAAATAACCATGTGATGCTGTTTCACTAGCCGTATTGTCATACGTAGTAGCAGCTATTACAAATACAGGATGGGTATACGATCCTTCAGTAAAGTATTGGTCATACACTTCTTGTAAGTATGCATTTCTCTCAATAAGTGAATAGGACGTTTCACTCTCCTGTACGAAGTTTCCGCTATAACAGCTGTCAACAAGCAGCAGTATACTTCCCTTACACTCCTTCAATTTGAGATATAGGTCTTCTACTGAAAGAAGAGAATCATCAAATGGATCATTATTGGAATCCAAGATTAGCCCATTGCTTCGAGGGGGATAGAGTACCAGCGAACCATCAACATCTCCATGCCCACTGTAGCTAATGATGAGAATATCTTGTTCATTCATAGTTTCTGCGAGCGACCCAATTTTCTCGGTGACATTGGCTTTGGTGGGAAGCAAAGGATCTGAAAGGGAATCACTGCCATCTTGGAGCATAAGGGTGGATGCATGCTCTCTGTCTGCAAACAGAGCAGTAAACGCTTTCTCCAGTTCTATTGCATCCGGGAGTGTCCCGTTGAGTGACTTTACATTCGTCCCATCATAATTAAGCGCTATTGCAAGATGATGGGTTTTCCCTTCTGTAGGGACGGGGTTATCAACTCACAACCCAAAAGAAGTGATAGGGATAGAAGGATCAGAAGATGGAGTTTCATATATCTAGAGTTCAATTATCTGTTCCTTTGCTTCAGTAGCTGAATAGTAGCATATCCATGGCGCCACCGGTTACCATGGGGTGTTGGATAGGTTTATCCATGGTAAATATTGACCAACGTACAGGATATACTTGGTGTTTCTTGATGTATTTATAGAGGGAATCAACACTCAGTAGTCTATTTCTTGCTGAAGGAGGAGCCCCTTCTGCAATTCTCAGCGTTGTATGGTTCCAACCCAAAGCCTCAAGGAGAGCTGAGGTAAAGACCCCGTGACTGTGGTCATCGAATTTTCTTTCATATGAATCAGAATCAGCACTGGCTGTAAGAACCATAAAAGAGGGTATCTCATATTCTTCATCAGAGAAGTATTTGCCATACCAGTCATCGATGCCTTTATCATAGACCCAGCTCAAACTTGAAGCTGACTCGGGGATGAATAAACCGCTGTAACAACTATCCAAGATAAGAAGTTTTTTTCCTTTGATGGGTTCAATACGTGCATGCAACCACTGTGGAGTAACCATAATAGAAGATGTCTCAGACTTGTCGATCTCACCGCTTGTTTGCGTATGGGCCATGACAAGCTCACCTGTTCCCTCGACCCCATGCCCACTGTACGTGATGATGGTCAGATCATCCTCTGCTGCAAGTCCTACGATGTCAGCAAGGGTGTTCTCCAGACGATCTCTGGAGGCATACCCTGGGGCATCGAAGGTCTCTTGGGTATGGTCGGTTCCTTCCTGAAGGAGAAGGGTTGCCTCAATATCTTCACTATTCCAGCCAGCTCTCATAGCTTGTTGCTTGAGTGCATCTGAAATTTCCCTCGCATCATAGACAGTACCAGGAAGATCATCAAGTTTGTCTTCATATTCTGGATCTGCCACTTCATCTGGTTCGTTTTCATACGTTATTCCAATTGAGACAATGCGTACGGTCCCTCTCTGTACTGGCTCCTCGTAGTACAACTCACAGGATGCCATGAGAAGCATTAGGATGGGCAGCAGAAGGAATACTCGTCTCATGTATCACCTCTTTTAAAAGGGAAGAGCAGGTAGCGTACTCCAATTCCAGCTTGCAGTGCCGTAATCTCTTTTCGAAGATGAACTGAAAGAGGTGCGGTGAGGAATAATTGGTGGTCTGTTCCCTCAGCAATGAGGAATTGGGGCCCAAGTTTAAATGAGAAGGAGGCGAAAACTTCTTCAATCTGCTTGTAATAGTTTACTTCACTCCCACCTTGGATGAAAAGTGAGAATCTATCACTGAGTGACCAACTTGCAAGGACGCTGAGTCCAAGAGAGTTGAATCCACGAGCACGATAGTTCCGAATGGGAGAGAGTCGGAGACAGAATAGAGGTGTGCCTGCAGGACGGTCTCCCAATTGCTTCCTTTATATCCAAGGAACCCAATGGTGGTAGAGACTGCCAAGGAAGAGCGGGCAGGTATCTCATCCTCAAAATGGGTGATACCCAGATAGTAGGAAAGTGAGGAAGAGGCAGCAAAATACTGCCCCCCACTGGCAGCAGCCAGGGAAGTAGTAATGAGTATCAAAAGAACTATGAGATACAGTCTCTTACCTTTCATACTCTTTAGTATACAGAAATCCTAGGATATTCCTATTCCCTAGCCATGGTAAGTTTTGATTTTGTCATGAGTGTACCGTCAAGATATTCCCTGATGGACTTGATTCTAACACCTAGAGTCAAGTGAGCAGCAATAGGGCGGTGAGAAGAATGGGCAATTATCGTATGTCCTTCCCAACTACAAGTAAGCCTGTAGTGATCTCCTTGGAATTCACAATTGACCAGTTCCGCATTCTTGAACCGAAGATGAGGAAGGTATTCAGCTAAAGGAAGGTTTTCATTATCCTGGACCAAAACTTCCTCAGGTCTGAAGAAAATTGTATGTTGCCCCTCTTTGGGTTTGAATACAAACGGTTCGAATGACCCAATCTTGATCAACGTCTTGGGAATGACACTGTAGGGAAGTGTATTTCCTTCTCCCATGAACGTGGCAACAAAGAGATTGGCAGGATTAGAGTAGATTGCTTCTCCTGGTCCTTCCTGCATTACCTTTCCCTCATGCATTACAATGATGCGGTCAGCGATGGAGAGTGCCTCTTCCTGGTCGTGGGTTACGTAGATGGTCGTGATTCCCGTCTCATCATGAATCCTTCGTATCTCTTCACGGAGATGTTTGCGTAGCTTTGCATCGAGCGCAGAGAGTGGTTCATCCAGTAACAGTAGCTGGGGCTGTGATGCAAGCGCTCGTGCCAAGGCAACTCGTTGTCTCTCTCCGCCACTGAGTTCCTGGCTACGTCTCTTTTGGTACCCTTCCAGGGCAACCAAAGAGAGCAAGCGGGCCACCCGTTCCTTCCGTTTTGCTTTTGAGAGTTTTCGCAGCTTCAACGGATAGGCAATGTTTTGCTCTACGCTCATATGGGGGGAAGAGAGCATAGTCCTGGAATACCATGCAATCTGTCGTTGGTGGACCGGGGTTTGGGATAGATCCTTCCCATTAAGAAGCAAGGACCCGGTGTGAAGAGGGAGCAATCCAGCGATCAACTGGAGGGATGTGCTCTTTCCACATCCTGAAGGACCTATGATACAGGCAAGTTCTCCTGCCTGGACAGAGAATGACACATTCAGAGAAAAATCCTTATAGGATGCCTTCAGTGCACAATTCAGACCCTCAGCGGCCATATGATCCCCCCCCTTTCGCAAATTCACTCACAATAAATACCAATACACTGACCGCAATTAGAATGGTTCCCAGTGCACAAGCTCCTTGGAAATTATAACTTCCAATAAGCCGATACATCACCACAGGCAGGGTAATAATCGAACTATTTGCCAATGTCAGGGTAGCATTGAACTCTCCCATGCTTAGGGCAAACGCAAAGATTGCCCCTGTGAACATGGCACCTTTAAGCAAAGGGAGTTCAATGGCAAGGAACGTCCTGAGAGGCCCAGCGCCGAGGGTCAATGAACTATGCATGTAGGTAAGGGGAATCTTACGGTATTCAGGAAGAATGGTTCTTAGGACGAACGGAATGGCTATTACCATATGGGCCAATACGATCAAGGTATAGCTCAATGCGAGGCCTCCCCTGAGACGGCTTGCAATCAAGTAGTACCCCAAACCTATAATGACAGAACTAACGGTCATAGGGAGCATTCCTGCCAACTCCAAGAAGGAAGAGGTATGTTTCTTTCTTCTGATGGCCAAGGAGAGAGTAAGAGCAAGAGGGACCGTTGTAGCGGCAACCACGAGTGCGATGAGTAAACTATTCGTCAATGCCCCCAGGGCAGACCCATATGGCCTGTTGCACTTTCCAAGGACAGCAACTGACGATACCACTTAAAGCTAAAAACCTCCTGGGCTGAACGGGAGGGAGCTGCCATGAAGGAACGCACTACCACTGCTACAATAGGGCCAAGAATAAAGAGGAATGAGATGATGGTGTACAAGAATGCAAGTATTCTTCCAACCAGTGTTGCCGGTCTTTTTTCTAAGGTACGGTGGGAAGTTCGATAGGTTTCGCTCTGTGCCAACTTCTTTTGCGTTGCATTGTACCAGAGCAACAAGAGACTGGTTATAAGGATTGAGAACAGAGAAAGAGCACTCGCAGCTGCAGGGTTTCCCATCATCCTGCTTGTCGGTAGATTTCCACTTCCATGGTCGTGAACTGTGGTCCACCTCCGAGTACCAAGATAATGGCAAAGCTGTTGAAGCAGAACAAGAAAACCAAGCTAGCGGAGGAGACAATTGCAGGAATGAGCCTGGGGAGCGTGATGGAGAAGAATGTCCGTACCTTGTTTGCTCCCAAGGTCCAGCTTGCTGCCTCGCAATTTTCATCCATATGCTCCCAATAGGAAGATACAAGGCTCATGATGATCGGGAAATTATAGAAGGTATGTGCGAGGATGATTGCAGGGAACGAGTACAGAATTTTCAGGGGTGGTTCCTCAAGTTGGAAGAGAGTCATCAGTGCACGATTGAGAAAACCATTGTTGCCGAAAAAAAAGATAACGAAACCGAGCACAACCAAAATGGAAGGGATGACAAAGGGTATTGCACTCAGGGCAAGTATCATACGCTTGCCTTTGAATGAGTATGTAGCGATCAAGTAGGCTCCAGGTAGTGCTACTGCAAGGGAAGCAAGTGTGGAGAGTGTTGCCTGCAGCAGTGTGAACCCCATGATTCTTTGGGTATATGGGTCCCTGAAAACGCTGATAATCCGGGAGAATGAAAAGCCCTCCTCAGTAATGAATGCTGAGGAGAGCGTGAAAAAAAAGAGGAACAAAGAACAGCATCAGCAAGACAACCATCGAAGGAATGGGCATGGTTCGATAGAATCGTCTGTACTGAATGCTATTCTTTTCTCTCATTTACTCATTACCTGTGTCCATTCAGTAAGCCACCTATCCAGGTTTTTTTTGCAAGGGTTTTGCTATCCATGGAGAGGTTCTTTTCCGGTTTGGGAGCATAATCGAAGGCATCAGGTAATTCCGTCTTGCTGTTGACCGGATACATTGAGTTTGCCATCGCAATGGTCAATTGTCCCTTGGTCAAGATAAAGTCAATGAACTTCCGAGCTTCATCCTTTTTTTTTGCTGGAAGCAAGCAAGCCAACTCCTTCAATGGTTGTACTGTGTCCTTCCTCGAAGAGGGCTACCTGATAGCGGGTAGTATCCTCGTAGGTTACATGATACACAGGACTGGTGGTGTAGCTGAGCACCAAGGGAGCTTCTCCCTCAGTAAATAGGCCGTAAGCACTTGACCAGCCATCGGTAATGGTCAGTGCCTGGTCCTTCATGGTCTCCCACCAAGAGAGGTATCCATCTTCCCCAAAGACCTCGATTGTCCAAAGCAGCAAGCCAAGGCCAACGGAGCTGGTTCTGGGATCGATGAGGATTACCTTGTCCCGGTACATTGGATCTCTCAAGCTGGCAAGAGAGGTCGGAACCATGTCACTATCCATGGCCTCTGTATCCACTACAAATGCAAAGTTGCCATAGTCGAAGGGGAGCAACTGATAGGTAGGATCAAAATGCAGGAAGCTAGGAATGTCAGAAAGAGCCTTGCTTTTATAAGGTTCCAACAACCCTGCCTCATAGATCTTGGAAGCCATGTCGTCACTAATACCCACCACGACATCTGCCCATGGGTTATTTGCCTCTGAGATGAGTTTATTCATCATCTCCATGCCATCACCAGAGCTTACCAAGTTTACCTTGATACCGGTCTCTTTTTCGAATTGCTCAACCAAGACAGGGCCGGGCCAGTCACCACTGAAGGAGTCATAGGCATAGACTACGAGCTCCGGTTGTTCCTGCACACCTTGTGCAGCAAGAGGGGTGAAAAGTGAAAGGATGGCAACCAATACACATACAGCTTGATGCTTGTTCATAAGCACCTCCATATAATTTAGTCTGCCATGGGGATTAATTTTGTAAGATATGACTGTCTCCCTACGCTGGTATGATCCAGATCAGGTTAACGGGTGTAATCTCAGGCCAAGAGGCCACCCCAGGACACCCTTAGCCTATCGGGATGCAGAAAAAAAACTGTCAATATGCGTTCTGTTGACCGCTGTCGTTCGCTCATGTACAGTGAGGATTATGAAAAGACTTGTTCGTTCCTCTGAGGTTTCAGACATCGATGCAAAAGCTCAAAGCGTGGCCAAGATTCCCGCTCTTTGCTTGATGGAGAGTGCGGGGTTGCAGATTTACCAGAAGTGGAAATCACAGCTGGGGGGGGCAACTGACCGTCTGGTCTTTCTCTGTGGTGGAGGCAATAACGGCGGGGATGCCTTGGTAGTTGCCCGATATGCCTACAATGATGGATTTCGAAACATACTTTTGGTCTATACCGGAACGCGTCTTTCTCCCTCCTGTGAAGTACAGCGTAGCATCGTTGACGCTTACAAGATTCCCTGGATTGACTGGGATAGTGCAAATGAAACTGATCGTCATTCCTTGTTTGAGAATGCTTCCTGGATTGTAGATGGCTTGGTTGGTACGGGCCTGAAAGGTCCATTGAAGGAATCTTTGCAAGTCTTGGTTGAGCAAGCGAATCAGAGTCCTGCAAAACGATTGGCCATCGATATCCCCAGTGCTGTAGGGATGATGTTCCTGTTTCCTCTGTCCATATACATGCAGACATGACAATTACAATGGGCCATGAAAAGGTGGCAATGTACCACCCCACCAATCGTGCTTCCTGTGGGCGTATTGTCTTGGTTAATCCTTCCTTTCCTCCTTTCCTCTTGGACCAATGTAATTCCACTGCCGAGCTCTGTGAGCGTATGAGTGCATCCCTACCCTCACTCGCAGAGAATGAATACAAGACCAGCAGAGGTCATGTGGCGGTTTTTGGAGGAAGCAGACAGTACAGTGGTGCTGCACGTCTTTCTTCCCGTACAGCATTTGCTTCAAGAGCAGGATTGGTAACCTTGTTTTGTGATAAAGAGGTGTACCCTGTTGCTTCATCTGAGTCCCCATCGGTCATGGTACAAGTATATGAGGGACAAAACCTAGGCAGGTTCGATGCTATCCTTGCTGGACCTGGATGGGGGGAGGAAAGGGAAGCGTTGCTTGAAACGCTCTTTGCCTCAGGATTACCCATGGTACTTGATGCTGACGGGATCAGAGCCTATGCATCTCTCTTGAAACAGGGAAAGCAACCTTCTCATGGTTCTCTCATAGTAACGCCTCATATAGGGGAACTGCGGGTTCTTGTACAAGCACTTTTTCCTGAGGATGCTCAAGATGTGGCCAAGAGTGATACGCCTTCTTCATTCTTCCAAATTTTGGAGCGAATTGCTGCTCACCTTGATGCCACGCTCGTGGTAAAAAGTCAGTTGGTGTATGTGGTATCTCCCGGAAAGCAGACCGTGGTTGTGGAAGGAAACAACCCATCCTTGGGAGTTGCAGGGAGCGGGGATGTTCTTTCTGGCATTCTTGTTGCGTTGCTTGCTAAACTTCAGAACTGTGAGCAGGTTGCCCTTGAAGGAACCTTGATCCATCAGAGAGCAGGAAGCCTTGCTGCAGCACAATTCGGGTATTATGATAGCGAAACACTCATTTCCCTTGTAGGAAGGGCCACCCAGGAGGCTGAAAAGTGATGCAGCTCTATGTTCTCTCCATTGCCTATCTGCTTTTTGGGGCAGGGATCTTGCTCGCTGATAGCTACGGGCTATCCTTTGCGTTGTTGTTATCTATGCGTTATGCGTTCAGAACCAAAAGAGCACTGAGAAGACTCCTCATTATCCTTGGAATGTTGATTACCCTCGGTCTTGGCTTTTTTTCCCATGGACCCGGGACCAGCTTTCCTTGGGGATTTTATTCCTATGCTCAATATTTTCTCCCTTATGCTCTATTATGTATTCAGGTCCATGAGAGGCTTGGAGGAAGGGAAACGTAATGACGAGGATTCGGTGTTGGATGCGACTGGCCGCTATATGGAGAAAAAAAATAAACGAAATGTAGGATTTTTGACTGTTGTGGTTGCAGCAGTACATTTTTTGGTACCTCAGTTGGTTTTGCTGTAGGAGGAAAGGTATGCAGGAGCGAGTAACAACAGCGGGAATCTTGGTACAAGATGGGAAGTATCTTGTTGCAAAACGGGAAGAGAAAGGATCTATTGGAGGTCTATGGGAATTTCCTGGAGGGAAGAACCGATATACAGAAACAGAGGAAGAGACGCTCAAACGGGAATTCCAAGAGGAACTTGGTCTATCGGTCTCTGTAGGGCCCTTATCCATACCCATGATTTTACCAACAAGGATACCCTGTATCACCTGAAGGCATACTTGGTTTCAGCTCCCCCCCCTATAAGGCATCTTGATTTATTGGTTCATAGTGAGTTCCGATGGGTTGCCTTGCAGGAACTGCCCTCCTATGATTTTGCACCAAGTGACCAGGAGATCGTAAAGACATTGCTTTCCGTTGATTCCAACAAGGGATAACCACGAGGAGGTTGCCATGGACGTTTTAGGTTCTTACACCAGTACGATTATTGCAGTTTTCGGTACCATTATCCTGGTGGTAGTAATTCATTTTCTATTCAGGAAAACTGTGGAAAGTTCAAAGCGCTGGCCGTACCAACGCCAGTTCTTGGTGTTCTTGATTGTGCTTGTAGGATTGTTCCTGTCCATTGCTTTCCTGCCCATCCATAATGAGGTCAAGAACCAGATACTTAGTGTTTTAGGAATATTGCTCAGTGCAATCATTGCTCTCTCCTCAACAACCTTGGTAAGCAATGCCATGGCAGGTCTCATGCTCAGGGTTACCGGTGAATTCCGGGGTGGTGATTTTATTGAGGTTGGTTCGTTGGTAGGCCGAGTAACGGATTTGGCAATCTTCCATACTGAAATCCAGTTGATCAATCGTGATGTTGTGAGTCTGCCTAATCTCTATCTGGTCCAACAGTCTGTGCATGTAACAAGAAGGGATGGTACCTTCATCAACCTCGCTGTTTCCATTGGTTATACAGTGAGCAGAACAGAAGTGGAGGAGGCCTTGCTGGAAGCCTCCAGTCAATGTGGACTCACTGATGGATTCGTATTCATTGAAGCCTTCCTCGATCATGCTATCTCTTATCGCCTTTATGGACTTCTCAAGGAGTCCGGGGAGAGGTTGAGCAAGCTAAGCGAGCTTCATAAGACGGTATTGGATGTTTTCTGTGAACGCGAGATAGAGATTGCATCTCCTGCCTTGAATGATAGAAGAGAGATGGAGAGGGACAGTACCTACCTTCCTAAGGTTCTGACCCAGAAAGAGAAGACAACAAAAAAAAGACAACTGCCGCTGAAAAAAAAGTTGCTTTCGACAAAGCCAATGAAGCGCAGTCGATAGAGGATTTGAAGCAACTGCTGGAGAAATCAACCAAGAAACTCGAAGGGGCTGCCAAGACAACAAAAGAGAAGTTGGAGAGGCAGATCAAAGGGTTGGAAACAGAGATCACAAAACGTGAAGAGAAGAAGAACGAAGAATCATGATATATGTTTATGTTGACGTCTTCGGGTTATCTTTTAGGTTTTGCAAATGAACTCACTCATGTTATTTAATCATATAGCCTATTAAAACGCTTAGTTTGTTCTTCTTGAATTATTGCGTATAGTGGGTTTTTTTTCTTGCATTGGTTGGTTACACACTAGGTTCAGGGTTTAAGGCAGTTTTCACCTTCCACCACCATGTTCTCAGGGAGAATTATATCGATTGGAACACAGATGGTAGTCTCAGGAAGCTGATTCAGCAATCCTTTGCGATACAACTGATAAATAGCGGTATAGCCCTGGAACTCAGGGCGCTGGCTTAGCAGGCAATCTACCTGTTTGTTCTTCATTGCTTTACAGTTTTGTGCAATTGCATCGTACCCAATCATAACAGTCTGGCTTTTACGGCCAAGCTGGACAACGAGTTCTGCCACTCTATGGATTGCATCATTGACAACGAAAATACCACTCATGTCTGGGTGGTTCCTGTAAAATGTATCTAGGTCTCCGAGAGGATTCTGGCCACCAAAGTGGATTTCCATATCATAGGTGATGTATGCTGGTTTATCTGCAAAGTAGCTGAGAAAGCCTCGTACACGTTCTGTTGAGTTGTATGCAGCACGATGGGTCTGTATTGCAAGTAGCGTGCCTCCATTCGGTTGGAGTAAATGCATCATCCTGCCTGCAAGATACCCGCCTTGGTAAGGGTTCTGGATAACACTGCACACTGGAGACGCCTCTGGCAGTGGACTGTCTATGAAGGCATAATCGAGGGTAGGGTGGTCGGCAAGCAAGGTTTTTGCTTCTGCTGGAACGACAGGGGCGAGCAGAAGCGCATCTACTGGTTTTTCAAGGATTCGTCTACCCTGAGTTAATAGTGATCCTTCCTTTGTTCTATCAAACTCAAGCATATCAATAGATACAGCAAGAGGGGAAAGTTCTTTAGCTGCTTTGAGGATGCCTTCGTACATCAAATTCCAATAGCCGTATTCACTGTGCAGGAGAGGAAGTAGGACGCCAATGGAAAATTGCTTGCTCAATTTGAGGTTTCTGGCATATGTATTTGGTTGGTATCCATGCTCATCAATGATGCTCATTACTTTCTCGACAGTTTTAGGAGCGACCCTTCCTCGTTTATGGAGTACACGGTCAACAGTCCCTATTGAAACGTTTGCAAGTTTGGCAATCTCAGATATAGTCATAAGTCCCCTACACATTTATATGTTTGTCATCATGTAATTAGTTAACGATAACGCAGAGGTAGTATACCATATCATATTGAAGGTGAATAGAAACGGTGCGACATATTTCCCTTCATTCAGCGATATTATAGGTTTTATTGATTGTTACTTGACAGAATCGCATTCAGAGATAACAATGGAATTACATTTGCGTTTACGTTAACGCACAGTATATATAGTTCTTATGCTATGAGCTTAAGGGGGCAACCATGCAAAGAAAAGCAATTGATAGGTATGAGTTCTGGTTTTTTTTGGTAGGGTCACAATTCCTTTATGGGCCAGAGACTCTTGATGAAGTAGCAAGCCATGCACAGAAGATGGTGGAAGGATTGAATGCTTCCGGCAAGCTGCCTTGCAAGGTCGTATACAAGGCAACAGTCAAGACTCCTGAAGAAATTGAGCAATCCATCAAGGATGCAAATTATGATGATACCTGTGCTGGGATTATTACCTGGATGCATACATTTTCTCCATCAAAGATGTGGATCAATGGTTTTTTTCCTTGTTGCAGAAACCATATTGCCACCTTCACACCCAGTTCAATCGCATGATACCTGATACTGAAATAGATATGGATTTCATGAATTTGAATCAGTCAGCACATGGGGACCGTGAACATGGGTTCATTGCTGCCAGGATGCGTATGGGTCGCAAGATCATAACAGGGTTCTGGGAAGACGATGATGTCCAGAAAAAACTCGGCTCCTGGATGCGCTCTGCAATTGGTGCTGTGGAAAGCAGAAAATTGAAGGTAATGCGATTTGGTGACAACATGAGAAATGTAGCAGTCACTGAAGGTGATAAGGTCGGGGTGCAGATGCAGCTTGGTTGGCAGGTGAATACCTGGG
>JDSF01000321.1_pt1 | contig 22125 bp, 28 predicted proteins | sample 199441 | NCBI WGS metagenome assembly JDSF01 (sample SAMN02592751, study PRJNA231836) | bioreactor metagenome | isolation source: continuous culture bioreactor denitrification-DNRA | place: Germany: Bremen
ATCCTTCCCTTTGTATCAATAACCATAGAGCCTTGGTTTCTGCTTGTTGACCCTTCAGTCCTGATAATGGTTGCATACACAAAGTCCTCTTTGTGTTCACTCAAGTATGCTGCTGCTTCAAATACTGTGTGCTTCATGGCATTTTCCTTTCTATGAGAACATTTTGTTCAAGGGAACCAAAAAACAAATTCAGATCAGGAAACTCTCTTCGTATATTCTCGATCTTGGTTCGATCGGTTCTCTCTGCTTGGTTAAAAAGTATAGCACGTACACCCTTCATGCCTTTCTGTATCCCCTCAGTGGGTAAGCAACAAGGAGTAGGTCTTTTCATCGATGAGGCGGTCAGGCAAGGTTTCACAGCCGAAACAGTGTTCGCTGAGAAGATTGCCGAATACAGAGAAGGAGGCAATTGCAAGCGTTGCAGTAGTGAAGTCAGGCACAACTGGATCCCGTTCAGTATGCAGTTTCAGTCCCATTCCACGAGCACCATCAGCCTCCAGCAATATAACGTCATAGTATTCTTTCAGGCGTTCGAGGTCTTCAAGAGGTGGTGCCTCTGCCTTGATGGGCCCCCTCTTAGCGTAGAATACCCGCTCTCCCTTCTTGCACGGATAGGAGAATACCTCCTTATCCCAGAAGTAACGGTCACAGTGGTAATCCCTATCTTCAGGGTAGAGCACCTTCGTTGTGGTGGAGACAAGGACCCGCTTCTGAGCTGCTGCATATGCCTCAGCGAGCTGTATCAAAGCAGTGGTCTTCCCCCCCCGCTTCCCGTGATGCAGATGCAGTTCTCACTGGTAGAGAAGTGCTTCAGTAGGGATTCTATCAATGTCGCCATACTTCACTGTAGCACCACAGCCGGCAATTTTGCAACTATTGCTCAGATTTCTTTCTGCACTGGTTCCACCAGTGTACTCTGGTAAACTGGAGAAATGAAGAGTACAGAAATAGGATTTGCAGGAGCCGATATCATTGGAAAGCGGTACGTGTTATGTGTCATTGATCATGAAGGGAAGCATCCGCGCTATGCAAGAGGGCGCAGTGATACAGTAAAGGGAAGAGAAAAGTTCTTTGCCACCATTCCTCCAGAGACTCCGCTTATGATTGTGGAGTCAGAGCTTGCAGTGCTTTCCCTGCACCTCCTTGGAGAGTCGCGCGTATACATCCAAAAAGAAACAGAAGGCTATGCGGTTTGGGAACGGGCTGGAGTGAATAGAGGAGAACGAATGGCAATTTTTTGCAGCAAAGCTTCTCTACTCAACTTCCCAGCAGATTCCACTTACAGAGAGACAGCAACTGAAACTCCTGGAGATACAAGGAAGAGAGCTGGAGAGGATCCAGCGCATTACAGACGGAAGTCTCTCCATCATTGAAAAAATACAAGAGGGGAGTGCAACCGAAGCTGATGTTTCACAGGCCTTTGAAAACGAGTATCAAAGCAGGGTGGGACAGTTTATGGTTGAGAAAGAGGAGAGCGAAAATCCTTCCCCATTTGCAGAGGATGACGAGAGTTTTCTCTCTGGACTCTACCGATTGCTTGAAACCATAAGGTAAGTTCGCTAATGCTTGTAGGTGTAGCCGATTCCCCAGATGGTTTTAATCCTGGTTCCATACGATCCTAGCTTTTTTTCTGAGCGTAGCTATCTGGACATCAATTGATCGGTCAGTTACCGGGTAATCATCTCCTTTAACCTTGGTGATGATCTGGTTTCTTGTGAAAACCTGTTCAGGATTTGATGCCAAGAGATAGAGCAACGCAAATTCAGTAGCAGTGAGTTCAATCTCTTCTCCATCGAGGAGGCATTGATACTTCTGCTGGTCCATGATCAATCCATCGGCTTGTACCGTGCGGTGGTGCTGTTCTGTTTCCTGTGTTCTTCTGAGTACGGCTCGAATCTTGCTGGCAAGCACTTTTGCACTGAAGGGCTTGCTTAGGTAGTCATCTGCACCCAGTTCCAAAGCAGTGATAATGTCACTCTCTTCCCCACGTGCTGATACCACAATGATGGGTACCGGGTTATTCAAGCTATAGCGTACTGACTTGATGGTAGAAAGCCCATCAAGGACTGGCATCATGATATCAAGCACAATGAGATCAACGTGATGACTTTTCAGCGAATCGAGGGCCTGCGCACCGTGTTCAGCTTCCAGGACTGTGTATCCGAGGGATGCAAGCGTGTATCTCTCCAACTCCCGAATATCAACATCATCTTCAACAACCAAGATAGTTCCATAGTCATACACTACTTGTATTGCACAGTGAAAGCAAGATTTCCTTTGTGATTTCACATATTTTTCATAGGTTCCAGAAAGAAAAAAAACCACGCTCGGAGTATTCCTTGCGTGGTTTGATTTAGACCAGTCCTTAGTGACTATTTGTGCATTGCCAAGATTGTTGCAAGTTCTGGGTTCTTCTCGATATTCTTCTGAAGATCCCTCTCTCTGCTCTTATTTACATAATCCTTGTCTTCAAAGGTGTAATGGAAATTGGTATGTACATCATAAGTGCCATTCATGAGTGCATAGGCATCCTCAGTCATGACCAACTCTTCATCAGTTGGAATAACCAGAATCTTTACCTTTGAATCATCGGTGTTGATTTCGAACTCGCCGTTTCTGCTGAAACAGACTTCGTTCTTGTGTTCATCAATCTTTGCCCCGATGGCTTCAAGGCCCTGGCAAGCTCCGAGACGGATGTGGCGAGCCATCTCACCAACACCTGCGGTGAAGACTATCGCATCCAGCTTGTCGCCGAAGAGGGTAGCATAACCGCCGATGTACTTTGCAATTCTGCGGGTTTCCATCTTGATTGCCAGTGCTGCTTTCTTGTCCCCTTCCTGACTTGCTTTAAGTACGTCTCTGCGGTCGCTCTTGCCGCACAAGCCGATCAAGCCACTCTTCTTGTTGAGAACAGTGTCCATCTCTTTTGCGCTCATGCCGGTATTATCCATCATGTAAGGAATGATTGCAGGATCAATATCTCCACTTCTGGAGCCCATGATCAACCCTTCAAGTGGAGTAAGCCCCATGGAAGTGTCAACACATACACCATTCTTTACAGCACTGATGGATGCACCGTTTCCGATATGGCAAACGATGACGTTCGTATCTTCATTCTTCTTGCCAAGTACGACAGCTGCACGCTTTGCGCAGTAGAGGTGGCTGGTTCCATGGAAGCCGTATCTGCGTACATTGTAATCAGTGTACCACTCATAGGGAACCGCATACATGAATGCTTCCTCAGGCATGGTCTGATGCCATGCAGTGTCGAGGATAATGGCCTGTGGAACAGAAGGCATTGCTTTTCTGGCTGCTTCGATGCCCATGATATTCGCCGGCATGTGCAGCGGTCCAAGGTGCGTTACCTTCTTCAGCTGTTCAATAACTTCATCACTTACCAATGCAGACTGCTTGAAAACCTCACCACCATGCAGAACACGGTGTCCAACAGCCCCGATATCCTTCAGGTCGCTGATGACTCCGTACTCATCATCAAGCAACATTCTGATGATCAACTCAATTGCTTCTTTGTGAGTGGGGGGGGAGGAAAACTCTGCATGATATTCCTCTTTGCCATTTGCCTTATGCTCAATGGTGGAATATTCCAGTCCGATGCGTTCTACGACTCCAACAGCAAGAATATCTTTGTTGATCCAGTCGTACACCTGGTACTTGGCAGACGAACTGCCACAGTTCAAGGTTAAAATTACCATGAATGACTCCTATTATCTCTCTATAACACTATGTTAATTGATTGCAAAAGATACCCATCTATTAAAACACTATTGGACAGAATAATCAACATGAAGCGAAAAAAAGAACTGATAGTTCTTTTCACCTTATGAAGGTATTTCTATTCCTGTGTTTATGGACAATTCCCCTCTTCTTGCACGCGCAAACGACGCTGCAAGGCACTTTTATTCCCGTACAGGAACTGACAAGCCTTGAGTACCGAATACAGGAAGAGAGAGCTGACATGCGCTATAAGATTTCTCTTTCCACATCTGGAGTACAGGCTGAATCCTATGGTTCCTACCAGGGAGAGAGGTGGGGCCTTAGCTGGAAACCAGAAATTTCTTGGGAAGGTCTTGGAACAGCAGTTCTTTGCAAATTCAAGGAATTGCGTCTTTCATATCTATACGACGGTGAGATGAGCAAGGCTTTCCATGTACAGGGAAGGCAGGGTGGATTTGCATATCAACTTGCAGAGCGGAATACTTCCCGTCCCTCGGTATATACATGGCAAGGGACGAATGGAAAGGTCTTTTTTTTCTTCTGGGATGCAGAGAGTACTCATGCAGACCTCAGTCTTGCCTGTACCTGGGCTGAGGAGGAGCGTCTCTCTCTTTCTCACGATATCTCATTGTCACAGGGAGCCCTTTCTCTCGACTGGAAGTTCAGTGGAAACGACCAGTGGCAATCTCGTTCAGTTGCCTTGGATATGAAAAGTCATGGCATACGGGCGCAGTGGCAGATGGAGATACAAGCCGGGCCCTCCCCAATTTTTTTTGGAGGGCAAAGAGGAGAGATGGAACAATCCGTTCGTTCAAAAAATCAGGTATAGCCTAGGGGCAATCACTCTTGAAAGCGCTATGCAGAGCAAGGTACGAACCAAGATATCAGGAGTACAGACGGAGAAGACCAGCTTTCAGGTTACTGGGAAGTGGAAGGATTATGGTATCAATGTAGAATGGGACAGCTTAAAAGGGATGAGTATTGAACTGGATACAGAAAAAGGAAATCTATGCCTAAGCAGGGAGGGGATTGCTTTCTCATTGCTTTTAAAGAAGGGCCCTGAATCTAACTATCAAGAAGGATACCAAGGAACAGCTTACTCTTGCCTACTCATTTCGATTTACCATCGACCCAGGTAGTGAATCTCCTCGTGCAAGGTGATCTGGAACTCATTCTGCACGGTGGTTCTTATATATTCAATTAAGGCGCGTACATTTTCACTTGTAGCTTTTCCATCTTTATTGATGATGATATTGGCATGTGTAAGGGATACACTGGCCCCTCCGATTGCATGTCCTTTTAAAGCACAGGCATCAATAAGGGCAGCGGCTTTCTTTCCTTCAGGGTTCTTGAATATGGAGCCAAGACTAGGATATTCATACAAACCTTTCGCCTTGCGATGTTTTTTTTAACCGTATCCTTACGTTTTCTTACCTCGCTGGTTTGTGTGGTGGGCTTCAACCGGAATCCTGCCTCATAGATGATCAAATCATCTCTGCCGGTGAAAGGGAGTGTCGGTAAGAGAACTCATCTTGATGGACCTGCATTCGATGGAGGTTTCCATCGAGGGTCATATAGTCGACATAGTAGAGCAGATCCCCGATCTGTACTCCGTTCGCGCCGCTGTTTCCATAAATGGCCCCACCCACGGTACCAGGATACCACCCAGCATTTCCAGTCCTTCCAGTCCATCTTCTATTGCCTGTGAGATGGCTTTATCCAGCGGGCAACCCGAGCGGACACAAAACATCTCCCTTGTACGTGTCTACGGGCAAGGTGGCCAGTGAGAATGACGAGGCCTTCAATACCTTTGTCACTGATCAAGGTATTGGTGGCTCCTCCGAGAATTGAGAGTGGTAGATTGTTGTCCCTTGCATAGTTTATCAGGATTCTGAGTTCCTCGAAATTAGTGGGATAGGCAGCCCATTGGGCATTTCCACCACACCGAATACTACTGTGTGAGCCGAGTTCCAGATTCTCTATGAGCAGGTGGTCAAGGTTGATTTTTTTTCAACACTATTGCGTACATTGGTAGGCATGGAGACATCTTACCCTCTTTTTTTTGGGGTGGGCAACCTAAAGGAGCTCTCAATGCCTGTCTTTCTCTATAATACCATGAGTCGTAGTTTGGAAGCATTTGAACCCATACACGATAAGGAGGTAGGTCTCTACTCCTGTGGACCTACCGTATACAACTATGCACATATCGGAAATCTGAGGACCTTCTTGTTTGAGGACCTCCTTAAACGTACGCTACTTGTCTCTGGTTTCAAGGTAAACCATGTCATGAACATCACAGACGTCGGGCACTTGACCGGAGATGGGGATGAGGGTGAGGACAAGATCGAGAAAATGGCAAGCCAGACCCATAAGAGTGTCTGGGATATCGCCCAGTTCTATACCGATGCATTTTTTCAAGGATTATGATGCCTTGCATATGATCAGGCCAAATGTGGTCTGTAAGGCAACCGACCATGTCCAGCAGATGATTGATTTGATAAAGAGGCTGGAGGAGAGGGGCCATACCTATGTCAGTGGAGGCAATGTCTATTTCAGCATTGATTCAATTCCCGATTACGGAAAACTGGCTCGTCTGGATCTCGATTCCCTGAAGACTGCTGTTCGTGAAGATGTAAGCAGTGATGACAACAAGAAGAATCCCAAGGACTTCGTGCTTTGGTTCACCAAGAGCAAGCATGGGGAACAGGCAATGATGTGGGAATCCCCATGGGGAAAGGGTTTTCCTGGTTGGCATATTGAGTGCTCAGCAATGAGTATGCACTATCTTGGGGAGTCCTTTGATATTCACTGTGGTGGAATTGATGCAATTCCGGTTCATCACACCAATGAGATAGCTCAAAGTGAAGCAGCTACCGGCAAGCCATGGGTGAAGTACTGGATGCACGGTGAATTCCTCCTTGATGAAACGGGGAAGATGAGCAAGAGTAAGGGGGAGTTCCTTACCCTTGATTTGCTGAAGCGCAAAGGCTACGATGCAATGGATTACCGTTACTACTGTTTGGGAGGCCATTACCGCAGTCAGCTTAAATTCAGCTTTGAAGCGCTCGATACTGCTCGTAAGGCCCGGGGGGAATGTACAGGATCGTATCCAGGGTCTGCTTAAAAATGGTGCCAAGAAGGTCTCTTTGAAGAGTAAGAAAGCTCTGCAATACCAAGAGACATTCCTAGATCATGTACAGCATGACCTGGGAAGTCCCAGAGGGATTGCTGACCTTTGGGGTGTGTTGAAGGATGAAGAACTGAACTACGATGAGAAGTATACCCTCATCATGTTCTTTGATCAGGTGTTCGGTCTTGATCTCGCATCTGTTGAGTTGCCGAAGAAAGAAGATTTTCCCCCCCCTGAGGCACTCGCACTACTCGAGAAGAGACTGCAAGCGAAAAAAGGAAAAGAACTGGCCGCTTGCTGATTCTCTGCGTTCTGAGTTGGATGCAATGGGCTACCTAGTCAAAGACACCCCAACGGGAAGTTCTTTGGAAAAAAAGATGTAACTTGGTTACTGGTGAGTTGTTAACGTTATGGAAATACAAAGCAACGATGAGCGAGCCTTTCGGCAAGTGTATGAGCAGGTATTCCCGATATTGATGCGTGTGGTTTATCACGTAACCAATAATCAGGACCTTGCTGAAGAGATTTGTCAGGAAGCTTTCATCCGGTTCTTTGACAAAGGTATGGAGTTCGCTACCCTCAATGATGCCAAGTATTGGTTGATTAGGGTTTCGAAAAAATCTTGCCATCAACCAAGTGAAGCGGAAAGCCCGCGAGATGAACATGGTGGATAAATTGAAAAAGTATCCAGCCACCGGGGCAAACCATTCCGATGGATCTCAGGTATTGATGGAGAAGGAGACCAGGAAACTCGTCCAGGAAGCAATAGATCAGCTACCTGAAAAGTTCCGCCTAGTCATAGTGATGAAAGAGTACACCGATATGGACTACAAGCAGATCGCACAGGTGTTGCATATTTCCGAAAGTAACGTGAAGGTACGAGTCTATCGGGCAAGAAAGATGCTCGAGTCGATTCTCAGCCAGGAGTGATGTGAATGTGTGTCGATGACGAATTGTTGAATACCTATTTAGACGGCGAATTACAGGAGTTGGAGGACCCAGGTCCAGGAACACCTAGGCTATTGCAACGCATGTCGCCAGAGACTCGAACAGCTTCGCGCCCTTCACCAGAAAGTTGCCGATGCTGTATTGCCGGATTCGGAAATCTCTGCACGACAGGATCGTGTTCTCCAATATTTTGAGAAAACACGTTTTTCCTCTTCCAATAAAAAAAATGCACATTTTCCGAAAGAAAATTCAGGTCAGGCTTGTTCCTGCCTTGATTACCTCTGCGGCAGCATTTGTCGTGGTTTTTATAGGTGCCTTTGTTCTCTTTGGGAACAATTCCCAGCAGGGACAGGAAATCCTTCCTGGGGTTGCTTCCCAAATCGATAGTGCTCATATACGGCAAGTGACTGAAGTTCAGCAACCTACCCTTGATATGTTCAGTTTGGAACAGATTGTCCAGCATCTTGATGCAATGGGGTATGCAGTGAAGCTGGAAGTAAAGGCGGTTACTCCTCTCGAATAACATTCAGTTTTTGTTCTCATGACGAAGGCTCTACATTCACTTGTAGAGCCTTCCCTATTTTGGTACTATGGGGAGACTCTTTTCACCTGTAGGAGGCATATTGTGAAGGCTGTTGAGTTACCGAAGGCCTATGATCCCAAACAATTCGAGGATCGAATTTACCAGCAATGGTTGGAAGAAGGGAAGTTCAAACCCGTCGAGGGGAAAGAACCCCCCCCGTTTACTGTCGTCATGCCTCCTCCAAATGTTACGGGGATATTGCATATGGGACATGCCCTGAACAACTCCCTGCAGGATATCCTTACCCGTTACTACCGGATGAGTGGAAGAACAACCCTCTGGCTTCCCGGTACTGACCATGCAGGCATTGCCACACAGCATGTGGTGGAACGTCAGCTTGCAACTGAAGGGTTGCGCCGTCAGGATCTGGGACGTGATAAGTTCCTGGAGCGGACCTGGCAGGTAAAAGAAAAACACCATGGCATTATAACCGACCAATTGAAGAAGATTGGTTGTAGCTGTGACTGGGATCATGAACGTTTCACGATGGATGAAGGACTGAGTCAGGCTGTACGGGAGAGCTTTGTCACCCTGTACGAACGAGGCTTGATCTACAAAGGTGAATACCTGGTCAACTACTGCCCCAAGTGTGGTACAGCCCTTGCTGATGATGAGGTTGAGTACCAGGAACTTGGCGGCTTCCTCTACGACGTACGCTATCCCTACAGTGATGGAAGCGGGTATATTACCGTTGCAACCACAAGACCGGAGACAATGTTCGGCGATGTGGCCGTAGCTGTGCACCCTGATGATGAGCGCTACACCCATCTTGTTGGCAAGTTGATAGATCTTCCTCTTACTGATAAGAAGATCCCTATCATTGCTGACAGCTTCGTGGAAATGGGCTTTGGTACCGGCATGGTTAAGATTACCCCTGCACATGACCCCAATGACTGGCAGTGTGGTATGCGGCATAATCTGGAAAAGGTCAATGTACTCAATCCAGACGGAACGCTTAATGAGAACTGCCCTGAAAAGTACCGTGGCATGAGTGCAGTCGATGCCCGCTCCTTGGTGGTTGAAGATCTGAAAGATCAGGGTTTCCTGGTCAAGGAAGTTGTCCACAACCATGATGTCGGCCACTGTTACCGTTGTCATACCGTCATTGAGCCGTATCTTTCCAACCAGTGGTTTGTCAGGATGGAAGGAATGGCAAAGAAGGCCTTGCAGGCGTGGAAGGATGAGAAGGTTGTTTTCTATCCAAAGCGTTGGGAGAATACCTACACCCACTGGCTGGAGAATATCCATGACTGGTGTATCAGCCGACAGCTCTGGTGGGGACACCGCATCCCAGTTTGGGAGTGTCAGGATTGTAATGAGATTATTGTAAGTCGTGATGATCCCACTTCCTGTCCCAAGTGTGGTTCCAAAAAAAACCTCATCCAGGAGAGTGATGTACTCGATACATGGTTCAGCTCCTGGCTTTGGCCATTCAGTACCCTTGGTTGGCCTGAGAAGAGTGCCGATATGAAGCAGTTCTTCCCCACAAGTACCCTGGTTACCGGGTACGATATCATCTTCTTCTGGGTGAGCCGAATGATTATGGCTTCCTTGGAATTCCTTGGTGAGGTTCCGTTCAGGGACATCTACATCACCGGTTTGGTACGTGACAAACAGGGAAGGAAGATGAGCAAGAGCCTTGGTAATGGCATTGACCCCTTGGATGTTGTCTCCCAGTATGGTGCTGATGCAATGAAATTCACGCTTGCCTATATGGCTACCCAAGGGCAGGACATACTCATTGATATGGAGACCTTCAAGCTTGGAAGTCGGTTTGCCAACAAGGTCTGGAATGCAGCCCGTTTCCTCCTGATGAATCTTGAAGGGGTCGAGCTGGGTGATATTGCAAAGGTTGAGCTTAATACGCTGGACATGTGGATCTATAACCAGCTCAATGAGGCAGTGATGAAGATCAAGGTGGCCATGGAGAACTACAAGTTCAATGATGGTGCACAGGCTGTCTATGATTTCTTCTGGAATGACTTCTGTGACTGGTACGTAGAAAGTGCCAAACGTGGCTTGTATAGTGAGAATCCTGAGGAGAAACAGAGACAGGTTACCATCTTGCTCGACCTGCTTGCTGAGTCCATGCGCTTGATGCATCCCTTTGCTTCTTTCATCAGTGAAGAAATCTACCAGAAGCTTCCCAATGTACATGACCAGCTGATCGAGAGTTCCTATCCAGCCTACTCGGCAGAACGGGAGCATAAAGCGGAAGCTGCCCTTGTGCAGCGGATGCAGGAAGCTGTTACTGGACTCAGGGCAATGCGCTCAGAGTTGGGGATCCCTGTTGAGCGGAAAATTCGGGTAGTGGTTAAGTGTGACAAGGATTTCTTTGCTTCAGAGTTCTTTGCAGAGCAGAAAGCATTGATGGCTACCTTCGCTGGAGCTTCTTCAATTGAGGTGGATAGCAGTGATGCTGTTAACGTTGGTGGAGCATTCCCGGTTGCAGGGACTGGCTATGAGATGTATGTGTTTGTCAGGGAAGCAATCGATGTAGAGAAAGAGATTGCCCGTCTTGAAAGTGATCTGGACAAGCATGACCAGAACCTTTCCAAAGTTCTTTCAAAACTCTCCAACGACAAATTTCTTCAGAACGCAAAAGAGGAAGCTATCGAGAAGGAGAAGGGCAAGAAAGCTGAGTTTGAGGAAAAGATTGAGAAAGGGAAGAAACACTTGGCCCTGCTCAAGAGTTTCCTATAACAGAAAATTCGAGATAGTATTTCACCGTCCCCCTGGAAAAAATATATTCAGGGGGGGGATTTTTATGTCCATTGGTTGGGACAAAGAAATAGGCGCCCTGTACGGACGCCTAAAAAAAACGAGTAAGGATTTTTTTTATTATTCGCCTTTCTCTGCCTGAATTTCTTTTCTGCGCTCTTTAGCAAGCTTTGCAATTTCAGCCAGAGCCTTGCGAGCTCTTGCAGCCGATACCTTGACTCCCTTCTCTGTGAACTTCTGGTTTTCTGCCAGATAGGTCTCATACTGCGCAACAATCTGCTCGTGAATAGTCATGTATTCCTCCATGTGTCTAGGTTAATTCATTCTACCATGGATTCACCCTTTCGCAAGTAAAAAACCGGGATTTAGTGCTCTAAAACGCTATTTTTTTTACGCTATTTTTTTCGGCCTTTCCAGTCAAATCCTTTGCCTGTGATCACCAAAAAGAGTCCATGGAGGTACATCAGCACCACATAGAAAACAGTGATATGGGCCAAAAAAAAGCTGAAGAAAATGAGAATTTGAAGAACCGAGCGTTGATTGCCCAGGCAGAAAGAAAGAGTAGGGTGCCTGCAAGACTGGGAAATATGGTAAGAAAAGAAGCACCTGTGACGGCAAGATATAGAGGAAGGAGAGGAGAGAATGATAACAGGAGTAGCACAAGCACAATTGCGAGGATGAGGATGGTACTAAGCCACCCTCGCTTAACTACTCCATTGATGGAACGCTCAAGTCCTTGAAAGGCTTCTTTGAAGGTAGGGAACATTTCACAGGAGAGCGCTTCACTCATTGGTGCAAATATTTGCTTTTCCCGTAGTTTCACACAGCTCCGTGCAAGCAGGACGTCATCACATATTTCACTCTTGATATGAGAAAACCCATCCATATGGTCCAGCGCACCGCGCTCTAGAAACATATACTGTCCGATTGCCATGGCAAACATGGATATCTGGAGCCTTTCCTGGAGCCTGAATGGAACGAAGAGGGTTGGGTTGAACAGCATTGCACTCACCAATAACTCAACCTCAGGTTACGGGTGATCTGCTTGGGGTATCCGCTGAGCATGGATGCATTATGCCCCTTTAGCAGGCTGAGACCGTAGGTGATGGAGTCTGGGTTGTGGACCGTGTCAGCATCTGTGAAGAGCAGATAGTCACCTCTGCTTGCCTCATAGAGTTGCTGCATCGCATAAATCTTTCCCCTCCAACCCTGCTTCAATGGTTTTCCTGGAATGAGGCGAATACGCTCATCTTTCTTACATAGCTCTTGTACCACCATTGCGGTACTATCCTCTGAGTCATCATCAAGGATAAGGATTTCAAGGTTTGCATGGTCTTGCATAAGGAGTGAACGCACACATGGGCCGATGGTATGTTCTTCATTCCTTGCCGGGATCAAGACACTTACCAGCTCTTTTGAGCATTCAAGACGTATCGTATTCTGTAGGTTGGAAAGATAACGAATATTAAAGAGGGTTAGGATGAAAGCATACAACCCAATGATACCGACAATAAGAGAGAGAATCATAGTCATAGCCTCTCCTTTGTTTCCCTGATGTAATCATCGAGGTGGGGTCGAACGCATAGAGCGCCCTTGCGGCCGTAAAATAACCCAGTGCCTTGTCCCACTCATTTCTGTCCATGCATATACGCCCTATTCCTACGTATATGCTAGAGAGGTCCCATGTATTGAGATTGGAAGAGCCTGCTTCAAGCAGTGTGAGAAAAAGCGAAAGTGCCTCTGCTTTATCGCCTCCTGCAAAGGATGGCGCATAGAGCAGGCTGTTGGCTTTCATCAGTATGGCATAGATCTGATTGGGATACTGAGCATAGGCTTTCTTGATCTTGGAGTTGCTGCTGATCCCCTTCGCGAGTCTTGATGGGTTGATAAGGTAATATATGGAATCTATCTCAGCCTCACCCATTAAATGAAAGAAGGATCCATCTTTCAGTCTCTTCAAAGATGATTCAGCTTCCACCAGCAGCTCCTTCGCCCTCTGTGTATCTGGCTTTTCCAACTCAGTATAGAGTCTTGCAAGCAGTGTTGCACTTCGTATAGCGAGTACAGCCTGCTCCTCTTCCTGAAGAACCGGCTTGAAGAGGAGTTGTTGTCTCAGCAGTTCTCCCTCCTTGGCATCTCCTTGTCCACGGACTGCATCAATGAATTGCACAAAGGGAGCATGATCACCAAGAAAGCCATAGTCATCTGCAAGAGGCGCTACAGCTCCTAGTGTGTGAGAGAGAAATAAAACTACACTTAAAGCAATACAGAGTCTCCGCATGTCTCTATTTAAGCATAGATTCCCTACGGATGATATATCCTTTCTCAATCGGCTTGTCTGTTTTGATATACTGGAGCTTGCCATGGTCAGCTTGTTGTACCGGTGCATAGTCAGCGTCAAGCAACGTGAATCCTTCATCCTCAATCTTCACCACATCCTTAGCGATATACTCAATCTTCATGGTGTCTTTGATCTGGTTTTTCAGGTCCAATGTATAGATATCATCAGCTACCTTATCCCCAATAAACCCACAGAATAGATAGTTTCTTTCATATCCTTTCTCTGTGCTCTTATCGATTGATTCTCCCATGACGGGGTCTACCGGTCCGTGACCAAAGAAAAATCCCGTAGAGTACTCACGGTGGCTGATGTTGAAGAGATCCTCTCGGTATGCCCTCCAGCTTTCATCCCCTGTTTTCAGGCTATCGAGTGCTTTTCTGTATGCTCGTGTGACTACTGCAACGTAGTAGCTGCTTTTCATCCTGCCTTCGATCTTCAAGGAGTCAACACCGGCATCGATGAGTTCACTCAAGTGATCAATCATGCATAGGTCTTTGCTGGAGAGTATGGTAGTGTATCCATCCTGTTCAGAGATAGGGTAGTAGACACCACTTCGTTGTTCTTCTTCCAAGGCCAACGCACCACTTTTCAGAACTTCCTCGATTGTATCGGTGGTAGAGAGGCGGTAGTTCCACCTACAGGTATGACTGCAGTCACCCTGGTTGGCGCTTCTTCCTGCCAGATGGCTGGAGAGCAGGCATCGGCCGGAGTAGGCCATGCACATAGCCCCATGCACGAACACTTCCAATTGTAGGTCGGGATTAGCATCCTTGATTCGCTTGATATCATCCAGAGGTGTTTCTCTGCCCAGTATTACACGAGAGAAGCCCATTTTTCGGTACATGGAGGCACTACTTGAGTTGGTACAACTGGCTTGGGTGGAGAGGTGGAGCTCGACATCCTCACCAAGTGCATCCTGCAAAATGGGAACAAGTCCCAAGTCGCTGATGATGAATGCATCGAAAGGCCAGGTTTTGATGAGTTCCATCTGGTCCTGCAATGAGGAAAGCTTCTGCTCATCGAAAATCATATTCAAGGTTCCGTACAAGCGTTTCCCGCTTGACTGCTTCAAGAAGGAAACCTCATGTAAGTCTTTTTTTTCAGTAAAGTTTCGTGCATTCGCACGCAAGGAGAAGTCACTCAGTCCCATGTAGGCTGCGTCTGCACCGTATTCAAATGCAAGACGCAGCTTTTCAAGGTTTCCTGCGGGGCTCAGTAACTCAACGCTCACGCAATGCCTCCCGAACCGCTAGTGCTACTGCCTTACTGATCATATCAGCATTGCTGGTATTGGGAGGAGTGAGAATTGGTTGCATCACTTCACGCTTCTCATCTTGTGGGAAAGCGAGGGCAAGAACTTCTTCAATACTTCCTACCAGATGGAAGTTGACACCTTGCGTGACTTGCTCATCCAACTTGTCCAGATCACGCTTGTTGAACTGTGGGAGGATGATGTCCTTGATCTTGTTCCTTCTGGCTGCAAGTACCTTCTCTTTCAATCCTCCGATCGGCATGACCTTTCCTTTCAGGCTTAATTCACCAGTCATGGCCAAATCAGGGGCTATGACTTGATTGGTGACCAAGGAGTAGAGGGCAACGGTCATGGTGATTCCAGCTGAGGGTCCATCCTTTGGGGTGGCTCCTTCCGGTACATGGAGATGGATTGAGTTATGCTCAAACCAACTTGGATCGATCTTTCTCTCCAAAGCATGTGCTTTCACCCATGTATAGGCAAGGCTGACCGATTCCTGCATGACTTCCCCAAGCTGGCCGGTGAGTTTGATCTCTCCCTTGCAGGGGTGTTCTGTGCTTCAATGATCAAGGTGTCTCCACCCATACTTGTCCAAGCAAGTCCTATGGCCATGCCAGGTCGATCTGCCTTGAGAATTTCATCCTCAACAAAGATAGGTTGCCCGAGTAGCTCATACAACAATGTATCGTTTATTGTTACTGGGAGTTTCTCTTCAGGATTCTCTGTGAGCATGAGCGCAACCTTTCGGTTGATCTTATGCAAGGACTTCTCGAAGTTTCTAACTCCAGCCTCTCGTGCATATTCATCAGCGATCTTTCTGAGAATCTTGGCAGGGTAGCGAATTTCGCTCTTGCTAAGGCCATGTTTCTCCAAGGATTTTGGTACTAGGTACTTCTTTCCAATGGCCAATTTCTCATCACTGGTGTATCCAGCAAGCTGGATGATTTCCATACGGTCAAGCAAGGGACGTGGAATCGTCTCCAGGGTATTCGCAGTAACAATGAACAGTACTTCACTGACATCGAAGGGAATGTCCAGATAGGTGTCCCTGAATGCAGTATTCTGCTCTGGGTCAAGAACCTCGAGCAGTGCACTTGCAGGGTCTCCTTGATAGGAGATACCCATCTTGTCAATCTCATCGATCAAGAACACAGGGTTCTTGCTCTTGGTGATCCTTAGTCCCTGGATGATCTTACCGGGCATAGCACCGATGTATGTTCTTCGGTGCCCCTTGATCTCACTCTCGTCATTCATGCCACCGACTGAGAAACGGAAATACTCCTTCTTCAGGGATCTGGCAATGGAAACTCCGACACTGGTCTTACCAACACCCGGAGGGCCTACGAGACAGATGATTGAACCCTTGGTGTCCTGCTTTTTTCTTTCGTACAGCCAGGAATTCAAGGATACGGTCCTTCACATCCTTCATGCCGTAATGGTCACGTTCAAGGATTTTTTTCTTGCACTTTCAATGCTGAAGCTCTCAGGTTTGGGCTCCTTCCAGGGAAGGTCACTGATGATCTCCAGGTATGTTCTGGTGAGAGAATACTCAGGGCTGGAGGGATCCATTCCTTCAAGTCGACCCATTTCTCGGTCAACCGTTTCCTTTGCCTCAGCAGAGAGTGGGAGGTTCTTGAACTTTGTTTTCAAGCGGTTGATCAAGTCAGTCTTGGGGTTTGTGGAAATACCCAATTCCTGCTGGATGGACTTCAGCTCCTCACGTAGGAAATATTCCCTTTGGTTTTTCTCAATTTTCTGGTTCACCCTGGCCTGGATTTTTTTTGCCTGAACCTGGGCGATGTTTTGTTCGTTCTTGATAAATACCAAGACCTTTTCGATACGTCGCCGTACCACCAGGGTCTCGAGAATTTCCTGTTGTTGTTTACGTTCGACATTCAGGATGCTGGCAATGAAATCCGCCAATTTACCTGGATGATCGATATTGACCATGTTCAGCCGCATCTCTTCACTGAAGAGCTGGTTGTTCTTGGTCAGCTGTTTCATTTCCGTGAGCAAGAGACGAGTCCATGCGCGGAGCTCTTCCTGCTCGTCCTCGATATCTTCAAGGTACTGTACCTCTGCGACCAGATAGGGACCGCTAGGGTAGTACTGTTTGGTCTCAAAACGCTTCAGCGTTGAGATGAAGATACTTATTCCTCCATCGGGGAGTTTGATTTTCTTAACGATTTTAGCAACTGTCCCTATCGTATAGAGATTCTTCTCTGAGTACTCCTCTTCGTCATTGTCTTCTTTGACAAGCAAAAGTCCAAGGAAGCCACCGTGCTTGATAGCCTGATTGACGATTTCGACATCTTGATTGTCGGTGATCATCAACGGGGTGAATAGTCCTGGGAAAACCGGATTTCCAGTAACCGGGAGTATAAATAGATTATTGGGAAGCAGTTGCTCAATCGGCATCAGTTCCTGTTCAGACATAGCGCCTCCAATATTGCAAATACATTCAGACAAGTGTGCAACTCGTCTGAATCAAAGGTACTCAATCTTTTTTTACCAAAGGAAAGTCACTACTTATGTTTTGACATCCATTTTACGCCAACATAACACAGTGGGGTATCTATGAGGGCAAAGAGTACTTTGAAGAGCCAGTAGGGGATGATCAGGGAGAACACATAGGCAGCCGTGAATTTGGGTGTAAGATGGTAAAATGCGATGAACATGAAGATGACTGTATCAATGAATTGGCTGGTCATAGTACTCAAATTATTCCTGAGCCAAAGCATCTTTCCTTTATTCAATTTCTTGAATTGCAAGAAGATTGAAATGTCTATCGTTTGGCTGATCGCAAAACTGATAAGGCTTGCCAGACTCATACGCATACTCATGCCAAAGATCTGTTGGTACTGACTCTGAAGATCCCATGTCTCATGTGGTTTGATCTGGACAAACAAGCCTGTCACCACAAACAGAATAACCAGCATGATGATGGAATATTTTACAAAGAGGGAAGCATGTTGGTGTCCTTTGACCTCTCCTACGATGTCCGTAACCAAGAAGAGCACAGGCATGAAAAAAGATTCCTACTGAGACCCGTACGCCAAAGAGGCTGATAATTTTACTTCCAACGGTGTTAACCACAATCATTCCTGTGATGTACAGGGCGAATAGAAAGAACTCTTTTTTGTCCAATGTAGTTGTCTGTGTTTCCATGGGTTCCTCACTTAACTTTGCGCAAGTGTATCTGAAAGATTGGACATGGGTCAAATGCTCAAGTGAATATATTGCATTGTGATTCAATAAAATTTTTGATATACAGGGATAAGCAAGGAGATTCATAATGCGATTGATGAATAAAACAGTTCTGATTACCGGGGGAACTAGAGGGATAGGGAAGGCAATAACAAAACATTTTGCGGCAGAAGGAGCCAGAATTGCTTTGCTTGTACGTAGGAATGTGGATGATTTCGTGCAGGAATTACAATCCTTAGGCTATTCAGTAATAGCCATCAAAACCGATATCACAGATTATGATCAGGTCAATCAGGCGATTAATTCCTTGATTAAAGAACTTGGCACTATAGATATTCTGGTAAATAATGCAGCAACAATTACTCGCGGTAGTGTGCTTGAAATGACGTTAGAACAATGGAAAGAGGTCATGGATGTGAATCTAAATGCGGCGTTTTATTGTTGCAAAGCGATTATTCCACATTTTATTGAGAATGGGAAAGGAAATATCATCAATATGTCTTCTGTTGCAGCAAAATGTGGTGATATCACAGCTGCTCCTGTCTATGGAACTTCAAAAGGAGCTCTCACTACCTTGACTAGATCCTTGGCTCGTCAATTGGCTTGTCATGCTATCCGTGTAAATGCTATTGCTCCTCATGCAATAGTCACAGAAATGAGCGGACAATGGTCAGAAGAAAAACGCAAACATGTAATTTCTTCTATACCTTTGGGAAGAATGGGCAGTGTTGACGAGGTTGCTATGACTGCTCTTTTCCTTGCAACCGATGAAGCTCTATTTATAACAGGTGAGACAATAAACATTAACGGCGGGTATCTCATGGATTAATACTCCTATGAGCTAGAACAGGTACATGAGCAAATTTGCTCTAGCTCATAGAGTGAACTTATAATTCTGATTTTCTTTCAGAAATTGGTAATTTTGTACCCACATATGGAGAGAACCGTTTGAATCCTTCGGCGTATTCTATGTCAAGTTTTGTCCATACTCTAGCTTGGAATGCTCTATGTCTAGCAAAATGAATATAAAAATCCTTTAGCTGAGGTTGGCAGGCAAATTTTTTTTAATGGCTTCGATTTTTTTCTTGATGCACGTTAGTCACATCAATATAAAAATCTGGAGAAAATTGATTAAATTCACTCATGGGAACTGTCGGTTCAAAAAAGTAAATATTGGGATAGTATTGTGCTTGTGTATCTGGTATTGCTCCAAGTTGAGAAGCACTGTTGCAAGCCATGACTACTGCGTTTCCAGTAACAGCATGGTCTGGATTGGTTGGATCTGTAGTGTAGTGTGTGAAAATTATTTCTGGTCTTATATCCAGTACACGAGAAATTAGAAATCGGGTACGTGTTGTATCAATAGTAAGTGGGTAGTCTTCCCAATCAAGAAATTCTATCGTAGCACCAATTTTTTTTTGCTGCCTCCGTGGATTCTTGTTTTCTAATAGATGCACAATCTTCATAGGTCCCTTTTGGATGTATTTTCCAATATCCAGCAGATTCACCATGTGTACCGCATGTTAATGCAATGATATGTATTGAATACCCCATATTTGCATATGTGATTAACGTTCCGCCTGCTCTTGTACAGTAATCTGCAGCATGTGCACTAACAACGAGAATATCTTTTAAGCCCATAATGATTGCTCCATACTATTTTCGAATAAAATGGGCTACATTCTTGTAGCCCAAACATCTATATCTAAAACAGTGTTAAATCGTTCTCATCCATGAAATGAGTTTAGTATAGTCTTTCTCTTGCTGGTCAAACAAAATGAGACGTCCAAGGACATACCCTTCGACACCTTTTGCACTTAATCTACTCATAATATGCTTATCAACTCCACCGTCAATAACAATCGGGAAACCCCAAGGTTCACGTTCTTTTACAGCTTGCCCAATTTTATCTTCTAGCCAAGGTAAAAAAAGAGTTGGCCGCAAAAGCTGGATTGACAGTCATCAGCATAAGATAATCGATGAGAGGGTACAAAGCTCTGATTGATTCAAGTGAAGTGCCTGGATTAATTACGAGTCCTGCTTTCTTGCCAAGATCCTTAATTCTTTGCAATGTAAGTGCTGGCTGTGGGTCTGCCTCTGGATGGATGTAAATGATATCGATCCCAGTGTCAGCCATAAGTTGAACATACCTGATTGGATCTTTTACCATCATATGTACATCGAGAAGCTTGTTGGTATGGCGTCTAACCACAGCCATTTCTGCAAGACTCATTCCAAAATTTGGTACAAAATCTCCATCCATCAAGTCTAGATGGAAAATATCTACTCCCGCTTTATCCAGACGGAGCACTTCTTCCTTAAGATTTTCTGTATCCAAATTCATAATAGAAGGACAGAGTAGTTTTTTCCATCAATGCCTCCTATGATAACAAGCCAGCATCTGCCAAGATGTTCTTAAGCACTACTTTGTTTTCTTGATTCATAGGCCCTACAGGAGCAAAACAAGGTCCTGCATCAATCCCTTGTAGCTCAAGGCTTTCCTTCAAAATGGTAGGGTAAGATCCAAGGCTAAAAGCCATTCTGATTGGAGCTATTCTATATTGAGCTTCCAGTGAACCTTCAATATCTCCAGCTACATACTTGTCATAGATATCGGCCATAAGTCTTGGAGCTATGTTTGCACATGCGGTTATTGCACCGTGTCCACCGTAGGCAAGACATGCATGAATAAGCGTATCTCTTCCACTAAGAACAGAGAATTGATCCTCATTCTCACGTGTGTTACGGATATATTCACTCGTAAGGGTAAAATCACCGCTGCTATCCTTGATCCCTACAATATTTGTAATTTCGGATAACTTTGTAGCAGTTTTAACTGAAATATTCACGTTTGTCTTTCCAACATTGTTATAGAGCAATATTGGAAGATTAGTGGAAGAAGCGATACTTGCATAATGATTATAGAGTTCATCTTGCGTTACACTTACAAACATAGGTGTTAGTACACTAATCGCATCAGCTTTTACTTCTTCAGCCATTTGTGCGTATTCAACAGCCTCTTTTGTGGTAATTCCATTGACTCCTGCATATATTGGTACTCTACCTTTAGCTTCATCAATACAAATTTGGAAGGCTTCTTTTCTTTGTTCAGGAGAAAAACCATAAAACTCGCCAGAGGTGCCGACAACGAACAATCCATGTACGCCGCCGTCGATAAGATAGTTTACTAAACGTCTTAATCCTTTCTCGTTGACTTGTAGTGTATCAGTCAACGGGGTAACCATAGCGGCAATAATTCCATTTGCTTTAAAACTCATATGAAACTCCTTCTCAGTGGGTTATTGCAAAAAATTCTTTATTCTTTGCGGCTTCATACTCTTTAAATAAAGAGGTGTTTTTAATCCTATTGATGAGGTCCAACTCATCATCACTCATTGCCAGATTATCCAATATTGAGACAGAGTCTTTTAAGTGTGATGCTTTTCCAGTGCCATATACTATGGTAGAAACCTCATCAAATGAGAACACCCATTTCATTGCTGCGTGTGCAAGAAGTGTTTTATCATCAATATTTGCTTCTTTTGCCATTTCGAAAAGGGATCCTTCATAAAGGCCTCTCGCGCAACAACTCCCATCTTTGCTTTCTCTGCTTCTTTAAGCACTTGCTTGGTTGCTTGATGATCTGCAAAATTAAAATTGATATAGACTAAATCAAAGGAACCTGTTGCTATCTGCTTTAGATACGTACTCTCTCCACTGAAAGTATCTGCACAGGCATATCGGATAAGCCCTTCTTTCTTCAGTTGTGATACGTTGTACGAAATTTTCTGTAAATATTCACTATCGTTTTCAAGAGCACTCTTCATAAATGCAAGATTAAAGAAATCAATCGTATCTCTTTGGAGTAGCTTGAGTATTCTTTCCGCTTCTGTTTTCAAGGTTGCGTAATCAGCCATTTTCTTATTATTTTCATCATACGTATAACAAAAGCCTTCTGGGCGTGTTTGTATGTACACAGGGAAGGGCGGCGGTAGCTCTTGTAGATTGCGTCCTAGTGCTTCCTTTTCTGAGTCATGTGTTACGTCATAGAAATTGATTCCTAAATCAAAAGCAGATGCAAGGATTTTCTTGCGATTTTCGCCTCCAAATCCTGGAAAGATATATCCAGGTGTAATTGCTTTTTTTTCAAAATCTTCATTGAACCCTCTGGATTTATGGTTTGGAAGATATTCATGTCCCCCCCCATG
>JDSF01000322.1_pt1 | contig 22117 bp, 31 predicted proteins | sample 199441 | NCBI WGS metagenome assembly JDSF01 (sample SAMN02592751, study PRJNA231836) | bioreactor metagenome | isolation source: continuous culture bioreactor denitrification-DNRA | place: Germany: Bremen
CAATGATAATTATCTCTACGTTAGCGGATAATTCTCATCTTGGATAAAACACTGGTCTTTTTTGACTTGTCTATCTCTAGACTACTAAAAAAACCAAGCTGTGTTCGTTTGAACTAAGTTCAAGCCGATCACGTCGTAGATGTCCCCATCTACTAATTATTACCGATAAGGCAATAACTTATTTTTCCTAAATTACTTTAATTGCTTAGGTTGGTTTACTGTTCAGTTTTCAATGTACGAGCTAAATGTCACTAGGTGACAGTTCGCTTATCTGGAAGTGATTAATTTCGTTAGACGAAAATCATCTGTTCCAGTTGTTTTTTTTCATTTTCGCAACTCGTCAGTAACAAGCCGCTAGAGTAATTTAACATGTTTGAATGATGTTGTCAAGAAGTTTTTCAACTTTTTTCTAAGATCTTCCAATCGCTGAAACCCTTGAAATTACTGGCTTCTAGCTTGTTTTACTCTGTCGTTGCCTTATTGAGCAACGAAGACTATCTTACCATGTCTAACTCATCATGTCAACACTTTTTTAAAACTTTTTTCATTTAATTTTTTCCCGTCAATACCCAGTGGGTATATCGTGTCAAAACGGAATGAAAACTAACGGAGAAGGAGGGATTTGAACCCTCGCACCGCGTAAACGATCTATACCCTTAGCAGGGGCACCTCTTCAGCCACTTGAGTACTTCTCCATGCGTCGGCTTGAACTATGTTCAAACGACCATATCTTCTAGCTTAAGTCATTGTTAATTTCCACCGTGTGGTAATTAACATAGTTTAGGATGTTAGAAGATTTCATTTCATGAAATTTCTATCGTCCTTCAAAAAGTATGTAATTGACAATCAAAACGCCTTGTATACTTCACAGGCGCAAGAGTTATTATACTAAAGCATGAGACACATGTCAACACATTTTAACAACTTTTTTCATTATTTATCAAGTGGCTTTAAGCCAGTAAAATCAAGGCTTTAAGCCCAATTCTATTTTATCCCATATATGGTATGCGATACGTTTTTCTCTACTATATATAGTAAGCTTATCAAAGCAACATCTTTTCAATTTACAATACTCTCTCAATCCTCTAAAACATTTCATATTGTCTTTATAATTCAATATTAGTAAAAACACCTTGTCAAAATGACAAGGTGTTGAGTTCTTTCCTATTATATGTCGTTAATAAGTAATCATTTAGCGTTGACCTTTATCATAAGGTGTACCTGCAGCTTTTGGTCCAACAGATTTACCGCTAAAGATAACAAGTGCAATAATAGTCAATACATATGGCAAAGTCTTAAAGAATTCAATCGGTACTTTTGCAAGAAGCTCAAATGATGTTGAATATACACTTAGTATCTGTGAGAAACCAAAGAACAAACTAGCTCCAAGTAAACCTGCTGGCTTCCACTTACCAAATATTAATGCTGCAAGCGCTATAAAACCAATACCATGAATACTGCCTGCTGTATATTGTGTGTCAAAAGTAAGAACCATAACACCACCGCCCAGACCTGCAAAGCACCCAGATAAGATAACGCCAATATAACGCATCTTGTAGACGCTAATACCCATACTATCCACTGCATGAGGGTGTTCACCTGTTGCACGTAGTCTAAGGCCAAATGGTGTCTTATAGAGCACATACCAACTAATCAGTACCAATAGTAATGAAAGGTATACCGTTGGATAGATGTTGGTAAAAAACATTTGTCCAATAATTGGAATATCACTAAGACCATCATAAGTTGTTTTTATAAAACCTTCTTGAAAAGTCTGAGTTCTTTGTTGACCAAAAATAATCTGAGATAAGTATATGGTTAATCCTCCAGCCAATATATTAATGGCTGTACCAGAGATTACTTGGTCAGATCCAAGGTTAATACTAAGATATGCATGTATAACTGAAATCGTACCACCTGCCACAACACCAACTAATAGAGCTAACCATGGAGCAGATGAAACCATCCATCCAGTCGAAAAGCTACCAATAATCACTGCAACTACCAAACCAACAATCGCACTAATAGTAATAACCATCCAGTATTTCAACTTATTGGTCACCTTAGTAACAATTACTGATGTAAGACCTGCAAGTAGTATACCAATTATATAGGCAAACCATGGTGCATCCCCTTGTTCAAAATATACAATGGCTGTGGCTGTAAAGAATCCACCAATCATCATTAATCCTTCAAGAGCAATATTGACAACACCACTTCTTTCTGAAAACATACCACCAATCGCTGTAATGATAATTGGTGTCGAAAATATAAGTGTCAATGAAATCATTGAAGCTATAATATCAAAGCTCATCTATTTGCCCCCCTTTATACGGTTAAGTACAATTTTGATACCATTTTGCATTGCTACAAAAAGAATAATCATTGAACTAATTATAATGGCAATATCTCTTGGAATTCCTGTAGTTTGCATAATTGGTTGGGCTGCTTTGAGTGATCCAAATAATAATCCACCAAATAGGGATCCTATAGCTGTGTTTCCACCAACAAGAGCTACTGCAATACCATCAAAACCATAGTTCTCAAAGAATGGCAAGACTCTTCCATAACCAAAAGTACCAATAGCAATAACAACCCCAGCAAGGCCAGCATATGCACCTGCAATCATCATTGAAAGAGCCGCGTTACGTTCAACTTTCATTCCAGCATATTTAGCTGCGTGCTGGTTATAACCAACAGCTCTTAATTCATATCCAAAAGTTGTTTTTTCTATAATGAACCAAAAAATAACAATGGCAATAGCCACTAATATAAATCCCCAATGTAATCTGGAGTTGTTGGTAATAGAAGCTAAAAAAAACTCACTTTTAAGTGTAAGCCCTTCTTCTAATTCTATTGTTTTTGAATTGGTGCTTCCCGGCAACTGTTTTATATAGTAGTTAGTAAGGAAAAAAGGCAGTATAATTCATCATTATGGTGACTACAACTTCATGAACGTTGAATTTGGCTTTTAAATAACCTGGAACAAGTCCCCATAGAGCCCCCGCTAATGTGCCTGATAGAATCATTAATAACATAATTAGAAATGTAGGGCCTGGCACTAATACACCTACAGCAATAGACGTAAATGATCCCACCATTACTTGTCCTTCAGCACCTATGTTAAATAGCCCCGTTCTAAAAGCAAAAGCAACCGATAGTCCTGTTAAAGTAATAGGCATGGCAAAAACAAAATACTCACCAATATATCTTGGATTAAAAACAGTTTTTCCTGTCCCTATTTTTTTCAATATTTATTCCAAGAACACCTCTAATAATGGATAAGAACAGTTTAATTGGGTTGATACCTGTTATAATCATAATTATGGATCCAATTATAAATCCCAAAAGTATGGCAATTGCAGGAATAATAACTTTATGATTTTTTTTCATTCGTTATAACCGCTAACGCTTTATTCATATCAGTTTACCGTTCCTTTCTTTGAACCAGCCATCATTAGACCCAATTCATTTTCATTTGTTTCTTTGGCATTAACAATCCCCACAATCTCACCTTCATATATAACTGCAATACGATCAGAGACATTAAGCACTTCTTCCATTTCAAGTGACATCAATAAGACTGCTTTACCTTTATCTCGTTCTTCTACTAATCTTTTGTGAATGTATTCTATTGCCCCAACATCTAGACCTCTTGTTGGTTGTGCAGCGATTAGTAGCTTAGGTGATCTTTCTACTTCACGGGCAATAATCGCCTTTTGTTGATTACCGCCTGACATACTTCTTGCAGCAGTTATGCTGCCCTGACCTGATCTAACATCAAACATCTCAATTAAACCATCTGAATGCTCACGAATGGCTTCTGGGTTCAAAATTCCATTACTGGATAGTGGCTCCTGAAAATAACTTTGAAGAGCCATGTTCTCCTCTAAAGAAAAATCCAATACAAGGCCATGCTTATGTCTATCTTCAGGAATATGACCAATGCCACTAAGAGTCCTTTTTCTAATTGAATCTTTGATAATATCATTACCTTCGAAATAGATGTGTCCGGATTCAATTTTCGTTAATCCAGTAATTGCCTGAATTAATTCAGACTGGCCATTTCCATCAATTCCAGCCACACAAAATATCTCTCCAGACTTAATTTCCATATTTAGGTTATTAACCGCCATAAGATTTCTAGAATTTCTGACATTTAGCTTATCAACCTTTAATATTACATCTGTAGGTTTTGCTTCCTCTTTTTTCTACTTCAAAACTGACTTCCCTACCAACCATCATCTCGGCCATTTGCTCTTCAGTGGTTGATTCAACCTCAACCGTCCCAATATAACGTCCTCTTCTGAGCACAGTACAATGGTCGGCTACCATCTTAATTTCTTTCAATTTATGTGTAATAAGAACAATGGATTTACCTTCATTCACTAATTCCTTCATAATAGACATGAGCTCATTTATTTCCTGAGGTGTTAAAACTGCTGTTGGTTCATCAAATATAAGAATTTCTGCATCTCTATATAACATTTTTAAAATTTCAACACGTTGTTGCATCCCTACTGTAATGTCTTCAATTTTGGCATTAGGGTCTACACTTAATCCATAACGTTCACTAATTTCTTTTACTCTTTTTGAAGCCTTGTCAATATCTATTCGATTAAATGATTTTTTGGGCTCCATTCCTAGTATTATGTTTTCTGTCACAGTAAAGTTATGCACCAACTTAAAATGTTGGTGAACCATTCCAATACCATACTTATTAGCAACATTCGGATTACTAATATCTACTTCTTCACCACGTACTTTAATCGTCCCCTGCTCAGGTTGATACAATCCAAACAAAACGCTCATCAGTGTTGATTTCCCAGCACCATTTTCACCAAGTAAGGCATGTATTTCACCTTTCTCAACTTTTAGAGTGACATCATCATTCGCTTTTATGCCTGGAAACTCTTTTGTAATGTTAAGCATTTCAATTACGTATTCCATAACACATCTCCTGTCTTTTTAATCATTATATCAAACAAGTATACTGTTTGTTACAATTTGATTCAAAAATCTTTTATATGATATGTTTCATGTGAAACTTCATATGTCATGACATATGGTTTGGTAAAAAAAAGCCAAGACACTAAGTCTTGGCTTTTAAATTCTACAATAACTACTTCAAACGATTTGGTACTAGAGGAACACTAACATCTCCAGATAATACTTTATCTTCAAAAGCTTTAACTTCTGAAACAACTGCATCTGAAAGGTTAGGGTTCTTAGCTGGGATTCCTACACCACCATTAGTAAGGTCGTATACAAGGATTCCTCCACCTGGGAACTCGCCTGCAAGTGCTTGCTCAGCCACATCATATGCAGCAACGTCAACACGTTTCATCATTGATGTTAATACTGCTGACTTATCGCCTTCATAAATACCATCATCATATTGGTCTTTATCAACACCAATTGCCCAAACGTCTTCACCATTTGTACGACGGTCTTTCGCTTCTTTAATTAATCCATTTCCTGTACCACCAGCTGCATGATAGATTACATAAGCACCTTGGTCATACATTTTTGCTGCTAAAGTTTGACCAATTTGAGTGTCAGTAAATGAACCAGCATACTCAATAAGTACTGTCATTTCAGCATCTACAGCTGCTACACCAGCTTCAAAACCAGCTTCGAACTTTTGAATTAAGTCAAAGTCCATACCACCGATAAATCCAACAGTATCCATACCAGCTTCTTGAGCTTTAAGCGCTGCTGCTACACCAACTAGGAATGAACCTTGTTCTTCTGCAAATACAGCATTTGCTACGTTATCTCTTTCACCTACAACCATATCAATAATCAAGTATTGCTGGTCTGGGAAGTTAGCTGATACCTCTGCCATTGCTTCTGCAAATAAGAAACCTGGCGCAATGATAATATCTAACTCTTCATCAGAGAATGTTGAAAGGTTAGGAATATAATCTGCATCCGATTCTGATTGAAGGTATTTTGTCTCAACATCATTGTCTTCCGCGAATTTTACAATTCCTTCCCATGTACCTTGGTTAAATGATTTGTCATCAATTCCACCAACATCTGTAACAAGACCTACTGTAAATTTGTTGCTGGCTTGACCACAACCACTAACCAATGCAGTGATTACTGTTAAAGCCATCATTAATGCTAATACTTTTTTGAACATAATTTGACCTCCCTAAATATTTATGTTTGTCTATTACCTCATTACATAACTATGTTATCACATATTAAAATAACATGCCAATATCTTAGCTATATAAAAGTGTACAAATATAGTATTTCTCTTCTTATTGATTCAGCCTATCATTTATGAGATTTATCATACAATCACTAGGTTGGATAGTCACCCATTTTTTTATTGTACCTTCTTCATATAAAATGTAGTGTCGCTTTTGTATATTCACACAATTGTAGAGCTTCTTTCTAGAGACAACATCCATTTGTTTATCTGTAATAAATGTATCTTCTTTCACATGTGCAAACCTCATAATCTGATTCAAATTCATATTGAGTATTCTTTTTTCTTTGGAACCAAGCACTTCATGAATAATCAGTTCGTCATCAATCAAGCTGTACTTATAAGATATCATATTCTGTTTCATAAATAAGTAAGTTAGTATGGCAGTTGATCCTAAAATAATCAAATCAGTTAGAGATGAATTTAGTTGAAACTTCACCAATAAAGTATTGATTAAAATCAACAACGTAGCTGCTAGCAAAATCGTTAATCCTAGTTTAGCCATCGATATTTTTTCACGCTTAGATAATTCTTGATGCATCATAACTTCCCCTTACATTTCACAGGGCCTTTATCTATATAGACTAATTACATCTAATACTAGTGCCCTTTAATAGTATAATCCAACAAATAATCTCATACAACACAATATGATCTCATCTTGTAATTATTTAAATACATATGTTGTTTTTGTTATTAATTTAATGTCCTGTATTTTGCTTTCTCACTTTCATATAAGTTATTGCCTTGGCTATCTATTACAACAATACATGGAAATTCATCTACTTTTAGCACTCTTAAAGCTTCAGATCCTAAGTCCTCGTATGCCAATACTTGTGCATCCACTATTCGATCTGCAATTAAGGCTGCTGCACCACCCACTGCTGCAAAGTAGACGCCGCCATTTTTTTTTCATTGCATTAATGACTTCATCGCTTCGATTACCTTTGCCAATCATACCACTCATACCTTCTTCAAGTAATCTTGGTGCAAAAGGATCCATTCTATAGCTGGTTGTAGGACCAGCAGATCCAATAACTGCGCCTGGCTTTGCTGGCGATGGCCCAACATAATAGATTATTGAATCCTTTATTTCAAAAGGTAAACTTTCACCTCTATCAAGTTGGCCAATCATCCTTGCATGTCCTGCATCTCTTGATGTATATACGTGACCTGATATCAATACTTGGTCACCTGCTTTTAATGCCTTAAGTTTGTCTTTTGTTAATGGTGTGGTAATTCTAATCATCTTATTTACCCCCTTCCTTTAGATTACTGCTTTGGCATGCCTTGTTACATGACAACTTATATTCACTGCCACTGGCAAACCTGCAATATGGGTTGGAAAGGTTTCTATATGTAGAGCAAGAGCTGTTGTATTTCCGCCAAGACCTTGAGGTCCTATGCCCAGTTGATTGGCCTTTGCAAGTAATTCAATCTCAAGTTCTTTAACATAAGGTATTTCAGAGTGGTCTTCAATATCTCTAAGCAATGCTTTTTTTTGCTAGTATGGCTGATTTCTCAAAACTTCCTCCAATACCAACGCCAATAATCATTGGTGGACAAGCATTACCACCAGCTCTATCAATGGTTTCAATTATAACCTTTTTAGCACCTTCAATGCCATCCGCTGGTTTAAGCATATGTATTTGGCTCATATTCTCAGACCCAAAACCTTTTGGTGCAACTTCTATTTTGACCTGATCACCATCAACAATATCATAATGAATGATTGCTGGTGTATTATCCCCTGTATTCACTCTATCAAAAGGATCTTTTACAACGGATTTTCGAAGGTAACCATCACTATAGCCTTGTCTAACACCTTCTTGAATTGCATCTTCAATTAAGCCACCTTCAAAGTGAACCTCTTGCCCTATAGTCATAAAAACTATAGCCATACCTGTATCTTGGCATATTGGCATTTTTTTTATCTTTTGCTATTTGAGCGTTATCAAGAATTTGATTTAGAATGTTTTCACCTATTGGTGATGTTTCATTGGCTTTTTCTACTTCCAATGCCTTAAGAATATCTTCATTACAATAATAGTTAGCTTCAATACAAAGCCTTCTAATTTCTTTTGTGACTTTACTGACATCGACTGTTCTCATTATGGACTCCTATTCTTTGTTCTTATCTAATTTTATTATTAAACCCATAGTGCGTCAATGAGAATTTAGGACAAAAAAAAGGCGCCTTGCGCCTTTAGTTTGACATTTCTTCCAAAACACTGTTCAAACGTTCCATCATACTATTAAATTCATCTTCTGTTACATAATCTTTAGGATTTATCAAATTATCTTCAATCAGTAATATATCAAGTTTCTTGGCTTTTCTCACATAATTCTTTGCCCAATCTGATACATCTACATAATCTACATAAGGCAAAATAACATCTGCTACTTCGACATTGTCTTCTATTGCTCTTTCATATGCTTCTATAAATATCTTATAAGCTTGTTCTTTTTGAATGTTTAGATTTGGTCCAAACAAATCATTCCCTATACCATTGATAATACCAAGTTCACTGGCTGTATGTATATAAATACTATTATTCGATTGAATATCTACATCCTTAAATGCTAACTCAAGTGGATCAACCAAGGTAAAACCAAATCTGCTATTTGTCATAACTTTTTCAGTTAGATAGGCCCTGGTTACATATTTACTTTCTACAAGCTTAGCCATAAAACCTGAAGTACTAAAACTCACCGTTTCATTAATAGATTTTGATGTGCCATCTTCAAAATTTAGTCTAAAGGACATAGTCACTTCATAAGTTGTACCATAATTATATGAGCTAAGAGGAATAATCGTTACACTGTTTTTGAGCTGATACTTAGTTGATGGTTCAATTACCTTACGTGGCACTGTTTCTTCAGTCAATGTGTTTAAAATACTAAATGATCTGCTTTCAATACTCTCAATGTCTTTACCGTAATGGGTATATGTAATGGGTAGTCCTACTTCTGTTACAGAAGTACTGTTGTCATCGTTGACCACATCCAGTAAATCACCTGTCCATCTGGCCTCAACATTTGTTTGTCCATCATAAGGGTATATAATAGCTTGTTCAGTCTCTAACTGATTACCACCAAAATCAAATGTAAAACAATTCTCATAAACACCCATACCTATATCTGTGTACATTGGATTAAGTGCTGCATAACGGGTTACTGGATTAGAAATCATTTCACTATAACCTTCTAAGTAATTGACATAATCTATACCAACATATTCATAGACAAAGTTCTTATCATACATGGCATAATCTGCTCTATCCCAAGGATACCTTCCCCTATAATAAAGCAAATCACTTTCTTCGATACTTGACACACTGTCATTATGATACATATATTTTGAATGGGTTAAGGACATTTCCTTAAGCTCATCTTTTATAAAAAAGAGGATCCAGATTTAGGGCTTGTCTATCATTATTAATTGACACAACGGTTCTAAGGACTTCATCACTTTGAATAAGTGTGTCTTCAGTTGGATTGGCATATAGGCTTGTGTTTACTAATAATAATAGAATAACGCAAAATAAACTTATCTTTCTCATCAAATCACCTCTTTTCTGCATAGATTGTCACTTTACCATTTATCATTATAGCAAGCCTAGATTTCAAGGATATTACAGGGATATTAAAAAAGGAAGTCATCCAATTCTTGTTGAATGACTTCCTAAATAACTTATTCTACGATTACTTTTTATTTTAATCTTTTGATATATCAGTCGACTCTACTTCTGATGATTTGATATCAATCACTTCATCTTCAACTTCCTCATCAATGATTTCCTTTATTCTAGCAAGTGCTGCAATATGAATGTCTTTATCAACATTCATTATCTTCACACCTGATGTAATGCGTCCATAACGTGATACTTCACCAACTCTAATACGAATGATAATGCCTTCTTGAGAAATGATGATCATCTCATCATCAAGGTGAACAGCTTTCATTCCTACAACATTACCAGTTTTACCCATTATCTTGTAGAATTTAACACCTTTACCACCACGTCTTTGAGGTGTGAATTGTTCCATCTTAGTACGTTTTCCAAAGCCATTTTCTGAAATAATCAGCAAATCTTCACCTTGAGAAATAAGTTGCATACCAATCACTTCATCACCATCATTAAGGTTCATTCCTCTGACACCTTGAGATGTTCTTCCTGTAATTCTTACTTCTTTTTCATCAAACCGTATACATTGGCCATGTTTTGTACCAAGAATGATTTCTTCTTCATTGTTAGAGAGTTTTACCTCAATCAAATCATCTTCTTCTTTTAGGCCAATAGCAATAAGACCATTCTGACGAATATTTTGATATTCCATAATAGAAGATTTCTTGATGACACCTTTTTTTTGTTGCCATAAGAATATAAACTTCTTCTTCATATGAAGACAGTGGGATAACAGCTGTTATCTTCTCTTCAGGATCTAGTTGAAGTAAATTAACAATGGCAGTACCTCTAGCTGTTCTACCAGCTTCAGGAATTTGGTAACCTTTCAGTCTAAATGCCCTACCTTTATTGGTAAAGAACAAAATGTAATGGTGGGTTGTTGTAATGAAGACATTTTTGACGAAATCATCTTCTCGTGTTTTCATACCTTTGATGCCTTTACCACCACGATTTTGACTCTTATAAGTATTAATTGGCATACGTTTGACATAACCAAGATGGGTCATAGTGATAACAGTTGTTTCCTTCTTAATCAAATCTTCAATATCAATCTCTGAAGAATCAAATGTCAACTCCGTACGACGCTCATCAGCATACTTAGTTTTAACAATTAGAATCTCTTCTTTTATAACTTGAAGAAGTAACTTAGAGTCTGCCAAAATAGCTTTTAACTCTTTGATTTTCTCCTTAAGTTCGTTGTATTCATTCTCAAGTTTTTCTCTTTCAAGGCCAGTCAATGCACGTAGACGCATATCTACAATAGCTTGAGACTGAACTTCTGAGAAACCAAATCGTTCTGATAAGTTGATTTTCGCTTCTGCAGTTGAATTAGAAGCTCTAATAACCTTGATAACTTCATCAATAAAATCAAGAGCTTTGAGTAAACCTTCAAGTATATGGGCTCTCTCTTCTGCTTTTCTTAAGTCATACTTCGTTCTTCTTGTAACAACTTCTCTTTGGTGATCTAGGTATAGTTCAAGTACTTGCTTAAGATTAAGAATCTTTGGTTCATTATTAACCAATGCAAGCATATTAATTCCAAAGGAATCTTGTAATTGAGTATGTTTATAGAGTTGGTTTAAGATAACATTGGCGTTGGCATCACGCTTAAGCTCAACAACGATTCTCATACCTTTTCTATCAGACTCATCTCGAAGGTCTGTAATACCTTCAACCTTTTTTTCTTTAACCAAATCTGCAATTTTTTCTATTAATTTGGCTTTATTCACTTGGTAAGGTAGTTCCGTCACTATAATACGACTTTTACCTTGTGCCATTGACTCTATGTCAGCAACGGCTCTTACTTTAACAATACCTTTACCTGTTCTGTATGCTTGATCTATACCTGCAGTACCAAGAATTCTTGCAGCTGTTGGAAAGTCAGGTCCTTTGATGATCTCTAGTAATTCATCAATATCTGTTTCCCTATTTTCCATAACTTCATTATCAATAAGCTTTACAACACCATCAATAACTTCCCCCCATATTATGTGGTGGAATATTGGTTGCCATACCAACAGCTATACCAGAGGTACCATTAACCAATAAGTTTGGATACCTTGCTGGCAGTACAGATGGTTGCTTCAATGACTCATCAAAGTTTGGCACATAATCAACAGTATCCTTACCAATATCAGCAAGTAATTCCATTGATATCTTACTCATTTTTGCTTCTGTATAACGCATGGCTGCGGCACTATCACCATCGACTGATCCAAAGTTACCATGACCATTAACTAACATATAACGGTATGAGAAATCTTGTGCCATTCTAACCATAGTGTCATAGATTGAAGTGTCACCATGAGGGTGATACTTACCCATTGTATCACCAACAATACGGCTGATTTTCTGAATGGTTTATCTGGTGTCAGATTCAACTCACTCATTGAATATAATATACGTCTTTGTACTGGCTTTAGACCGTCACGTACATCAGGCAGAGCACGTGATGCTATAACGCTCATTGCATAATCTATATAAGATTTTTTCATCTCATCCTGTAAATCGACGGATATTATTTTATCGAATTGATTATTTTGATCCATTTATTGTTTCCTCCCACTATGCCTATATATCAAGATTCTTAACATGCTTAGCATGACTTTGAATAAATTGTCTTCTAGGTTCTACTTTATCACCCATTAACGTTGTAAACACTTCATCAGCTGTCGCTGCATCATCTATATCAACTCTTAGAAGTATTCTTCGCTCAGGATCCATTGTTGTATCCCATAACTGGTTGGCATCCATCTCACCAAGACCCTTATAACGTTGAAGTGTAATGCCGTCTTTACCAATCTCATCAAGAAGACGCTCAAGGCCACGGTCATTATAGACATATTGTGATTTTTTATTTTTTGTTCACTTTATACAGTGGTGGTTGCGCAATATATACTTTACCAGTATCTATCAAATGAGGCATATATCGATAGAAGAAAGTCAAAATCAATGTACGAATATGAGCACCATCCACGTCGGCATCTGTCATAATAATTATTTTATGATATCTTAGTTTCTCAATATCAAAATCTTCAGATATACCAGTACCAAAAGCGGTAATCATTGCTTTGATTTCATTATTAGCAAGAATTTTATCAAGTCTTGCTTTCTCTACATTAAGTATCTTACCTCTAAGTGGTAATATTGCTTGAGTAAACCTTGACCTTGCAGATTTGGCTGAACCACCTGCTGAGTCACCCTCAACCAAATATATTTCACATTTTGTTGGATCCTTCTCTGAACAGTCTGCTAACTTACCAGGTAAAGATGTACTTTCAAGAGCTGTTTTTCTTCTTGTTAAGTCTCTAGCTTTTCTTGCTGCATCTCTTGCTCTTGCAGCCATAATTGATTTCTCAAGAATAACTTTGGCCACATGAGGATTTTGCTCGAGAAAATAGGTTAATTTTTCCGACAAGACATCATTAACAGCTGTTCTAGCTTCTGAATTACCAAGTTTTTGTTTTGTTTGACCTTCAAATTGCGGATCTCCTATTTTTACCGAGATAACACAAGTTATACCTTCACGAACGTCTTCTCCTGAAAGATTCTTCTCATTATCCTTGATCATTTTATTGGCTCTGGCATAATCATTCATAGTTTTGGTCAATGCATTTCTAAATCCAGTTAAATGCATACCACCTTCTGGCGTATTAATATTATTAACAAATGCAAAAACATTTTCTACATAAGAAGTGTTATGTTGGAAAGCTACTTCTACATAAACACCTTCTGATTCGCCTTCAGCATACATGATTTCATTGTATACACTGTCTTTATTTCTATTTCTGTAAGCAACAAATTCTTTAATACCACCTTCATAGTGGAATTCTTCTAATTGCTTTTCACCTTCACGTTTATCTTCTATGCTTATTTTTTAGACCCTTAGTCAAAAAAGCCATTTCTTGGAAACGGTTTTTTAGTGTATCGTAATCATATACTAACTCATCAAATATATCAGCATCGGGTTTGAAGTGTATAAAAGTACCATGTTTTCTAGTATTACCTACAACTTCAAGATCAGTCATTACTTGACCACGTTCATAACGTTGTTTATATATATTGCCTTTTTGATAAATCGTAACTTCTAGCCATTCAGATAAGGCATTAACAACCGATGCCCCTACTCCATGTAGACCACCGGATACTTTGTAAGCTTCATTATCAAATTTACCACCTGCATGAAGTACTGTGAATACTACCTGAACGGCAGGAATTCCTTTATCATGCATACCTGTTGGGATACCTTCTCCATTATCAAGAACTGATATAGAATTATCCTCGTGAATGACGACTTTAATTTCATCACATCTATCTGCCAAAGCCTCATCCACCGCATTATCAACGATTTCATATACTAGATGATGTAGACCTCTAGATGATGTACTACCAATATACATCCCTGGTCTTTTTCTTACAGCTTCCAATCCTTCAAGTACTTGGATATTGGTTGCATTATATTCTTGATTACCACTCATTATTGACCTCCTAAAATACACACTTATACTGTATGCACATCATTCATATTATAGCTTAGTACATCCCTTTATGCAAATAGCTTAAACCCTATGGATTATGGCTTCTTTTACCTCATATAAATTATATGCTTTCATCTGCCTTTTGACAAAATCCTCTATACCTGTACAGGTTATAAATGTCTGCACATCCTTTAAATGATCGACTAAAAAATTTCTGCCTATTATGATCAAGTTCTGATAAGACATCATCCAGTAATAATATTGGTGTATCATCTATTTGATTTCTAACCAGTTCTATTTCTGATAATTTTAGAGCAAGGGCTGCTGTTCTTTGCTGACCTTGGGATCCATACTTTCTTATGTCTATTTCATTTATTTCAAATTTGATATCATCCCTATGTGGACCTACACTGGTTGTTTTTCTAAATATATCTTTATCACGCATTTTTCTAAGTTTATCTGGAAAATCGTCTATAGACACATTATCTTCGTATATGAGATGTATACTTTCTTTTTTCACCAGACAAATGAAAATGTTTTTCATAAAATATTGGGTTTAATTCTTCTATAAATTTCTGACGATACAATATAATCTTACTGCCATTTTCAATCAATTGTAGGTCAAAAACATCCAATAGGGCATCCATCTCTTCTTTAGAACCATTATTTTTTAATATGCCATTACGTTGTTTTAGTACTTTATGATATTTGGCCAAATAATGCATATATATAGGCTCTAATTGACTGAGTTCAATATCTATAAACCTTCTTCTATCCTTAGGTCCATTCTTTATGAGTCCAAGATCCTCTGGTGAGAACATGATAACATGAATAAGTCCAAACAATTCACTGAGCTTCTTTACTGGATTCTTATTAATGGCTATGCCCTTTTTTCCACTTTTTTTGAGATGAACATCAATGGATTCCTTTATATCATTTCGATAAAACTCCATAAAGACATGTGCCTCTTTTTCACCTAACCTTATCAACTCTTTATCAAATGTTGACCTATGAGACTTAGAAGTAGCACACAAATAGATGGCTTCTATCAGATTGGTTTTACCTTGGGCATTATCACCATAAATAATATTAACGCCCTTGCCAAATCTGATAGAAGCTTCGTCATAATTCCTATAACTTTTTAACTCTAACTGATCGATGAACACACTTGTCACCTCATATTTTTACTTTACTTCTGATAAAACTTTGAATGGCTCAAAGCCAATAACTTCGACAATATCACCGTCATAAACTTTTTTTCCACGTCTCACTTCTATTTCACCATTATATTTTACTTCTTCATTCAAAATCATAATCTTGGCGTGGACTCCTGAATCAGCTATGCCAGCCATTTTAAGTACCGCACCAAGTTTAATATATTCCGTGTTGATTACTATTTCAGTCATACTTTCTCCTTTTTACTAAGCTATGACTAAGTCCTAGCCGTTAAGTCTAATGGGCAATATTAAATACTTAAACTCTTCAGCTTCAGTCTGTCGGATAATACATGGGTTTAGGGCATTGGTAAATTGCAAACATATTTCATCATCCTCAATGACTTTGAGTGAATCAATAAGATATCTTGGGTTAAATGCAATCTCAAGGGCTTGTCCCTCTTTTTTGATCCCTATTTCCTCATGAACATTACCCAGTTCTGTGTTGGATGTTATAGCTAGTGTATCTTCTTTTATTTCTAGTTTGATAGGGCTTTTCTTACTTTCTCTAGCAATAAGTGCAGCTCTTTCAATACTTTGCATCAACTCTCTTCGATCCACTGTTATAAGGGTATCATAATCAGCAGAGAATAGACTTGCATACTTAGGGTAATCCCCTTCAAGTAATCTAGATACAACAATACTGCCTTCTAGTTCAAACAAAATATGTTTATCTGTAAAATAAATTGACATCATCTCTGCTTCATCACTAGACAATATTTTGCTAATCTCACTTAATGTTTTACCTGGAACAACAACAGCCATATCTTCAAACTCATCGTTAAACTCCACTTGTCTGATTGAAATTCTATAGCCATCCATAGACACAATACTTAACTTATTTTGCCTTATTTCAACCAACTCACCTGTTAAAATTGGCTTAATCTCTTTGACAGCAATTGAAAAAATTGTTTGATGAATCATATCTTTTAGAACACTTTGTGCCATAGATATACTTTTGTCTTTGGTTACTTGTGGCAATTGTATAAACTCTGTACCAGGTTGACCCGGTATGTTGAATCTTGATTTTTGACAAACAATGGTTGTTAGGTTGCTTTCGTCTACTGTAATATCCACTGTGGCATCTGGTAACTTTTTTACGATTTCAGAAAAAATCCTGGCATCTAGTGCAACACTTCCTGATTCAACAATGTTAGCTTCTACGTGACTTTCAATACCAAGTTCCAAATCATTACTAACTAACTTGAACTCGTCTGGTGTCGCTTGTAGCAAGATGCATTGAAGTATTGGTAAAGTGGTTCTTGTTGATACTGCTTTTAGGGCTGTGTTAACACCACTGAGCAAATCGCTTTTTTTGGCAACTTATTTTCATGATGTGAATAACTCCTCTCTTGTGTAAAAGATATAATATATGTTTTTTTTATAATAATGACAGTAATAAGGGCTGGGGATTTGTGTATAAGGGGTCTATACCCTGATAAATAAAGGTTTGATGACTATGGATAAGCTTGTTGACGATGAAAAAAGTTATTCATATGTGTCCACATGCCAATAGTTATCAAAGATTCCCTAACAGGTAATTAAGATGGTTACCCAGTGGTTATCCACATGACAAATCCATCAATTATTTTCCTGTAATTTTTTTTGTTAGTATTTCTATTGTATTTTTTAGGGTATTATCTGTTTTTAACTCATTGTTTATTTTCTCATAGCCATGTAAGACTGTTGTATGGTCTCTTTTACCAATAACTTCACCAATCTTAGGCAAAGACATATCTGTAAGTTTACGACAAAGGTACATGACTATTTGTCTTGGATAGGCTATTTCTCTTGGTCTTTTCTTTGAAACAATGTCTGCTGGTGTTACATTGTAATGTTCAGATACGATTTCAAGAATGAGCTGATAAGTAACCTGTGTTTGTTCCTGGGGTGATATAAGATCCTTAAGTGCTGCTTCTGCCATTTCTTTTGTGATTTCTTGAGGTAATAACAACCTAGAATAAGCAAGTATTTTATTAACGGCACCTTCAAGTTCTCTAATGTTAGATTTGACATTGTTTGCTACATATTGCATCACATCATCTGGTAAATCGATGTTCTCAAGTTCGGCTTTCTTCCTTAATATGGCAACACGGGTTTCAAAATCCGGTGCTTGGATATCTGCTATAAGTCCCCATTCAAAACGTGATCGTAAACGTTCTTCTAAGGTTTCAATCTCTTTAGGAGGTCGATCCGATGAAATGATGATTTGTTTTTTGGCTTCGTATAAAGTATTGAAAGTATGGAAGAATTCTTCCTGTGTTCTTTCTTTACCTGCAATAAATTGAATATCATCAACAAGTAGTATATCAATATTACGGTACTTTTGTCTAAACTCTTCGTTTTTATCATCTCTAATAGATTGATTAATTCATTGGTAAATTTCTCAGATGATACATAAAGGACTTTAGCTTCACTATCATCATCAAGAACAAAATGAGCAATTGAATGCATTAGATGAGTCTTACCTAGTCCAACGCCACCATAAATAAATAGTGGATTGTAAGCTTCAGCTGGCGCTTCTGCAACAGCTAGTGATGCAGCGTGAGCAAACTTATTGTTATTTCCAACGACAAAGGTATCAAAGGTATAACGAGAATTAAGGTTCGTTTCTTCATTAATACCATATTTTGGAAAACCTGTTTGATTAGGTCTTGGTTTGTCAATGGTTAAGTCTTGATTAGGCAAAACAAAACGTATGTTATAGACAGATCCCATAACTTCGCTAATAGCGATTTGGATTGGTTTAACATACTTTTTTTTGTATAACGTTAATGGCCATTTGATCATCAGCTTCAATGATTATAAGGTCGTCGACCACCTTGACTGGTTCTAATTTTTCTAAGAATGTCTTATAGGATATGATGGAAATGTCTGATTCATATCTCAAAAGATTTTTTATGTCATCCCATTTGTGCATTATCGGATGATCCATTAAAAATCCCCCCTTCATATTATAGCGTATTATCTCTATTTTATAGCATAAAATTCGAGTCTAATCACTATAATAAACTATCTAAAAAATCTTTTCAATCACTGGCGGGCACTGGAAATCAAGGATTTTGTGAATAGAGGATTTGTATAAATCTGTGTACATTGTGGATAACTTTTTTAAATATTATCTTATACACAATAGGTTGATAAATATTATTAATACTATTAAATATTGATGTTTAAAGGCTTTGTCGACATAAAAGTCAAATTTAACTCACAAAATTATTGGAAGAAATACCCACTTTATCCACAAAAAGTCAATAGTCTGTGGATAAAGGGTTTTGAACAAGTTATCCACAATACTGCGTCTAATTATAAGCGAAATTGTGGATAAATAAAATAAAAAATATTTTTGTCTTTTTTTTCTTGACGGTTGGCAATTATATGACTATAATAGTAATGGTGCTTTTAGAGATGGAAGTATATTCTATGAAGGCAACTATTTTTTTTACTTAATTTTTGGAAGAATGATAAAGATAATGATTGTATAAATCTTCTCTAATTATCTTTTATACTATAATTAAGGAGGTGTAGATAATGGCAAAGATGACTTATCAACCAAAGAAACGTCAAAGAAGCAAAGAGCATGGCTTTAGAAAAAGAATGAAAACTAAAGGCGGAAGAAGTGTTTTAGCTAGAAGAAGAGCTAAAGGAAGAAAGACATTGTCAGCATAGGCCGCATTTATGTGGCCTTTTATTCTTTATTAAGAATAATATGGCAGATAAAGTAGTATCTCTTAAACGCAATGAATTTTTGAATGTTTATCAATCAGGTCATTCTAAGGCAAATAAGTACTTAATCATGTATGTGAGAAAGACTGATAGAGCCAAACGTATTGGTATATCTGTAAGTAAAAAAGTAGGAAATAGTGTAGTAAGGCACCGTGTAAAAAGACTAATTAAAGAATCGTATCGTTTGAATATGGAAAAATTCGGTGAAGGCTATGATTTAGTCGTTGTGGCGAGAAATACAGCCAAAGGCAAATCATATGCTGAGATTGAAAGTGCTCTGTTGCACTTAGGGAAACTTCATAAGATATTAATACTTTAAAATCCTAATGTAATCAGATATAATAGGATTAATTGGTGTTTAATCGATTATTTTAGAGAATCAGAGATGATAATGTGTTAAAAAGAATTGCAATTAACTGTGTCAAATTTTATAGGAAATTTATTTCACCTCTAACGAAACCAAGTTGCATTTATATGCCAACCTGTTCTCAGTATGCAATAGAAGCTATAGAGAAGTATGGGTTCTTTAAAGGTGGTTTTATGTCTATAATGAGAATATTAAGGTGCCATCCTTTTGCAAAAGGTGGATTTGACCCAGTAAAATGATATCTTGAATAACAACCTTTACAGGAGGATTTATAAATGATGAACAACCTCGTATTCCTGACTCAAAGTGAAACATTTATCATTGGCCCTATAGCAAGGTATTTGGAGTCATAATGGATCAAATATACAATGTATTTAGTGGTATGGGTATTGAGTCGCTAGGTATTAGTATTATTGTTTTCACATTGATTGTAAGAACATTGATGTTGCCACTAGCTTTTAAACAGCAAAAATCAATGAAAGAAATGCAAAAGATACAACCTGAGCTTAAGAAGATTCAGGATAAGTATAAGAATAAGAAAGATCCGGAATCACAGCAAAAGCAACAGATGGAGATGAACAAATTATACCAAGAACATGGTGTAAGCCCATTTGGTGGTTGTTTGCCAATGTTGGTACAGATGCCAATTATATTTTCATTGTTCCAAGTACTTAGAAATTTACCTGCCTACATAGGTAGTGTTAAGGAAATCTATAGTGGTATTGCATCAAAAGCTGTTGAAGCAATTAATAGTGGTAGCGCTGAAGGTGGCTTAGAATTCTTAACAGAAATAGCGTCAAAGAATCAAGTTAAAGATTTTGATTTAACGAATATTGATAAAGTGATTGATACAGTTGGAAAACTTAGTACTGAGACTTGGGTAGAGTTTATGAACGTTTTTGGTGTTATAAAAGACGTTGTTGAGCCAAGTTATGATAAGATAACTGAGATATATATGTTCCTTGGTATTAACTTATCAGATAGACCAGACCTTATGTCTATAGGTGTTTTACTTCCAATTCTTAATGTATTGGTACAGTTTATGGTATCAAAAACAAGTATGACATCATCTGGACAAGAGCAAAATCAAACACAGAAGTCAATGATGTATACAATGCCACTTGTAACCGCATTTTTCGTAACACAAATGCCAGCCGGTCTTGGTTTATACTGGTTTGCAAGTTCTTTATTCCAATGGGTACAACAAATCGTCATAAATAATCACCTTCATAAAGACAACGCTAAGTAAGTTGTTTGTTATAGGGTGAATGCAAATAGAATATAGGAGGGTTTGTCTTCATGAAGTATGTTGAAAAACAGGCAAAGACTGTAGAAGACGCAATAACCGAAGCTTTGGTTGAGATGGGAACGACCAGTGATCAGGTTACTGTTGAAGTTATTGACAAAGGTCCTAGTGGCTTAATGAGTATATTTAGTAGTAAACTAGCAAAAGTAAGAGTTTATAAGAAAATTAATCCTGAACAAATTGCTTATAATTTTTTAGAAGAGATATTTGAAAAAATGAACATGGATGTTAAAATTGATATTAAAGTAGATGAGCAAAACAACATGACCATTGATTTAAGTGGACCAAGCATGGGTGTTCTTATTGGTAAAAGAGGTCAGACATTAGATTCATTGCAATATCTAGTTAGTTTAGTTGTTAATAAAGAGACTGAGAATTATATTAGGGTTAAATTGGATACTGAGAATTATAGAGATCGTCGTAAAGAAACCCTTGAAACACTTGCTAAGAATTTGGCACATAAAGTAAAGGCTACACGTAAAAAGTTTACATTAGAACCTATGAATCCTTACGAGAGAAGAATTATACACTCTACTCTACAGAATAATAATAATGTGGAAACTCATAGTGAAGGTGAAGAACCTTACAGAAAAGTTGTTATTACACCGGCCAAAAAGTCAGGTTCAAATAGACCAAACTCTAATAAATCAGGTAATAAAAGACCTAATAGTCAAAAAAGAAATAGCAACAGCAATAATAATAGAAAAAGACAAAATGTTAAATAATAATTTAGAACCCATGCCTTGGCTTGGGTTCTATTTATAAGGAGTTCTTATGCATACAGATACAATTGCTTCTATAGCAACAGCCATTTCTCCTTCTGGTATAGGTATAATAAGGTTGAGTGGTGATCACTCCATTTCAATTGTAGACAGAATATTCTCATCTAATATTGATAAGAAACGGCTTTCACAAGTTGCTACACATACCATTAATTATGGTTCAATTGTTATGCCAAAAAAAACAAATGAAGTATTGGATGAAGTATTGGTATCTGTCATGAAAAGTCCAAATTCTTATACCAAAGAGGATGTTGTTGAAATCAATTGTCATGGTGGTGTTATGATGATGGAAAATATTCTCAAGTTAGTTTTGAGTATGGGTGCTAGATTAG
>JDSF01000323.1_pt1 | contig 22050 bp, 22 predicted proteins | sample 199441 | NCBI WGS metagenome assembly JDSF01 (sample SAMN02592751, study PRJNA231836) | bioreactor metagenome | isolation source: continuous culture bioreactor denitrification-DNRA | place: Germany: Bremen
CCCCTCTACGACTAGGATGCTTTGGAAATTAACGATCTATAAATGAACCTTAATTAATCTGGTCTGAGTATAATACCCAGCGCTCTCAAGTGTTTTCTTAGAATTATGATTATAATACCAGCACCCAGCAATTGGAATTACGCCTTCATTTTTTAATTGCTGAATCAATTTGATAATGGTACTCCGTCCTATGCCACCTATACGGTGTTTCTCTACAACAAACATGCCTGTGCTTCCTACAGACTTATACAGCTTACTTCTCTCTACGATTCCAAAAGAAACGACTTCGTCTTTGATTGTTCCGATATAGATCTCCTTATTCTCAATTTGAGTAGGGATATCCTCAAAAAAGTCACCTGAAAGAGATAAGATCATATCTGCATCATTACTTGTTGCAAGACTTAGTTCCAAACCATCAACACATGAAGTTGGATCATAGACGCTTTCAGCTAATTTATAAAAGTACGCCTGAGTTTCAATGCGTTTGGGCCTATCTAAAGCATGTGATAAGAATAACTCATCTCCTGTTGATATATAAGCAAACGTAATATGGTCACTTTTCCTTGCAGTTTCGAAGAGCATTTGACCATATCGTCTATACTTCTCTACTATATAAAAGTGTGACATCATTTCACTATCTCTAATTCCAAATGTACAAGCCACTTCCCCATCTACTTCTATTATATAGAAGTCAGATTTTAATATATGACCTTCAAGGAATGAATCGAATAGTGATGCCTGCTCTGAAACTGATTCCAGAACGTATTTCCTGACCTGTTCAAAATTTGCTTTTTTAATAATAAACTTCATGTAAGTCCCCCTTTAAATTCAGTTTTCCAACTTATTACATTATATGATTCTTATTACATGATATCACTATTCTAAATGACGTTCAAATTATTTTAACGTGCATTTCAAAACGCCCCTTATGTTCACAACATAAGGGGCGTTTTGAAATAGATTTGATTTGAGTAATTCAACGAGTTATTCTATAAGAAATACGTCAGCGCCCTACACGCCAACGGTAACGCCTCTATTAATTCAACAATTCATTTATGCTTCTGGCGCTTGTAATGATAGTTTTTCTAATAGTAACTCTTTAGCCATTCGTGGGTTCGCTTGACCCTTGGTTGCCTTCATTATTTGGCCCATTAAGAACCCAACAGACTCTGGGCGACCCGAATGGTAATCCTCAACAGCTTTTGATTGAACTTTTAGTATACCCTCTAACACTTCAGCTAAGGCATCTACGCTACTATTTTGACGTAAACCCATTTTTTCAATAAGATCCAGCGGATCTTCATCATGTTTCACTAAAGCTTCAAATACCTCTTTGGCTGCAGTCACACTTACTGTACCTTCTTCAACAAGTTCAATAAGTTTAGCCAAATGACTTGGCTTCACGGGAATCATTTCAGAATCAGTTGCCTTTAGTAATCTTAAACCCTCTACAATTACCCAGTTTGCCGCCTTCTTAGGTGAAGATCCGTACTCTACAACTTCTTCAAAATAATCTGCTATGAACTTCTCCGAAATTAGGACTTCTATATCCTGAGAAGAAAGCTCATACACGTCGTGGAAACGAACACGCTTAGCATCTGGAAGCTCAGGCAATGAATGATGCGCTGCTTCAACCTGTGCTTTTTCAAGAATAATTGGTGGTAAGTCTGGCTCTGGGAAGAATCTATAGTCGTGTGCATCCTCCTTCGTACGCATTGTCATTGTACGACCTTTGGCTGCATCCCATTTACGTGTTTCTTGTTTAATTTTATGACTTTCACCAAACCGAGTTAAGTCAGACTGGCGCTTGTATTCCTTCTGAAGTGCCTTCCCAACTTCCTTAAAGGAGTTGAGGTTCTTAATTTCAACCTTCGTGTTGAGAATGTCTTCACCATAATCACGAACAGAAATGTTAGCGTCACAACGTAGTGATCCTTGCTCCATTCTACAATCTGAAATCTCTGAATACTGAAGAATCGATTTTAGAGTTTTAAGGAATGCAACGGCTTCTTCAGAACTTCTTATATCTGGCTCAGTTACAATTTCTATAAGAGCAACTCCAGATCTGTTGTAATCTACAAGCGAAACCCCATCATCAGTATGGATCATCTTGCCAGGGTCTTCTTCTATATGAATACGTGTAATACCTACTGTTTTTTCTTTACCATCAAGTTCAAACTTAACTACGCCTTTTTCACAAATTGGCATATCAAACTGTGATATTTGATACGCTTTTGGAAGGTCAGGATAAAAGTAGTTCTTACGGTCTGTCTTGTTTGTCATGCTAATGTCGCAATCAAGAGCAAGGCCTGCTTTAATTGCAAGCTTTACGACATCTTCATTCAGTACAGGAAGTGTTCCAGGCATACCCATACAAATTGGACAGACGTTCGTATTTGGAGCAGCTCCAAAGGTTGTTGGGCAACCGCAGAATATTTTAGATGCTGTATCTAGTTCAACATGTATTTCGAGTCCAATAACCGATTCGTAACTCATTATGCCCCCTCCTTTTCTAAAGCTGTTTTGGGTAGATCAAGTTTTGATTCTAGATCGTAGGCAATTCTTAGTATTGTTGATTCCTCTAATTTTCTACCGATTAACTGCATACCAATTGGTAGTCCCGTTTCGCTTAGACCACATGGCATTGATAATGCTGGCAATCCAGCCATATTAATGTTAACTGTATAAATGTCTGCAAGGTACATAGCCAGCGGGTCATCCGATTTTTCTCCTATTCCAAAAGGTAGAACTGGAGAGGCTGGACTAAGAACTGCATCGTAGGTTTCAAATAGTCTACCAAATGCTGATTCCATAGTTTTACGGTATTGCATAGCTTTTTTGTAATAAGCATCATAGTAACCGCTCGATAAGGCATATGTTCCGATCATAATACGGCGCTTTACTTCTTCTCCAAAACCTTCTGAACGAGACTTAATCATAAGATCGTCAATCGTCTCATACTCTTCAGTTCTATAGCCGTAACGAACACCGTCAAATCTAGCAAGGTTAGAACTCGCTTCTGCACTGGCTACAACATAATAAGCCGATAAAGCCGCCTCTTCAAGTGGTAGGCTAACGTATTCAACAGCCACACCCATTCCTTTTAATGTTTCAGCTGCTTTTAGGATAGAATCCTTGATTTCTGGATCTAGTCCATCTGCAAAATACTCTTTAGGTATAGCGACTTTTAAACCTGACGCTCCTGATTTCACATAATCCATAAAATCTTTCTGTAATGATGAATGAACACTTGTAGCGTCGTATCTATCCATCCCAGCAACAGCTTCAAATGCCAGTGCAGTTTCTTCAACTGTAGGTGCAATCGGACCAATTTGATCAAGAGATGATCCGTATGCAATAAGTCCGTATCTTGATACACGTCCATATGTTGGTTTTAAACCTACTGCACCGCAGAATGCTGCTGGCTGTCTTATGGATCCACCTGTATCTGAACCAAAGCTGATAGGAACCATTCCCGCTGCAACAGATGCCGCGGCTCCACCAGATGAACCTCCAGGAACCTTTGTTAAGTCCCATGGGTTTTTTGTTTTCTTGTAATATGAGTTTTCTGTTGATGAACCCATTGCGAACTCATCCATGTTTGTTTTGCCAACAATAACCGCTCCAGCTTTTCTTAGTCTCTTAACAACCGTTGCATCGTATGGCGGATAAAAATCCTCAAGCATCTTTGATCCACATGTTGCTGTTACACCAACCATGCAAATGTTGTCTTTAATTGCAACTGGAATACCGTCAAGTGGTCCAAAACTTTCACCTTTCGTTCTTCTCAGGTCAGCTGCTTTAGCATCAACCATAGCTGTTTCTTTTACAAGAGACAAGAAAGCTCCAACTTCGCCATCTGCTTCATCTATTCTTTTATATACAGCTTCCAGCAACTCTACTGAAGTAAACCTACCTTCAGCAAGTCCGGACTGCATGTCTTTTATTCTAAGTCCTTTAAGTTCCATGTCGCCCTCCTTAGTCTACAACTTTCGGAATTTCGATGTATCCATCTCTCATCTTCTTAACGTTTTTAGTCAACGCTTCTAGGTCCTCAAACCTGTGTACGTCGTCTGATCGTAGTACTGACTTCTTGCCTTCAATGTCATTAATGTCTACGTCTTCAAGTTTTATATCTGACAAATTCTCAAAGTGATCCATAATCTTTATGAACTCCGACTGAAATGCATCTAATTTATTCTCATCGAACTCTAGCTTTGCTAGTTTCGCAATATGTTCTACTGTTTCTCTTGTAAATTCCATGTTGGCCTCCTTATGGCATTACTCTGTTTAGATCTCTTGGTAGAATAGTTGCATGTCTAATGTTATCGAGCCCCAAAATCATCATTGTGATTCTTTCAAGACCAATTGCAAAACCACCATGTGGCGGCATGCCATAACGGAAACTCTCAATGTAGAAATCCACACCTTTTGGATCAATCCCAGCGTCCTCAAAGCTCTTTACAAGCATTTCATAATCATGAATACGTTGGCCGCCTGTTGTAATTTCAAGACCTCTAAAGATTAAGTCAAAGCTCTTTGTCATCCCTTCATGCTTTGCGTCTGGCATTGTATATGCGGGACGCTTTGCAGCAGGATATTTTGTTAGGAAAACAAAATCCGAATCGTGTTCATCTTTAATGTATTTTGCTAATATTTTTTTCACCTTCTGCGTCGATGTTTCCTTTCGGAGATGGATGACCAAACTCTTCAAGAAGTAAATCTCTCGCTTCTTCTAGTGGCATACGAGGAATCTTATCTATTTTAGGTAAATCTACTTTTAGAAGTTGAAGTTCTGTTTGACACGTCTTTTCTAAGTGAGCCAAGATTGACTTTAGAAGGTCTTCTTCAAGTTCCATTAGGTCAAACTCGTCATCGATGAATCCCATTTCTACATCAAGGCTGACATATTCGTTTAAGTGTCTCCAAGTACTATGAAGCTCAGCCCGATATGCGTGACCTATTTCGAAAACTCTTTCAAATCCTGCACCAACCATCATCTGCTTATAGAACTGAGGACTTTGAGCTAGGAAAGTTCTTTTGCCGAAGTAGTCAACTGTGAACACTTCCGAACCGCCTTCAGTTTCGCTGGCAATAATTTTTGGTGTATGAATTTCTGCGAATGATTCCCCTCTTAGGTACTGTCTAAAGGCTTCAACAATTTCCGCTTGAACCGTGAAAATGGCTCTTCTATCTGCTCGTCTGAGCGATAAGTGTCTGTGGTCTAGTTGCTTCTCCAGAGTTGTGTCAATGTCTCTACCATTGATTGCAAATGGCAGTAAATCGTAGTGGGCTTTACCAAGAACTTTCAGTTCTTTAACGACAATTTCAATACCCATTGGCGCTTTTTTTGTTTTCTCCAATTTCACCAACAACCTCAACTGTTGCTTCGTGTGCAATTGCATCTAACATTTCACCTTCATCAATAACGAGTTGAACAACACCAGACTTGTCTCGAAGGATTACAAATGCGAATCCCTTCATTTTTCTTATTTTGTGGATCCAGCCTTTCATTACAACACTTTCACCTTTTTTCTCTTTTAAATCTTCTACAAATAACTTTTTCATGACCTTGCCTCCTCAAATCTTCTTTGGTTGATATTTCACTTGATTGACATTCGAAATGAGATCGGCAAGATTTCTAAATTGCGTTTCTGGGCATTAAAAAAAACCTTCCGTCTCAGCGTAGTTGATATACAACTATGCTGGGACGAAAGGTTATAGTTACACTTCCGCGGTGCCACCCAAATTGGCTGTTAAGCCCACTTTATCAGTACGGAGACGGCTAATTTCTGTCTCGATACCTACCAAGATCTAACGGTTTGGTTCCGTCCAAGTCTACTTGTACTCGTAATCGAATGATTGATTCGTTGTACTTTCGGTTGGAAGCTCAGAGATGTTCTTCACGATTTCATCCTGCGCTAGACTCTCACCTTCTCTAGCTCGCTCATGCATTCATTCTATCGTTACTCTTCTCGTCGTTGCCTTTCGAATGTTTATTCAAGATTTGACTCTATGTTAGACCATAGGAAATATTCTGTCAACAGTTTTCATAAAAATATTTTTGTAAAAATTACAGATTCGTCACACTTTCCGCATTATCTATTAGTCGCATTATATCCCTTTATGCGTTCATAACACCTAATTTTCATGGAGACCAATACATACTTTTCTTAAAATGAACAATAATAAAAATAATTTTGTTCGATTTTTTTTCATGGGTGAATACCAATCGTTTTCCTATGAAAAAACTAACACATCCAGAACCTTCATGTAACATTATTCACTCTTTATTATTTTGTTGCATTCAGAATCAAAGGCGCTTTTTCGATTTTTGTGACTCTCATCTCGCGATTAGGCGCATTTGGTTTCTGATTGTCATTTGAATTTCTTGAATATCTAGGGGTTTGAAAATGTAGTCCGTACCACTTAATTTCATAGCCCTATGCATTTCGTGTCTCTCTTCCATAGATGTTAAATAGATAATAGGAATACTTAAACAGTCTTCCATTTCACTAATTTTAGCAACAAAATCAAATGCAGTTGCCCCATCAATTACAACATCAAGCACTATTAAACAAATATCTTCTTGATCAAGTCTTTCAAATGCTTCTTCAAAAGAGTTTGCAACACTTAAATCCCATGCATGACCTAACGCTTCAACAAACACATTTATATTCAACGGATTATCATCAATAATCAATATTTTATCCATTCATTATCACCTCGAATTTTTTATACCCAAAAACAAGATGAACTGCGTCATTTTATTATTTAGGGGTAAAAATATTGTGGTAAGACCAGGAGGGATACTATGACAATAACAAACACCAGTATAGAAATAACGCTTCTTGAAGAGTTAGAAGCAAGAATCATCACAGGACAGATTAAACCTGGAGATTTTCTACCTGCTGAACGCACTCTCGCTACACAGATGGAAGTGAGTCGCCCAGTTATTCACAACGTACTCATTAGGCTTCAGGAAAAAGGCTTTATTGATATTATACCTCGTCAGGGTGCTAAGGTTCTTGATTATAAAACAAGTGGAAAACTTGATATGGTTAACAGTCTAATCAATTGTTATGGGCGTGACCTTGACCACTATATGCGCGATTCTGTAATTAATCTGCTTAAAGGGCATACAGACATGATTCTTGCAGATATTTCAACTAGCGAGTATAAGGCAAAGCTTGAGCTTTCAAAAGAAGTCCTTAGTTCTGCTATGCAATCCACTGATAAAATTGAGAAAATTGAATGTTTTATTAACTTGTATAAAAGACTTGCACAAGCAGCTGTGAATCCTTTTTACTTAATGTTTATAAACTCCTGTGACTGCGCCTTTCGGGATATTGCTGTAGAACTCGTAGAAAGAGACTCTGCGTACCATACAATGCTTCGGCTTTTTACCAGCCTACTCCATCAACTTAAAATTGGAAATACAGAAAAAGCTTATGCCTTAAATCAAACTATCTTCGAACTCATTTTTGATATTTGGCGCTAGGAAAAAAGTATACTTATAAAAAGAGATACAGCTCTGATTTTCGTCAGTACTGGATCTCTTTTAAGGTCATAAATAGTTTATTTATCAAATTGACTATGAAACAGTGGGTTTTGCCTCGATTAACTCGTCAGGTATAAACCCTTTAAACTGAGCATTGTAAAGCTTCGCATATAATTTACTGTCTGCAAGAAGCTCTTCATGTGGCCCACGCTCCTCAATGCCTTTATCGGTTAATACAACAATTTCATCCGCTCCACGGATTGTTGAAAGCCTGTGAGCGATAACTATAGTTGTTCTATTCCTAGCAAGTTCATCAAGGGCTTCTTGAATTTTAATTTCAGTTTCATTATCAAGAGCCGATGTTGCCTCATCAAGAATTAGAATTGATGGATTCTTTAAAAAACACACGAGCAATTGAAATACGCTGTTTTTGTCCGCCCGATAGCATAACGCCTTTTTTTTCTCCAACTGGCGAATCGTACCCTTCTGGAAGTGTCAAAATAAAATCATGTATTCTCGCCTTTTTAGCCGCATCAATAATTTCATCATTCGATGCACCAATTCTGCCATAGGCAATATTATCTCGGATAGTTCCCGTGAATAGGAACACTTGCTGTTGAACAATACCAATATGTCTTCGCAGATTGCCTAGTTTCAGTGAACGAATATCATGTCCATCAACTGAAATTGACCCTTCTGAAACATCATAAAATCTTGGTAAAAGGTGGCTTAGTGTCGTCTTACCTCCACCAGATGGTCCGACAAGTGCCAGCGTCTTGCCTGGCTCTATTTGAAGGTTCATATTGTGAAGAACTTTCGTCTCGTCATTTTCATATTTAAAGGTAACATTTTTGAAATCAATGTTACCCTTCACTTCATTAAGTGAAACGGCATTCTCGGAATCTTTTATAGCAGGCTTTGTGTCCATAATTTCAAGGAATCTATCAAAACCCGTCATGCTTCTCTGGTACTCTTCTACAAAAGTAACCAATCTACGAACAGGATTCATAAAGAAATTAACTAGTAAAAGAAATGCTAGTAACGATCCAACATCCATATTACCCTGAATGACTAAATAACTTCCGTATGTCAGAACTGTTGTATTTAGAAGGCCGATCATGAAGTTTATACCAGTAACAAAATCTGCTATGGCCTTAAATGCACTGCGCATGCTGTCACGGTAGCTGGAATTACCTTCATCAAATTTTTCTTTTTCATAACGTTCATTCGCAAAGGCTTTTACCACTCGAATTCCAGCTAAGCTATTTTCTAGGTTGCCATTTATTTCTGCAATTCGCTTCCTTAGTTCAGCAAATGCAGTGGACATACCCATTCTCTTTGAAATTGCGAATGTTAACATAATCGGAATAAAGAGCATAACCACTAAAGCCAGTCTCCACTCATATGTCATCATTATACTTATAGAACCAACAAACATCACCACCGAAATAAACAGATCTTCAGGTCCGTGGTGTGCAAACTCAGACAAACGCTCAAGGTCATTTACTATTCTCGACATAATCTGTCCAGTCTGGTTCTTATCAAAGAACGAATGTGGCAATGTCTGTATGTGGTCAAATATGTCTTTTCTCAGGTCATATTCAATTCGTGACCCCATAACATGTCCCCAGTAGTTAACGAAATAGCCGAATCCAGCCTGTAGCAGATAAACCACCACAAGTGCTAAACCTATCTTGTAGGCCATATCCAAGTCCTTCGCAACAATAACATCATTAACCATTGTTTTAGACAACACTGGTAGAATAAGATCCAGTCCCGATAATGCAAATGCACAAAGCAAATCAATAGCAAACAACTTTTTATGAGGCCTGTAGTATTTGGTAAAGCGTTTTATTTTTTGAAAATCCATTGACATCCCCTCCCTCATAAGTGAATAAAAATATATTATTTCGTGTACCAGAGTAATAATATTCCTATTAAGGATTAGGGTCAACACTAACACTACTTTTGTAACAAGAACGCAACATTAAAATTATTTTAACGTGTATAAAAAAATATAGCCACCTTTAGAATTTCAACCCAGTCTTTCATTAGGCGTCTTCTCTAAAGATGGCTAAACCTAGGAGCTTCTTGAATTTAAAACACGAACCACATCGTACTCATTATCGTCAATGGAAGCAAAACCAGTAATGTTGGCATTATTGTTTCCACTATAATTCATTAAAGCATTTCTCATATCGTTCTTTAAAATTGAATCTGTTTTTCCATTTAGAACAATTGCATCTTTTGGTATATCATCTGTTTGATGTAAAGTCGTAATATTGCTTTTATGGCGGTAGTTTTCAAGAGCTTCATTATATGTTGCTCCTGCGTCAATATCACCACTGTCTACGGCTTCAATTACTTTGTCATGGCTACCGAGGAACTTCATTTCACCAAGTCTTGAAAATAATCTTTCGTCTTCAAGAAAAGCTTTTGCATATAAATAACCTGATGCACTCTTTTCATCAACAAATCCAAACTTTGAACCTCTTAGCTCATTCAGACTATTAAACGCTTTAGTAATTATTAAACCGTTGTACCTTGCAGAACCATTCACTTCTGGAGAAGCTACGGGTTCAATATGGCACTTTTCTTTTGCCGACACATAAGCCAGGGGAGATAACCACGCACAATCTATTTTCCCTGAGTTTAAAAGCTCGTAAACTGCGTCATATGAGTCTGGAACAACAATTCGCACGCGCTTGCCTATGGACTGAAAAGCTTGTTTAAGAATTGGAGTATACAAATCGTTTATCCTGTCAGGAGATGTAAATGGATTTATACCAACATAGATATCATCCTTTGCTTGCGCTTCTTTAGCATGTTTTCCAAAAAACTCTATTGATGTCATGAATCGCATTATTTCCTCTTTCAATTTCCCCATTCTTTGTCTGCATCATCCTATTGGCCTGCATTGTATCAGCAGTATTTTCATGCGTTTTAAGAACAGAATCGGATATGGATTCAACTGCCATACTTATCTCTGAAGATATTCTTTTTTGTGTATTAGACTGAATAGCAAGCTCACCAACAATATCTTGAATGCTATCAAATGACGACTGCATTTGACTGAATGATGACTTTGTATACTCTACTTGCTCATCAACTTGTTCAAATTGTGAAGACGCTTCTTGAAGACAATCCGTTAGCTCACCAAGCTTCTTATTAAACATAGCTATTATACCTTCAATGTCATTTATGGCCTGATCTGTTTGATCTGAAAGCTTTTTTTTATTTCTCCAGCTACAACTGCAAATCCACGTCCAGCATCTCCAGCTCGTGCAGCCTCTATCGATGCATTTAGAGCTAATAAATTAGTCTGACTTGATACATCTCGAATGTATCCTAGAATATTTCTAATTTGTTCACTGGACTTTTGCAAATCATCATTTCTAACATTTGCTGTATTGTTATTTTCTTTTGCAGAGAACATAAATTCTGAAATAGAATATACAGAGCCTTTATTACGTTCAAACTGGATTTTCCACTGGTCTGATTCTGTGCTTAGTTTTTCGGCAAATAAGTTTAATTGATCACTCAACTCTGCCATTTCATCTACTGCGGCATTCGTCTCTTCTATACTCGCGACATTGTCCTCCCCATTTTTAAGCACCTCTTCAAGCTTGTTGGACATGTCCTCAAAAATGTCATTATTCTCCTTTGATAACCATTTTATTTGACCTAATTTTATCTCCAGTTTATTTTGAAGATCGAGAATCCAATTTGAGTCACCTTGGTCATTTTTCCCATGATTTTGCCCCTGTATGGCGCTTCTAGCTACACTTGTTTCTCCTTCATGAGTTTTACGGCTTGCGGGTTTTCTAATTTTAGACACCCATAAGCATACTCCCCCAGCCACTAGAAGCCCTGTTAGAAAACCTGTTAAAAATACTATCATAGTATCCCCCTCGCATTTTTCAGAATATACTAATTATTCGCAATAACAATGCCAGTTTTTTAAGCATCTATACATATATTTATGATAGATAATACCAAGACCCCAAATGACCAGGGATGTATTTGATACTTATTACCAATGCCTAGTCTTATTTTGACTGAATCGGGTATACATACAACAAGGAGGTGTGTCATTTGTTTAAGAAAATACTTATTCCTGTTGATGGTTCAGACACATGTGACAATGTATATGAGGTCGCTCAAGATTTTTATGAGAAATATAAGTCCATTGTAGTTCTTGTACATGTTGATGATACTTCAGTTATTCAAAATTACGTTTCATATCCAACCCCTGGTATGACTATCCAGCTAGATGGGATTGAACGGTCGGCTAGAATACTCAAAACGGCCTGCGAGAAACTTGATATTCCTGATACACACTTAAAATTAACAAATTTAACAGGCGAACCCGCTAGTGCTATTCTCGATGTTGCTCACGAGGAAAAAGCCAACCTCATTATTATATGTACACATGGATTAGGTGCTGCTAAAAGGTTCCTACTCGGCAGTGTAACAGATAAGGTTGTTCATCATGCAGATATTCCTGTGCTTGTTTTACGTCACAATTTATAGTTTTATTAAATTTGTGATAAAATAACCATACTTCCGATAGATGCATTAAGCAATTATCTGGTTATGGGGCCTAGTATATTGAAGTTGATGGAGTATTTTTGATGAAAACAATTAAAAGCTTAGCCGAAATGTCTGAAAGTTTTGACAAACTTATAGAACTTCTCGACATTACTCACGTGGGACTCTGGGAAATGGCACCTGATGGAAAAAACACTTTTTTATAATAAAAACTTCTATGAGAAGTTTGATATGCCTATAAGTCACTCTACTTTGGACAGTTGGGTTAAAAATATTCATCCTGATGATAAAGAAAGTTTTTTAGAAAGTATTAATGAACATGTCGTGAGCCACGAAATGTCACATAAGAGTGAATATAGAGTTATAGATAGAGACGGAAATATAGTATGGATTGAAGCTCACGGTATAGCACAATTTGACGAAAATGGTGAAATGACTGGTATGATCGGATCGCATTCTGATATAACCGCTCACAAAGAATATAGTGATAAACTCTTTAACCTAGCGTATATCGATCAAGCAACAGGGGTTTATAACCGAAAAATGTTGCTTGAGAAAATACAGCAGAACTTAGAAATGGATAGTTCCTCAACGCTCGTCGTTTTTGATTTCTATATGTCAAAGCAGCTTATTTCGATATATGGACAAAAAATGTCCGATGTTGTTTTTGCTAGGGGCTGTGAAATCCTTGAGTCTATTATTGGCTCATGGGAAAGGATTTTTAGAGTTACAACCAGTAAATATGCAGTGTTAATTGACGGGCATATTTCATCTGATGAACTCAAAAAGCTTTCTAATCATCTTAAGAATGATATAGCCCTTCTTACAGAGGAGTTTGACTTACGTGCAAAGGCTGATTTTACAACAGCAGTACTCCAGTATCCAATTTCTGAAGAAGACTTAACATCACATGAAATACTAGATAGAGCTTTCTTAACAATAGAAGATGCTAACAAGCAGCAAGTTGGATCTTTTTCAATTTACTCCGACGAAGCGCGTAATCGGGTTGTTAAATCTATTCATATAGAGACCAACCTACGCCAATCTATAAAACTGAACGAGCTTTATACAACATATCAACCAATTATCGATAGTCATGATAGCAAGCTTATAGGGTTTGAAGCCCTTGTACGATGGGACAATCCAGATTGGGGTATTATCTATCCCGATGAGTTTATTCCAACTTCTGAAAAAAAACAAGAGTATTATTGAGCTTGGACAATTTGTTTTAAAGGAGTCCCTATCATTTATTTCAGAGTATAATGCTGTAAATAATTCTGACATTTCTGTGTCAGTAAACGTTTCTCTTATTGAGCTTATTAACAGCAATTACGCAAGTTATTTACAGGACACACTTGCAAAGTCTGGAGTAAGCCCGAATAAACTAACTTTGGAAATTACTGAGTCTACTATGATTGATCCTTCATCATATCTTACTGATCAATTGTATTCTCTGAAGAATTTTGGGGTTAACATTTCACTTGACGATTTTGGAACAGGATACGCTTCGCTTAACAACCTGATATTCACACCACTTTCAGAGGTGAAAATTGACCGTGTAATTATGAAGGAGTTAATGAATAACAAAATGATCTATAGCTTTATACGATCATTTATTAGCCTTTGTCATGAGCACAGTGTAAAAAATTGTCGCTGAAGGCATTGAAAATAAGTCTATGGTTGAAAAAGCTACCGAACTTGAAGTCGATAAGTTACAAGGCTATTTGTTTGCCAAACCGATGGCAAGAGATAAGGCCTTACATTTCAAACTATAATAAAAGACGATGCCGAATTGGCATCGTCTTATTTGTTACAGCATTTTGACCATTACATAGTCGTCATATCCCTTAGGGCAGTCCTTAATAATCATTCTGACTTCATACCCTTTTTTAATGTAAAAGTCCTTTGCTTGGAAGGTTGCAGTGCCTAAATAAGAACGTTTTATGCCACTTCCCTTTGCTTCATTCTCAAGTAAGTCCATCAATTTCCATGCGATTCTTCTACCTCGGTAATTCTCATCCACCCAGATTCTAGAAATGTATAAATAGTCATGCATTACAGTTCCTGAAATACCCCCCCCAACGATTTTTTTTGACTCATCAAATACTGCATATTGAATGTCACTACTGTTTTTTTTGTCAATATTATGTTCATTGTTAAACGCATCTGTCATAGTAGACAGTATTTTGCTATAGTCTTCAATAACTTTTCTAGACGTTATAACTTTTCTCGATTCATCTACTTGATTATTCATTAAATCAATAGGCTTCATGTTCATATTGACTAGAACACTTGTATTTCTTCCAGTTGGCATCTCTTCATAAGTACCAATTACTTCAAATCCAGCTTCAATTAGATCTGAAGTTACTGACGCGACACAGGTTTCATACGTAACACCAACTGCTGTTCTCTCAAACTTGATATAAACTTCATTCATCAATTGCTTGAGCCCTGCTATATCTGGATAACACATGTCTGAAACAAAGACCCAGTCCCATCCCATTTCACATTGAAGCCCACCTATAAACTCTTCATTATCAAGTAAATATACATTATAGCTTTCAGATGGTTTTTTTTCCAGTGTATTTTTCATTATAAGACACCAAACCAGCGCCAATTTCCTTTGTGTATTCAAGTTTATCGTCTTTCACATAGTTTAATTTATCCAGCTTATAATATAATGTATTGGTCTTCTTATTATCTAAAAGTTTTGCGACACCATCTTTAGCAAATTGGAATTTAAATCTGCATTTTTTTTCAATAACTTTTTTTTAGATTGAGGATTATCATGGTAGTGTCCACACCATAATCTATCTACTTCTAACTCATCAAAAGCATAGGTTATACACTTTCTTACGGCTTCTGGCATTATTCCCAGTCCCCAGTATTCAGAGCTTAGAACAAATCCTAGTTCACGCTGTTTCATACTTTTGAGAGTTTCATCAGGTGACCTATCATGTATACCAATACTTCCAATGACTCTCCCACTCTCCTTATATTGAATCGCATACACTTCTTCGGATTCTATAAACATTTCTATAACACTTCGACTCTTCTCTAAGTTTTCGTGTGGCTTCCAACCAGCCATCGGGCCAACCAATTCACTGCTTGCCCATAAATACATATCTTCTGCATCTGATTGTTTCCACTCTCTTAGAATCAGTCGCTTCGTCTCAAGTTGCTTCATAAATTTTTCCCCACTTACATCAATTGATCATCCATTCAATTTTTTTTAACGTTGACAGTATATATTTCTATGTCGCTTTGGGGATTCCTTTATTTTATTCAAATAAATTTGATTTTTAGTGGTTTTAGCTTAACTCAATTCCAAATTCATCACTTTCTTTAATTTCAACTTCTAAGCTATGGGTGCACGCCTTTAAGTCAGGTAAACATAAACCCATCCATTTTTGATATTTGGTCGAGATTTTTAAACGCATTAAATTATCTTTCATTGAAAGATTTCTTTGTGTTTTATATTTCCTAGCCGCACTAAGAATTTCTTTTATTTCTGTACACAATCCAATGAAGTCTTCGTTCACCTTGCTCTGAATATCCCATGTTAAATTGTGAATCGAATTCGTTTTTTCGAACGTTTCGAAGAAGTTCAAATAAATTTCCTCTGTTATGTGCGGTGTAAAAAAAATGCTATACATTTTCAAAATACCAAGAGTGACATAGTATAGTGCATTTCGTCCTGAAGTAATGGAGCTTTCTTCATACAATTCAGTCTTGTATAGTCTATCCTTAACATACTCGAGATAGTTGTCACAAAAGTCCTTCCAGAAAAACTCGTCAATTATATTCCTTGCAAGTCCAACTTCATATTGATCCAAGTATCTTTTCGCTTGATGTAGGCATTCGAGGTATCGTTCCACAATCCATCTATCCATTTCAAGTATTTTTTCTGGTTCAAAACGGTCAAACTCTGATAGCTGCATCATGGCAAATTTAGAAGCGTTCCACATTTTCGTCATGAACCTTTTGGACTGTTTAAGTTCACCTTCGTCAAACATTGTGTCTGTTCCAAGTCGTGAGTTGGCCGCCCAATATCTTATGGCATCTGCAGAATAGGTTTCAATAAGGTGAAGTGGTGACGAAGCCGCGTTATTCTTTGACTTACTAATTTTTTCACCTTTCTTCGCAAGTACAAATCCACAAATCATAATGTCCTTCCACGGAATTCTATTATGATGTTCATGGCTTTTCGCTATAGTGTAAAATGCCCATGTTCTAATTATTTCATGGGCCTGTGTTCGAAGTGACATTGGTCCAATATATTCCCGTTCGTCATTTTCCTGCCACTTCCGATTAATCTCTGGCGTTACAGACGACGTAGCCACGTATCAAAAACAGCTGTTTCTGGACTAAACTCAGTTGATCCACAAGAGCATGCTGATTCAGGGGAATCTGTCATTGGGTTGATCGGTAACTTGTCCATATCTGCGAAATAAGGCTCTTCACAGTTTTTACAGTACCATATTGGGATAGGAACACCATAGAATCTTTGTCTTGAAATGCACCAGTTCCATTTTAAATTTTCAACCCATGTAATATATCTTTTTTTTCATATGTGCAGGATGCCAATTGATTTCATTTGCTGCTTTAAGATAATCATCTTTATGGCTGAGAATATCGATATACCACTGTTTTGAAGGTATTATTTCGATAGACGTCCCACAACGATCATGGATAGAAACTGTGTGATCAATCTCTTCACTTTTCATTAATAGCCCAGCTTCTTCAAGCCTTTCAATCATCATTTTTCTTGCCTTTGTGCAGTATAGTCCACCTATCAAAGGTATATCGCTTTGAATATGACCTGTGTCTGTAATGACCTTTTTATATGGCAAGTTGTATGTCTTAAACCATTCTAAATCCGTTGTGTCACCGAATGTACAGCACATTACAATGCCTGTTCCTTTATCCATCTGAACGTGCTCGTCAGCAAGAATGGGTACTTCAAAATTGTAAAGCGGAACTGTGCACATCTTTCCTATTAGGTGTTTGTTTTTCTTATCATCGGGGTGAACAAAAATGGCTACACATCCGTAAAGGAGTTCTGGACGTGTTGTTGCAATTTGAATATCTTCTTCACCCACCTTAAATATCATCGTATTGAATGTTGTAATTTTATCTTTTGATTCTAATTCCGCTTGTGCAATAGATGTTTGGCAATGTGAACACCAAAGTACAGGACTTTCATCCAAATAGGCCTTTCCAGCTTTTGCGAGTTCTAAAAATGATATTTGAGAAATTCTCTGTGACCTTTCATCAATCGTTCTATATTCGAGATCCCAATCACAACTGAACCCCATACTTTTCCAAAGTTCTTTGAACTCATTTTCATACTTTTTTGTTGATTTGAGACAGTGCTCAATAAACTTTTCGCGTGGTAAATCTCTTGCAATGATGTCAAGCTCTCGTTCAACCAACCTTTCAGTTGGCAATCCATTATCATCAAATCCAAATGGATAAAAAACATTTCGTCCTAACATTCTCTGGTATCTCGCAATCATTTCAGCCTGAGTATATGAGAAAATATGACCAATATGAATTTTCCCGCTAACCGTTGGCGGAGGTGTGTCGATTGAGTAGACTTCGCCATTATCCTCATTATTAAATTTATATATATCTTTGTCAGCCCAATACTTCTGAATTTTTTTTGACTCCGTTTCTTTGAAGTCGTACTTCTTTTTCAACATAATATTCCCTCCTTGTTAGACTTTATACAAAAACATAAAAAGCTCCGTCCTATAACAATAGGACGAAGCTTATATCTTCGTGGTACCACCTAAATTCATGCCACTGGCATGCACTCTGTCCAGTACGGGATTTCTCCGATACCAGCTCCCCTATAACGGTGGGACTCCGACACAACCTACTCTTACTATTTCAGCGTGCAATTCTAAGGCTACCTTCCTTAACACCTTCATGAAGAATTTCCACCTGACATCTTCTCTCTGTTTTTCGTGAGTTAAGTACTCCTCCTCGTCACAATCTTTGTATATTCAGTTTCTATTTGTTTAGATACTAGCAGAGAAATTTTAATCTGTCAAAACTTTTCGAATTTAGCATATATATTTAAAAAAAAGTATACTATCCAAGCCAGAACATTTTTTCGCCATGTTCCTTGAGCCAATTTCGTTTTACTTTGTAGTCTGGAATCATTTTTTCAACAAGATTCCAGTACTCCTTAGAATGATTCATATGATAAAAGTGGCACAGTTCATGTACTACGACGTACTCTAGAACAGAATCTGGTGCCATTGATAAACGCCAGTTAAAATTAAGATTACCCTTTGAACTGCAGGACCCCCCACCTTCTTTTCTGATCCTTAATTCGTATTACATTTGGACTCAGGTTTAGAGTCGTAGACCATTTTTTTTGTAAAGTCTAACACCTTTCGGCGTGTGTTCTCTGTATACCAATCTAGAAGTAAACTGGATATTCTCGCTTCATCTTCACGCCATTCATCTATAATTTGAACTCTTAATTGATCTTCAGTACGCTCAACAGGATAATCACCTGCATGACACCCAATACTCAATGTAACCATATTGCCTGCATCAAGTACTTTTTCACCATGCTGAAGTTTCGGTTGACTCTTAACTTTCTCAGAAAGCGACTCTAATTTTTCAAGAATCCACTCTTCTTTTGATTTTACCGCTTCAAAAATCCACGCCTTGGTTGCAGTTTTTGGTGCAAGTACCCGAACTCTGCCATCAGGTTTTATTTGAATTTCAAGGCTTTTCCTTTTTCTATATTCGATTTCCATGCCACTCATGATTTCATTTTTTATATTGTCTTTCACTAGATATTTACTCCTTAAATAAGGCTCTTTACTTTAAATTGATGATATTTACACTCATAATGAGTATAATAATTAGTGAGACGAATGAAAAGGAGGAATTTCTTAATGAATGAAAATGTACAGTGGGTTGTAGATAAAAAAGTGGAACGAACAATTAATGCTTTAAAGAAAAACAACATGGGCGGATACTATGTAAAAAACCATAATGAGCTTCATAACTTGTTAAATGAACTCATACCTAATGGACAAACCGTGTCTTTTGGTGGTGCTATGACACTATTTGAAACAAATACTCTGAATTGGCTAAGAAATCAGAATTTAGATCTTCTTGATCGATACGCTGAGGGTTTGACACCTGATGACATTAAACAAATGTATAGAGATGCTTTTTCTGCTGATACCTACCTAACAAGTACGAATGCTATTACTGAAGATGGTGAACTTTATAATGTTGATGGTAGAGGCAACCGTGTTGCTGCAATGATTTATGGCCCCGATCAAGTCATTGTTATTACTGGTACAAATAAAATTGTTAAAAATCATGAGGAAGCTGTTGAAAGAAATAGACGAATGGCTGCACCTGCGAATGTTAAACGATTAAGTCGTAAAACACCCTGTGCTTCATTGGGCTATTGCACAGACTGCGAAAGTCCTGATCGTATCTGTAATGCCTTTGTTACAATTAGTAAGCAATTTGACAAAGATCGTATTAAAGTAATCTTTGTTGATGGCCAGTACGGGTATTAAAACATACATAATTAGCACCGATCGCCCACTTATAGACATTCTACATATGGTGGGCGTTTTTCATAAGATTTGCGCAATCGCTTGCGCAGTTCTTATATGATTTATTTCCAATTTGTCTTCCAAAATACAATTTTATCTAATATTTTTGGAATTTTGTGATAACATTGTATCGAAAACATGCAACCGTTTTCACAAAATCTTAAGGAGGTATTCTATGTTAACCCAAGTACTAAAAAGAACTCAATTTCTAAAGAAAGGCGCAGCAGTTATAACCGCTCTTCTTCTATCGGTTTCATCTAGCGCAGCATTTGCTGCAGATTCATTTAGCGCCAACCTTATGGCTCCACTTCATGTAGAAGACTGGAGCGCTTTTGAATATGAGCTCGAAATGGCCAATGATATGGGTGCAGATGGGATCAGTGTCGATGTCTGGTGGGGAGATGTCGAGAAAAAAAATGGTGACAATCAATTTGACTGGTCTTACTACGATACAATATTCCAAAAGATTGAAAACGCTGGTTTAAGAGTTGTTCCGATTATGTCTTTCCACCAATGTGGTGGTAATGTAGGCGATGACTACACATCATATTTGCCGTCATGGGTGTGGTCAAAGTATGCTGGTACAGCATATAATGGCATGACTCTAACAGAAAACGACTTGAAGTACGTAAGTGAACTTGGCAATGTTAGCAATGAGTATATGTCATTATGGGTTGATGATGTTGTTCAAAGCGAGTATTCTGACTTCATGAACGCATTTGAGTCACAGTATGGAAATAAGGCAAACCTATTCATGGAACTCAATGTAAGTTGTGGCCCAGCTGGTGAATTACGCTACCCTTCTTACAACAGCCATGATGGTGGAAATCAATACAGTGGTTATCCCAACAAAGGGTACCTGCAAAGCTATTCTGATATAGCTAAAAAGGATTTCAGAGAAGCTATGGTTTCAAAATACGGCTCACTTTCTGGTGTTAACCAAGCATGGGGACTGTCTCTTGCAAGTGAAAACGAAATCAATCCTCCTTCTGATGGTGGCGCATTCTTCTACGACGCTTCTAAACCCTATTTAAACTCACAGTATGGAAAAGACTTTATTTCGTGGTACAACGATGAACTAACACAACATGGTTCGAGAATGCTAAACTACGCTGATGCAGCGTTTAATGGATCCCTTGACAATATTCCTCTTGGAATAAAAATCCCTGGTGTCCACTGGCAAATCAATAACAGTGAGTATCCAAGAACAGCTGAAATAAATGCTGGTCTGATTTCAACAGATTTTTCAGCTGGTAACAATTACGGTTATAGCTCCATTTTGAATATGGTAGCTGCCTTCAACAGTCCAGTAACACTGCACTTCACCTGCCTTGAAATGGGCGACTTCAATAGTGAATCTACGTCAAAACCAAAGTCCCTTGTTGGTTGGATTGGTGACGCAGCTCATGCTTTGGGGATAGATCTCAAAGGTGAAAATGCTCTGAATGGTGGTAATGACAATTCGGACTTCTGGAGCAATATTAATGATGCAATTAATTATCATAACTACTCTGGACTGACAATGCTTAGGGTGAATGATGGTGTGTATGGAGAATCAAATGCTTACTTTAGAAAACTGGCAAATGATTATGACAACCATACGAATCCAGTCGTTTCTTTCAGAGTTCATGATGCAAACACAAGTTTTGGTGAAAATCTGTATGTTGTTGGAAACCACGCCTCTATAGGTGATTGGAATGCTGACAACGCTTTACCAATGTACACATATAGTTATCCATCATGGACGGCATCTTCGGAAGATATTCCTAACGGAACTAATTTAGAGTTTAAGTTTATTAAAAAAGAACGGTTCTAACGTTGTATGGGAATCTGATATTCAAAATCGTACAATTTCACTTACTAATGACTTTGTATATGATGGAAATTGGAACCAGTAATCTGCTTTGTTTCGATCCTTCACAATTTGGTATAAATCTAATACATACAATTGATATTGGTTTTCAATTATTAAAATGTAAATCATGACTATACCAAGCCAAAAGGAGGAGAAACCGTTGGCAAATCAAAATTTATTCAGTCAAAGATGCTTTGCATGCTCTATTGATACACCCCCTATGGATGCAGAAGGCATTAAAGATCTTATTGAAGAACTCGAAGCTGGCTGGAAAGTCGTCGACAATAAGAAAATAGAAAAAGCATTCCGTTTTAAGGATTTCAAAGGGGCTTTAGAGTTTGTAAATCTTGTTGGAGAGGTCGCAGAAGAAGAAGGACATCACCCAGACATTCAACTTGCCTGGGGTATGGTTCACATAAGTCTTATGACACATAAAATTAAAGGTCTTAGTAAAAAATGACTTTATTCTTGCTTCTAAGATCGATCAGATTCCAAAAGAAAAAAACGCTTATGAGTTATATGCCATAAGACGATTACAGTAA
>JDSF01000324.1_pt1 | contig 21714 bp, 23 predicted proteins | sample 199441 | NCBI WGS metagenome assembly JDSF01 (sample SAMN02592751, study PRJNA231836) | bioreactor metagenome | isolation source: continuous culture bioreactor denitrification-DNRA | place: Germany: Bremen
GCGGCAGACTGCAGGCGCTCGTTGCTCAGGCCATTCAGGTTAAAATCAATATCATCCAGGAAGATCCCTACGATCAGGATCGCAGGGCAGTACTAAACTTCGGACACACATTCGCCAACGCTATCGAACAGTTGAGCAATCATAAGATAACTCATGGTGAAGCCGTTTCAATTGGGATGACGCTTGCATCACAGCTATCAGTCAATCTGGGCTACTGTTCTAGCTCACTACAAAAACGGATTGAGTCTGTTCTCTCTTCAGCAATGCTTCCAACGCGACTCCCTGCTGAACTGAATAAGCAACGATTACTTCAAGCAATGCGTAGCGACAAAAAGAAAAAAGCAGGAAAGCTAAACTTTGTTCTCCTACGAGATATTGGTGATATTTTTGTCACTGATGAAGTCCCAGAACAAGTTGTCCTCGACACTCTTGAGTCCTTAAAAGATTAGGTCAAAGCAAGCAAATATGATTTTTTTTACAGGAATGCAAACAAAACAGAAAGAACGGGCAGAACCAGCAACAATCCACTGGTAGTAATAATCCAACATGAGTTCGCCATGTCAAGGTCAAGATCATAGATCGAAGCGGCTAACAAAGCATTGAATGCAACTGGCATAGACGACGCTATCAGCACGATTTTCAATGGCAAGCCATCCATAATATCGGCAAATCCAAACAGATAGGCCACGGCTCCCCCGATGCTGGGCAAAAGAATAAATTTGATCAGAGAGATCGCCATCCCTTCTGCCAGATGCTGGCGGACACTTGAAAAACGTATCCCCAGACCAACAGATACCAGAATCAGAAAAATCCCCAATGGAACAAAGATGTCATTAAACTGCTCATAAGCGGGTGGTCGAGGGATCTTTGTCAGATTTAAAATTAATCCACACAGAAAAGAACCTGTCGCCATAACAAGAAAGGGATCTTTGAAAAAACTGAGGACTTTCTGTTTCAGATCGGAATCAGTTGCTTCCGTAGCAAAATAACGAGCGATAGGAAAGCCGACGCTGTAGTAAAGGATCTCTTCAAAAATTTTATACAGTGAGAGCAGAGCAAAGCCCTGTTCGCCAAACAAAACAAAGCTGATCAAACCACCAAAAGAACCGATATTGGTAAAAAAACCACTACAGAAGAGAACGCTCTTCTGGGCCCCTCGATAACCAAAAAGAGATGCAGTGATGAGTCCAAGGACTCCGCCGAGCAAGAGCAGTCCAGCCCCCAAAAAGGGCAATAAGACAATCCGCAGGTCAGTGAAAGGAATAATCCAGACCACGCCGACAAAAGTAAGCGGAAGAATGCCAAGCATACTGATTTTTTGTAAAGACTTCCGTAACCGCGACAACAGAATGTTGAAATTCTTGACGCGATAGCGGATCAAGGACTGCAATAGATAACCGCAAACCAAACCAGAGAGAATAAGAAGTAAAGTAAAAACAAGTTTCTGCATAGGTCAAGCCGAGTCAGAGCGAACCAGACAAGTTGGACAGATCAGGAATCACCTAACAAGCGCGACATTTCACTGGTTGCAGATAAGAGTTTTTCTCGTAAAAAAGCCCTGTTGTCTTCCTTGAAACGATACGCAGATCCAACGATTGCAAGGGTTGCGGGGACATTATTTTCAAAATCAAACACTGGCGCAGCTAGCGCTGAAATCCCCTCTTCCCTTTCCTGATCATTCATATCGTAACCTTGTTGACGTATCTTCAATAAATCACGCCTGATCTCATCAATATCAAGTTTAGTTTTTTCAGTAAACTGAACCAACTCAGCCTTGGATAAAACAGCCTCCACAAAATCATCATCGGCATATGCCAACAACACCCGCCCAGATGCTGTTGGCGTCAATTCCATATAATCCCCCTCGTTGATAGAATAGACCAAACGAGAAGAGCCCATTTCTCTTGCCATACAGATACATCGATGACCATCGACAACAAACAGTGCTGTTGATTCTCCGGTTTCTCGCGTCAACTGTTGCATAAGGGGAGCTGCGATCGAACGTAGAGAATTACTTTTCTCATAAATCTTTCCCAGAACCATCAATTTCGGACCAAGTCGATAATTTGTACGAGAGGTCCGAACAAGATACCCAGAAACGATCAACGTTCCACACAAACGGTGGACACGGCTTTTATACAATCCAGTTTTTTCACACAATTGATTTAATGAAAGCTCTGTTTCATGAGAGCTGAAACAATCTAACACTTGCAGAGCTTTTACAACGGCATCAACAAGGGGTACAGCTGTGGCTTTTTTTTTCAGTCACTGTCTCATTGTCCTTTGGGGAATTAATAACTGTCTTCACGTTTGCGGGAAGATTCTCAATTTGATCTACATTCCCAGATAATCGACATTAACACAAATAAAATCAGTCGTGATGATCATGCGAAACCTTTCTGATTAAGTCCAAGGGTTGTGAATGCACAGGAGCCAGAACATTTATAGTCCTCGTAAACGACCCAGTATCAGCAACAATAGAATGACCTTAAATTATCATCCGATGTTAATCAGTGTTTTCATCCGATAAGGAGACTTGAATTCTTTTAAGCTCTCTCCTAGCTCCTCAAGTTTTATTCGATTTGAAATTAAACCCTCTGTATTCATTAGCCCTTGCTTCAAAAGAGACATACTCTCTTTAAATTCATTCGTATAAATCATTGAACCAAAGATCTTTAGTTCCTTCCTGACGATTTTTTCTGTAGGAATGACATGCCCCTTCCCCGGCAATCCGAGGATGACAATCCTTCCACCCGGAGCAGCGAGATGAATCGATTGAGCTAAAGCTGTCGGAGCACCTGTTGTTTCGTAAATAAGATCAAACGAATTTTCATATTCTTCTAAAAATTCATTCCCTCCAAGGACAGCGGAAGCTCCCATTTCCCCAGCAAGATCCAAACGAACAGGCTCCAAGTCGCAAGTCATTACACGAGGAGCCTTAAGCAGCGTCAACTGGAGCGTCAACTGTCCAATGACACCAGCCCCCAAAACCAAAACATTGTCATTATTCTGGGGTTGCGATTGGTTGAAGGCATGAAGAGCGACCGCAAGAGGTTCAATAAAAACGGCACTTTCATCATCGATGCTTTCAGGAACAGGACAGGCCGCAAGTTCAGGAACAGTAATGTATTCAGCAAAGACGCCATCCGTATCTACTCCGATCCTGATTTTCCCAGGGCAAATATTTGTCAACCCACGCTGGCACAATACGCAGGTTCCACAATAGCAGTTTGGAAAAACTGTCACTTTTTGCCCTACCTTAAATAATGAATCAACACTTCCTACCGCATCAATCCTGCCAACAGCTTCATGTCCTGGAATTAATGGTAATGGAGCAACAAGTTTACCTTCATACATGGAATGGTCAGAACCACATATTCCGGCAAGGGATATCTTGATACGAAGTTCGTCTTCCTGTAGTTGAGGGAGAGGGACATTTTCAATATGGACCTTCCCTGCCTCTGTCATAATTGCAGCGCGCATACATATCCTTCCTGTCAACACTACATACTAGCTAAAAGGATATATATGTGCGCCAGTATTTGCAACTTAAATGTCGCCTTCTCGATTAACCAACTTTGGGTCATCAACGAATTCATCTTTATGCGACAAAAAAATTGCACATTTAAACCAGAAAAAATGACACTCACTGATGCTTAAACATTCATGAAGCCTGCATCAAGTCCATTGAGACAATGCTATTATTTTGTAACGTTATTACACTTTGAATTACGCATAAAACGCATAATAAGATATTTTTTACCTTATAATATCAAATATTTAAAATCAGGAGATCGCTTCTGATACAGTCGTTTTTGACTGACTGAACTATTTCGACTCCACGGTAAAAAAATGTTTGACAACAGGCAAGGGCAGCCAGTATCCTACTTACAAGTATTACATTCTACCTCGTAGGACGAAGCGCAAATCAGTTAACCTTCAAAAGGAGAAAGCACCATGCGAACAATCAGGAGAGAACACAGAATCAAATCAATTCTTTCACGTTGTGTTGTTGTGTCACTACTTATTTCGATGACGCTGGTTTGTGGCTTTGTCAGTCAAGCTTTTGCCGCAGATAAATTCAGGCTACGCCTTGCTTCATCATCATCACCCACGGGAACTCGTGCCATCGCATTAACAGATGTTTTTGGACCGGGCGTTTCCAGCTTTGCCTCGTTTGAACCACATTACAATTCAACGCTCTTCAAGCAAGGCACTGAGCTCGAAGCAATTGCCCGTGGCAATCTCGACATGGCACTCCCTTCTGCTCAGGAACTTGCTGTTTTTTTTCCCGAGTTTTCAATCTTTGCGGCTGGTTATGTACATCGCGATGCAGCCCACCAAGTTGCAGTTTTTAACGACCCACTGATGGACCCTTTCAAAAAGAAGGTTGAAAAAAAACTTAAGATGAAACTTCTGGCAGTCATGTATCTGGGACGTCGCCAGGTCAACCTACGCACAGATCAAAAAGTCATGACACCTGAAGATCTAGCGGGCGTTAATCTGCGCATGCCTGGAACCGATGCGTGGCAATTTCTTGGTAAAGCTTTAGGCGCAAGTCCAACTCCAATGGCTTATTCTGAAGTTTATACCGGCTTACAAACAGGTGCCATCGATGGTCAAGACAATCCTCTTCCAGCTGTTGTTGACAAAAAGTTCTATGAAGTCACCAAGCAGATCATCCTCACCTCTCACTTGGTTGACTTAAACTATCTAGCCATCTCTACAAAAACCTGGAATAAGATGTCGAAAGAGCAACAGGATAAACTGCAAGCCGTCGCAAATGAAACCGCTGAGTATTTACGTGAAAAACAATTAAATCTTGAAGAAGAACTGGTGACCTTCCTGAAAGGCGAAGGACTCGATATTTACACACCAGATGTTGACGCCTTCCGTAAGCGCGCACAAAAAGCATACCTTAATTCAAAATTTGCCAAAACTTGGCCATCAGGCTTATTGGAAAAAATCAACTCTTTGTAATACAGCAATAAGAGGAGTCAATTTGTGCAAACAATAACAACACTGAAAAGATGGCTTCTCAAAGGTGCTGAGGGTGTGGCGGCGGCAATGCTCGCCGCCATGTTCCTGACCTTCGTAATACAAATCTTTTCAAGATATGTTTTAGGAGAATCGTTTGGGTGGTCGCTCGAAGTCTGTCTGACACTCTGGTTATGGCTCGTGTTCTGGAGCAACTCTTTTGTCGTCCGACATGATGAGCATGTGACTTTTGATGTCCTCTACCATGCGGTCAAACCAGGTACCCGGCGTATTTTTTCACTGATGGGATCTGCCTCTATTATTATTGGAATGGCCTATTCGTTTCTCCCGACATGGGATTTTATCGATTTCCTTGAAATCAAAAACAGCGCCATTCTTCAGATTCCAATGCGAACGGTCTTCAGTATCTACGCCATCTTTTTAATTGCAACTATTCTCGCCTACGGTTGGCGGTTCATCAAAACAGTACGCCATGGCGTCCCTGAGGAACACCCCGAGTATAAAGCAGGAGTTGTTGAATAATGAGTATTCCATTTGCCTTGTGCATAGCAACCCTGCTGTTTCTTGCAGGAATCGGTACGCCGATTGCACATTCCACTATCTTGGCCGCAATTGTTTACCTCGCTGCCTCAGGACAGGATATCGCCCTCGCGGGAGAGCAAGCCCTTTGGGGCATGTATGACAGTTTCGTCCTGCTTGCAGTACCACTCTTTATTGCAGCCGCAAACATTATGAATGCCGGTACAATTTCGGACCGGTTGCTAAACTGGTGCGTTGCCTGTGTGGGACGTTTTCGCGGCGGACTGGGTCATGTCAACGTTGTTGCATCGCTGATTTTTTCCGGTATGTCTGGGTCAGCAATCGCAGACGCCGCGGGTATCGGTAAAATCATCATCAACATGATGACGAAAGGTGGCCGCTATCCAGCCGGATATGCAGCAGCCATCACTGCTGCTTCAGCAACAATTGGCCCTATTATTCCGCCCTCGATACCGATGGTCATGTATTCGCTTATCGCTGACCAATCAATCGGCTATCTGTTCCTTGGCGGGATTATACCAGGCCTATTCATTGGCGCGGTTCTCATGGCTCTTAATGCATTTATCGCGACCCGCCGTAATTTCCCGAAAGATAATCCAGTCCCAATAAAAGAATTACCTGCAATGACAATCACAGCCTTTCCGGCCCTTATGATGCCTGTCATTCTTCTTTACGGGATTTATGGTGGAGTCACGACTCCCACAGAAGGCGCTGCCGTTGCTGCTGCATATGCCCTGCTTTTAGCAGCATTTTTCTACCGGGCACTTAAAGTCTCAACACTCTATGATATTTTTGTCAAATCAGCCCGTTCATCCGGCTCAGTCGGCTTAGTCATCGCCGGAGCACTGATCATTAACTATGTCGTTGCATCAGAAAATATTCCAAATCGATTGGCAGGCCTGCTGATGGATCTCGATGTCACACCTATCGTATTTATCATTGGTGTCAATATTTTACTCCTTGGTCTTGGTGCATTACTTGAAGCAACCACAATTATCCTGGTTATTTTGCCACTGTTTATCCCAGCCTGTACTCATCTTGGGATTGACTTAATCCATTTTGGTGTGATTGCCGTCATTAACACCATGATAGGACTGATTACCCCTCCATTCGGCATGTTGCTATTTGTCATTAACGGTGTTACAGGGATTCCACTAGGTGAGATCATCCGAGAAACCTGGATATTCATTATTGTCTTAATTGCAGCATTATTCGTCTTGATTATGGTTCCAGATATTGTGCTCTGGCTACCACATCAATTTGGTTACAAAGGCTAACAACAGTTCATGCCCTCTTTGGAACTCTCCAAGGGGGGCTGTTTTTTTAGATGTCATCAATTTCTAAACCTTTCATACACAATAAAAATAACACATAAAAACAATAGGATAGTAATAAGCACCATCATTACACCTCTAAACCTTGAGTAAATTTAGTCATAATTTGAGAATTTGTTGACATGCTTACCATGCCGCTGTATCCTACTGTACATAAACACTTATTGCAGAATAGGATATTGGAGATAAGATAATGAATAAGATTTTAGTCCTACATGGAATAAACCTGAACATGTTCGGAAAGCGTGATTCTGCTCAATACGGAACCGCGACACTCAAAGAAATTGATGAGCAAATGGAATCTCTGGGCAAGCAACTCGGCTATGAGATTGAATGCTTTCAATCAAACTTTGAAGGAGAAATGGCCGAACGCATTCACCAGGCTCACGAAGAAGGGATAGCAGCCGTCGTCATCAATGCTGGTGCCTGGACCCATTACAGCTATGGCATCTCTGACGCTTTAGCTATCCTCAAGGCCCCAATCATTGAAGTTCACATGTCAAATGTTCATGCACGAGAGCAATTCCGTCACCACTCAGTTTTTTCCCACGTCGTAAGGGGTCAGATTTGTGGGTTTGGCGTAACAAGCTACCGCCTTGGCCTTCTGGCAGCTGACGATATACTCAAAAACAGTGCTCAATAATTTCCAAACCGATCCTCATGGATCCTGCAGGAGAAAGAACATGGCTAAACCACTGACTGAAGAAGCAAAGCAGAATATTGATGATTTAATTGCACGAGCTAAAGCAGCTCAGGAACAAATCAACAACCTTGATCAAGAAAGCGTTGATCGTGCAATTCGTGCCGTTGCCTGGGCAACAGCCAACGAGGAGACTTTCACGCGCCTGGCTCAAATGGGTGTTGATGAAAGCGGTCTTGGTGATCGCGCCGGTCGCCCTGGGAAACGTTTTAAAATTATGGGTATTTTACGTGACTGCCTACGCCAGAAGAGTGTTGGTATCATCGAAGAAATCCCAGAAAAAGGGTTAGTTAAATATGCCAAGCCAATCGGTGTCATTGCCTCCCTTATTCCGACGACGAACCCTGCCCTGACCCCTCCGGGTGTTGGCATCTACGCGTTAAAAGCACGTAACGCTGTCGTCTTTGCTCCACATCCACGCAGCAAACAGACAACAGTCGAAACAATCAACGTCATGCGTGCAGCGCTTAAAAAAGTGGGACTGCCTGAAGATCTTTATATTTGCGTTGAAAATCCAAGCATTCCTTCATCTCAGTACCTGATGAAACAGGCAGACATGTCGATTGCAACAGGTGGACCAGCGATGGTTAAGGCTGCTTACAGCTCAGGCCGCCCAGCCTATGGTGTCGGCGCCGGCAACGCGACCATGGTTTTTGACGACACAACCTCTCAGGATGTCAAAACAGCAGCGGCAAATGTTCGTATGAGTAAACTGTCTGACTTCGGTTCCGGTTGCTCTGCAGATGGCAACCTGTTGATCCATGACAGTGTTTATGCCGATATGCTCGAAAACCTTCAGTCCGAAGGTGGTTATCTCTGTAATGCTGAAGAGAAAGAGAAACTAACAAAAGTTTTGTGGGATGATGAGCGTCATCGGACAATCGACACCATCGCCTGCGCCGCTTCATCTATTGCCGAAAAAGCAGGATTCACACTGCCTGAAGGAAAAACCTTTCTCCTGTGCGAAGAGGAAAATATCGGGCCAGAGTATCACTGGTGCAGTGAAAAAATGGCTCCAATTATTGGCCTATTCAAATACAACGGTAACTTCAATAAAGCCATTGATCGTCTCCAACAGATTTATGCCGTTGGTGGCATCGGCCATTCCTGCGGTATTTACTCATTTAATGATGAGCATGTCCATCAATTAGCTATGGCCATGCCGGTCAGCCGGATGATGGTGCGTCAGCCTCAATCAAAAGCAAACTCTGGTGCCTTCACCAATGGCATGCCGATGACATCCAGCATGGGCTGCGGAACCTGGGGAGGAAATATCACCAATGAGAATGTATCGCTGAAACATTACATGAATGTAACCTGGGTTAGTCGTCCAACTCCCGAAGACCGCCCTTCTGATGAAGAGCTCTTCGGAGAGTTTAACGGCGATCAGTCCCTGGTTTTCTAAAGAAAGAACCGGTCCGGGCCGGAAAAATGAGTTTAGTTCCAGGTCCGGATCACCCCCAAATAACGAGGTCACTCTATGTCAAAAGTAAGAATTGGTCTGATCGGCGGCGGCCTGATTTCAGAAAAACATATCAACGCATCAAAAGAAATTACTAACGGCGAACTGGTCGCACTCTGTGATGCTGATCCAGAGAAAAAATGCATGGCAGACGAATTGGGCATCCCCTTTTTCACCGATTTTCAAGAGATGATCACTCAGACCGAAACAGAAGGGATCATCGATGCGACTCCCAACCAGCTTCATGCCAAAATCGGCATGGCCTGTGCCGAAAGAGGTGTCCATGTTCTGACAGAAAAGCCAATTGCCTCGACTCTTGAAGACGGAAAAAAACTCGTCAATGCGGTTAAAGAAAGCGGTATCAACCTTCTTGTCGGCCATCACAGGCGACACTTTCCCCTGGTCAAGAGAGCAAAGGAAATTGTTGAAAGTGGTGAACTTGGACAGGTTATTGGTGTTTCCCTGATCTGGGCATTGATGAAACCGGACTTCTATTTTGACGTTGCCTGGCGCTCACAAAAAGGTGGCGGACCTGTTTTGATCAACATCATTCATGAAATAGATAATCTTCGTTACATCTGCGGTGATGTTGCTGAGCTCAGTGCGAGAGCAAAGCGTCTCGTTCGTACCGGCGAAGTTGAAGATACCATTTCTTTGAACTTTGAAATGGCCAATGGAGCATTAGGATCAGGATTTATTTCCGATACAACACCCTCTCCCTGGTCTTACGAACTTGCCGCTGGTGAAAACGACCATTATTTCTGTGCGGGCCAGGATTGCTATCGTTTCTTCGGAACTGAGGCAGCCCTATCCTTTCCCAACATGGAAGTCTGGAGACATCCACACGGGACAGAAAAAGGCTGGTATGAGCCTCTGACGAAGAGAACCGAAAAGGTTCCTTATTTTGCACCATTTACCGCTCAACTTGAACATTTCTGCAACGTTATTAAGGGCAGTGAAAAACCGATTATCGATGCTGCCGATGGCCTTATGACATTGGCAACAACGCTTGCGGTTCTTGAATCAAGTGAAACCGGACGGCCAGTCAATCCGGCTGAGTTACTGGACACAAAGTAAACAGTAATCTCAACGAAGGAGAGTCAATATGCCGAGGACCAGTGCAACCCAATGCCATTCAGACAAAGACAATGCAGGTGTAGTTATGGCAAAGACAAATGCCGATATTAATAGCAAGATACTTGAGAGCGGAACTAATCAAAAAAAATTCTCCCTGGCGTACTTAACTGTTGCCGGGTGTGCTCCCCCTGAAATGACGTATATCGCAGCACGAACAGGATACGACTATGTCAGTTTACGGCTGATTCCAATGGGAATTGCAGGAGAGACGGCATATCTCCCTGAAGATAAAACGATGATCAGAAATACCAAGGCGGCGCTTAAAGAAACCGGAGTCAAGGTTCTTGACCTTGAACTCGCTCGTATTCTCACCAATGTTGAGCCGAAAACATACGTGCCTGCCATGGAAGTTGCTGCAGAGCTCGGAGCCAAGCACGTCATTTCAAGCGCTTGGACAACCGGTTTAACCGACCGTGAGTTAATCGTCGAACGCTATGCCGAGCTGTGCGATCTGGCAGTGCCATTCGGTCTGACAGTCGATCTTGAATTCCCATCATTTTCGCGACTGACCAATATCAGGGAAGCTGCTGACGTTATCAACGCTGTCAAACGTACGAATTGCGGACTCTTGATCGATACGCTTTATTTCTATTTTTCAAGGGTCAGCCTTCAGGATCTGGATATGATCCCCAAGGAGTGGCTCCATTTTATGCACATTTGTGACACCAGTGCAGCAATCCCTGCCACCCGTGAAGATATGATCCATATCGCCCGCGATGAACGCCGCTACCTCGGTGAAGGGTGTATCGATTTTGCTTCAATTCTCGAGCACTTGCCAGAAATTCCTTACTCGATAGAACTTCCTAACCTGAAGCGAGTTAAAGAGTTGGGCTTTGAGGGGCATGCGCAACGTTGTATTGAAACCGCCAAACAATGTCTGAATAACTGTAAAACTCAGGTGTCAGCACAGTCGAGCTAAAAACATGCGTTCAATTAACGCATAACATAAAAACACATATTGGAGGATGAACAATGAAAGATTTGGTTTCACACCAACTGGTCAAATATCTGGAAGATCGCGGTGTCGAATATGTTTTCGGCCTTTGTGGACATACCAATATTGCCGTTCTTTCGGCCATGGAAAAAAGTTCAATCCATTTCGTTAATACTCGTCACGAGCAAATCGCAGCACACGCAGCGGATGGCTACGCCCGAGAGAAAAAAAACAACTGCTGTTGTCTTAAGCCACTTGGGGCCGGGTATGTCAAATGCTGCGACAGGTGTCGCTAACGCTGCTCTCGACTGCATCCCAATGGTTGTGATTGCCGGTGATATCCCCTCACACTACTACGGCAAGCACCCTCATCAGGAAGTCAATCTCCACTCTGACGGCAGTCAATGTGAAATGTATCGCCCTTTCTGCAAGCGGGTCTGGCGAGTCGAAAGTCCAGAGCTGTTTCCTGAAATCATTGAAAAAGCATTCCAATTGGCTGAGAGTGGACAACCTGGCCCGGTCATGGTCGATGTTCCAATGGACATTTTTTCAAAAGAAGTCGATGTTGAACTATTCGAGCGGGTCAAGCTGAACACACGTCAACTACACAAGCCCTCCCTCGACGATGAAACGGCTAAAGAGATCGTAACTAAAATGGTAAGTGCCCAAAAACCGATCCTCTATGTCGGTGGTGGCATTGTTCTGGCTGACGCGGCAAAAGAACTGCAAGAATTCGTTGACCAGACCAGTATCCCGGTCGCCCACAGCCTGATGGGAAAGGGAGCACTGCCGGATGATCACCCTCTGACATTGGGAATGAGTGGTTTCTGGGGCACCCAGTACATCAATGACTCCTGCCGTACCGCCGATTATATTCTTGGTCTCGGAACCCGCTTCAAGGAAGCAGATTGCAGTTCTTGGTATCCGGAGTTCACTTTTGATATTCCTGGCACCTCAAAGTTGATTCATATTGACATTGAACCGAGTGAGATCGGACGCAACTACCCGGTTGAAATCGGCGCAGTTGCTGACCTTAAACAAGCCCTAAAAGTTCTGACCAGAGTCGCCAAAGAGCTCTATCCTGAAGGAATTAAAAGACCTGAGCTCGTGCAGGAAATTGCCGAGTACCGCAGCAACTTCAAGAGCACCAACACAGAGGTGGAGCAGAGCGATGCTTTCCCGATGATGCCTGAACGAATTCTAGCCGAACTACGCGACATACTGCCGCGTGATGCAGTCATCACCACCGATGTGGGATGGAACAAAAATGGCGTTGGACAACAGTTCCCAATCTACACCCCCGGCAGCATTCAGATTCCAGGTGGTTATGCAACCATGGGCTACGGTGCCCCAGCAGCAATTGGAGCCAAACTCGCATCTCCAGAAAAAACTGTCATCGCCCTGATCGGAGATGGAGGATTCGGCCAGAACCCGGCCATGCTGGCCACAGCGAATCATGAAGATGTCGCCGTTGTCTGGGTGATCATGAACAACGATGCCTTTGGCACCATCGCCGGTCTGGAGAAAGCCCATTACGATACCACTCACGGGACCGTTTTTAAGAAGGATGGCAAATCGACATCTCCAGACTATGCGGCACTGGCCCGTGCCTATGGTGTGGACGCTGTGCGTATCGAATCAGCCGAGCAGTTCAAACCAGCTCTGGAAAAAGCCATTGCATCAGGAAAACCGGTTGTCCTCGACGTACCAATGATTAACAATCCGGTTCCGACTACGGGACACTGGAATATCCTGGATATTTATTCTCCGGGCAAGAAGGTTTCTCACGTCAGCACCGACTGATGTTCCCTGTACGACACTGAAGATACTGCAACGCCCTCAGAACAACCTGGGGGCTTTGCAGTTTGATAACAAAGCTCATCCATAAGAGTTTTCATGTTCGTTACAGATGGCTTCTCAACAGGTTGAAAGCCCTCAGGAACGGTTCATTGAAGAATACGATTAATAATAGTCTATCAATCTCCAAGAGATAGATATCCACTTCAACAGCAACTGGAACACAAGAAAAGTCAGGCCGGAAAATGGTACAAAACAACAATGGTGGCAAAATCGAAAATACTGAAAAAATGAACTGAGCCGTCAAAGACAAACCATCGCTGACAGTTAATCTCGAAGCTTTAAAAAATTACCTTTGCGAATATGACGAAAGATAAGAAGCAAATCATAAAAAAGCTTGGATCAATCATTTTTCAATCTCGCAAAAAGAAACAGGACTTACTATGAGCAATGAAAAATTAGTCTACGTCATCATCGGAGGTGCATCCGATCTGGCCACGGCCACAGGTAAAAAGATTCTCGAACAGGGAGGATCGCTTGTTCTGATCCATCACAATCAGAAATCGCTCAATCGTGTTCTGCCAACCTATAACGTCAGCAGTGTTGAGACCTATATCGCCGACATTACCGATTTTCCATTCTCAATGATGTTTTCATCTCGGTTTTCAAAAACTACGGCCGTATTGACGTGATGATTAACTGCGCTGGTGTTCTCAAGCCAGCCCCTATTGAGCAGCTGGATCTTAACGCCTGGCAAAACGTCATCGATGTCAACCTGGGCGGCTGTTTTCATGCCTGTAAAGCCGTAACCCCGATTATGAAAAAGCAAAAAAGCGGCCGAATCATCAATGTATCGTCCCTTGGCGGACGCACCGGCCGACCAGGAGTCGGGGTCAATTATGCCGCTTCAAAAGCGGGCATGATCGGCCTGACCCAGGCCCTTGCTATTGAACTGGCCCCCGACAACATCACCGTCAACGCTGTCGCACCCGGACCATTAAAAGGACGGATGTTTTCATCTCTTGCAGAAGAGACCCAAGAACGCCTGCAGAGCTCTATCCCGCTTGGCCGGGTAGGAGAAATGGATGAAGTCGCCAGCGCCATTCTTTTTCTGGCTGGGAAAGACGCTGGCTGGATTACCGGTGAAGTCCTAGACATAAACGGCGGTGCTTTTATTTAAACAACCGCGCTCATTTCATCTGCTCGGCGGCGGATTAATCCTTATCGGAGTCTCACTGGTCACCATCTCCGGTCACAGCTTGCCGACAAAAGAGAGAAGCACCCACATACCTAACCTGGACATTTTGCCATGACAGACATCATCAACAATATCCTGCCACTTATTCTGATCTTTGTCTTTGGACATGGCTGCAAGCGCTACGGTTTTCTGACCAAAGAGAATGCGGATCTGCTGCTCAAGTTGTTTTTCTACCTGATTCTGCCATCGATCGTCTTTCTCTCCATTTCTCGCATCGATTTGAATGTTAACCTGCTGATCCTGCCCCTGTTTGCCATGATCATGATCATGACAAATTTTTTATCGCAACCTTCTGCCAGCGTTTTTTCACTCTGTCCAAAGAATCGACTGGAGTTTTTCTGATCGGCTCATCCATAACCAACGGAGCCTTTGTTTTTCCTTTCACCTTCGCCATGTATCACGAGGAAGGCTTAGCGATAAGCTACCTGATCGATTTTGGTAATGCCATCATCACTCTGTCCTTTATGTATCTCCTGGCCTGCCGCTACGGCTCAAACAGTCCGAGCAGAGGAAACCTGTACAAAAAGTTCTTTCTGTCCCCTCCCCTGGTCGCCCTGTGCCTGGGGGCCCTGTTCAACCTGTCCGGCCTGCAGCTCCCTGTCGCAGGCACAAACGTGTTAAGGATCATGGGTGGGATGACGACTCCTCTGGTTATGCTTTCTCTCGGTATTTACTTCAGCCCCAAAATCCCCAAACTGGCTCCCTTGCTGACCGTTATCAGTATCCGCATGCTTGGTGGTCTCGCCATAGGCACAACTCTGATTTTCCTGTTCAACCTGACCGGTCTCACCCGCACTGTTGCCCTGATCATGTCGGTCAGCCCTTCAGCCATAAACACCCTGATCTATGCTTCGATGGAGGGACTCGACAAGGAATTTGCCGCCAGCATTGTTTCTTACACCACCCTGATTAGCATGATCATGATTTCGGGCATTATTGTTCTGATGCATTGACCGATGAGTTTTGAGGACCTTTTATGCAGACTTTGATCACAATAGCTCCTATATTTATCCTCATAGCCCTCGGTTGGTGGGCTGCGAAAACAGGCTTTCTCCCCGATGAAGTTCTGTCAGGTTGAACCGCCTGGTCTACGTCTTTGCCATTCCGGCTTTTCTGTTTCACGCGATTTCCAACTTTCCGCTCGACCAGGGCCTCAAACTTCCGGTTCTGTTGGTCGTCCTGGGAGCAGCCTTCACCTGTTATGTCAGTGGCTGGATACTGTGTAAAGCGGTCCACATCCCGGCGGACAGATCCGGACCTTTAATCCAGGGAGCCTGTCATGGCAACCTCGGCTATATCGGTCTTCCAATCGCCTTTTACTTTCTCGGTGATGCCGGATTGGCACATACTGGTATTCTGGCTGGTTTTCTCATGATTCTGCAAAACATCATGTCGGTCAGTATTTTACAGTCCTTCTCCACGACCCGGAAACGTGGGAAGATAGCATCAGTATTGCGCGAATTACTAAAAAACCCTGTCATTCTCTCTTGCATGGCAGGCATCATAACGTCGGAAGTGCAACTCCCTGTTCCGGAAGTTCTGGATCGCAGCTGTAAAATGCTGGGACAATTAGCTCCACCGGCAGCGCTACTACTGATCGGCGCGTCCCTTTCCTTCAAAACAATTCGCAGCAAAAAAGTGGCAATTCTCTGCGCCTCAAGCGTCAAATTGATCCTTCTCCCAGCCCTGGGGCTGGTGGCTTTCACGGTGCTTGGAATTGCTCCGACGGACTACCTGCCGGGCCTGATCCTGCTGAGTACACCAACAGCCACCATCGCCTATATTCTTGCCCGGCAGATGAAATCGGATCAGGATATTGCCGTCGGAATGATTTCAGTCACAACTTTGCTGTCGGCCCTGACCATATCGGCCTGGTTGAGTTTTTCTGGTCTATAACCAAACGAGAGACGATTGACGACCAGAAGATTAAGCACATTTACGGCAATTAAAGCACTCCGACATTGCGAATCCCCTCTGGTCTCCACGCCGGAGAGATAACATGACTGCCCTTTCCTTTGACTTCAAGCAGGCTACCCGACATGACCGAAAATTCACCGTAACGGTCATTGGCCAAATCAAGAGATTCGGTCAACTGCTCAGCCTTGCGATCAGCTTCTAGTAAAGAAAGCTGGGCATCATGATGTTGCAGGTTCGAGAGTCGGACGCCAAGCAAACGAACAGGATGGATCAACAACAATTCATCTAGAATTTGCAGAGCGGCAAAGTAAATATCTTCACTACGATAGATCGGCACCACCTGTGCCCGTTGGCGAGTGAATGTTGAAAAATCGCTATAGCGCAGAGTCAGTGTCACTGTTTTCCCCCGAACCTGGTACCGTCTGGAGCGGCGCCCAACCATTTCAGCCAACTGCAGAAGAAAGCCAGAAATCTCATCTCGACAGTTAAGGTCATGCCGTAATGTCATGCTGTGACCAACCGTTTTCACCTCCGGCTCCTGATCTGGGGATCGAACAGGACTCGAATCGACACCTTGTCCCATCAAAGACAAGCGTTGACCGATAATCCCAAACTGGGCCTTGAGTTGGCGAATAGGAAAGCATCCCAACTGACCACAGGTAAAAACCCCCATCTGATTTAATTTATGTTCTGTTCGCCGGCCTATACCACAAAGTTTACCAATCGGTAAATCGAACATAAGATCCGCGATATCACCTCGTTTAATCAAAATTAACCCATCCGGCTTTTTCATACCTGACGCTAATTTTGCTAACAATTTATTCGGCGCAATACCGATAGAACAGCTCAAGCCCAAACGAGCTTTGATCCTCGATTTTATCAGATAAGAGATACGTTCAACGCTACCGAAATAATTGAGCGATCCTGAAACATCAAGAAAGGCTTCATCCACGGAAAAGACCTCGACCAGAGGACTGTAGTCACGAAAGATATTGATAATCCGACTGGAGACATCGGTATAAAGACGATTGTTAGCCGCGACCAGGGTCAAGCTCGGGCATTTCTGTTTTGCCTCGGGCAGAGTCATTCCGGTTTTAACACCATAAGCCCGCGCCTCGTAGGACGAAGTCAGGATGACGGTGCGCTCTTTGCTGCCGACCACGGCAACAGGCTGGCCACGCAAAGCGGGATTAGATTGCTGCTCAACCGAGGCAAAAAAGGCATCCATGTCGATATGCATGATCATTCGAGGCAATGTTGTCACAAGGCCTCAATCTGCTCAAGTCGCCACTGCACTTCGGTCAGATTATAGCTAAGCTCATAGAGGGCACCACCATCGGTGACATGAAAATAGATCAGTGTCGATGCACCGCGCCTTTCGCGCCAACTGTTGGTGATCTGTTCAATCCGGTGTTGCTTACGGTTCAAATCGAACCAAACCGGTTTGATCTTTCCGCCTGGACCGTGAACAGCACCAACCCGGACCCCTTCGATACAGCCATCCACTATGACAACCCCATACGACGGATCAGACCAGTCACCTTGCCAATAACAGCAACCTCACCATCTTCAGGCGTTAAGATAATCGGATTCATAGATGAATTCTCAGGCTGTAGTCTGATCTGCCCCGACTCCTGAAAAAAACGCTTGAGAGTCGCGTCACCATCAACCATAGCCACAACAATATCACCGTTCTCTGCTGTTCTCTGTGGTCGGACGACAGCAAGATCGCCATCGACAATATGAGCATCGATCATCGACTCACCACAGACCCGCAGCAGAAAAGAGCCCTCTCCTTTAATCAAACTGGTATCAATATCAAGATGTTCGTCAACCTCTTCCAACGCTTCGGTTAAAGGACCTGCAGCAACGTCTCCAACCAGAGGTAATGACTGCGATACAGAGCGCCGATTCAGGACAATTCCCCGTGATTGACCTGTCGCCCGACTGATATATCCTTTTTTTTTCAGAGCGGACAGGTGTCGAATAACCCCAAGATTCCCTTTAATTCCAAGGTGATAAGCTATTTCCTGCAAGGTCGGGGCAAACCCATCCTGCGCTATTGCCCGGACAATAAAATCATAGACCTGCTGCTGCCTGAGTGTCAGTTTATTCATAAAATCTCCTGATAGTTACTATAAAGTAACTATCAGGAGATTCAGCCCATGTCAAGACATCTTCAGCACAAAAAAAAGGACCGCCAATCCCATGTGGCGGCCCGTGACAAAAGCCAGAACCCTTTTCCCCTGAAAATGAAGCGGAAGAATCATAACTCTCCATCACCTTTCATCTTCATCTGTGTCAAAGGGAGGCGAATAACAAAGCGACTTCCTTTTCCGGGCGAAGAATCGACATCCATCACCCCGCCATGTTTTTCACAAACAATCATATAAGAAACCGATAACCCCAAACCGACTCCAGAGGCAACATCCGTTGTCGTAAAGAAGGGTTCAAATATGCGCTTCCGTAGCCCCTCTTCTATCCCCGTACCATTATCTTCAATCTCAATAACGGCATAGTCCTGCTCGGCATTTATACGCAGTGTTATCTTTGCACCATCACGTTTTGAATCAAGCGCCTGAACCGAATTTTTCAGCAGATTGAAAAACACCTGCTGCAACTGTCCCGGTTGACACTCGACCTCTGGCATCGCGAGCTCATAGTCCCGTCCAACCAGAATTCGGTTGATCTCAGTATCAGAGTTCAGGCGACAATCACTTCTGACCATGTCCCAAGCAGAATCCATCAATTCCGAGAGTTCGCAGAACTTAAACCCTTCTGTACTTTTACGCGTAAGCCATTGAAGATTACTGACGATTTTTGCCGCGCTCTGAGTTGATTCACGAACTCCGGCAAATAACTTTGGCAATTTGCGTTGTTCAAAGTACTGACGAATCCCCTCCATGGACACTCCGCATTCATGCGCACTTTTGGTTAACCTCAAATTCGGGATTGACCCGCTGCTCTATTACCTGCAGATTCTGGACAATACCTGCCAACGGATTATTGATTTCATGAGCCATTCCAGCAGCGAGACCACCGATTGAAACCATTTTTTCAGAATGGATCATATGCTCATCCATTCTGACCCGTTCAGTGACATCATCGATACGGATAACAACTCCGCCTTCATAACCTTCAGACAAAGGATAGGCAATGATATCGATTAAAACACCGGAACCAACAGGATAAGATAACCTGTGAGCAGTCGCCGTTTTTCCTTCGACTAGCAGGCCAGCTGAAGCCGCTAGCCAAGCGGCCAGATCGGGATGACACTGTTCCAGAGGTTGATCGAGAACAGCGTCAGCTGAAAGACCACTACTTTCCTCGATCTGGCGGTTCCATAAAATGACACGCCTCTGAGCATCGACACCAATCAACTGGGATGGCATCAGGCTGATAATATTGGCCAGCAAGTTGCGCAAATTGTGAGCCTCTTCCTCAGCCTTCCGGTGAAGCAAAACTTCGTCACTTAAGGCAAGGTTCGCCTTTGACAGATCTTCAGTACGCTCTAAAACCTGCTGTTCTAAGGAATTGTGCAAACGGCCCAGTGCACGTTGACGCGTCAGCAGTAATCCCGCGAGCAAGGTTCCAGAACAGAATCCGGCCAATAACAACCAGACAGCTTTTTGTTTCAGCAGTATGAAGCGCTTTCTTTCCAACTCCTGTTCCTGCATCGCTGCATTGCCCGTTATTTGGACAAAATGATGGATCGGATCCAGCAGTGGCTGAAAGGCAGTATAAATAGAAGGGATCAGTTGATGTTCCCCTGCACCACCCGTACGACCAGAGGATCACAGATTTCCAGAACCTCATGGATGTCCACAAAAGAGAGATCGGAATCGTTCAACTGAGCGGCCATTCGACCGATCTGCCCACTTTGCACGGTTTCGGTCCGACTCCAGAAAATATCAAAAGCCTGCTGGACCTTCTCACCATCCGTTAGAGGATCACCTCTGTCGAGCAGCAATAGCTGCTGCAGAAAAACCCGACCTTCTCGCTCCAGTTGCGAGCTATTCCAGACAAAGCTATCCCGGTACTTATCCTGCTGATTTTTCAGTTCATCACTCAGGACATTGAGGGTCAGCAGCAAGGACACAACCAATGCACAGGTTGCGATTGCCAAAAGAATGTAAATAAAAGAAAAGCGCCTGACCATAGCCATGGCTACTCGACAACAATTCTGTGTAGCTGCCAGACGGAACGCACATAATAGGTTTCAGAGTTTAATTCAGGAAAAGTATCCCAGGGATAGATAACCCACACCGGCCCCTTGCTCCGTACGCGAAGAGCTTTACCATCCAGACTGGTGGCGAGAATAACCGGATAGTCTTGGAGATCAGCAAAGGGGATATCAATGCGGTAATCGTTCAGCGCAATGAGCTGTAATTGGCCTTTTTGTGCGCCGACAAAACGAAGCAGGTCAAGAATTCTGGGCCCTGAAAAAGTCCCGACCCCATCGGTCCACAAGGTGCTGGTTCGAATGACCTGCTGTGGCAACTGTGCGAGCATTTTAGCATCGAAATGTGCTTCGCCATTAATGTTGGTCCGTTCAATCTTCCCTGCAACCTCAAGGACCACTCGCCCATCAGGACGCTCAAGTTCCCCTCCGGCCAAAGCCATGGAGGTCGCCAAAAAAAAGATGAACAGAGTCAAGAAAACAAGTCGTCGACCAAAGAACAGCATAGCAATCCTCCCTGGAAGTAAGCACTATTCCTAAGAGCATAACACCCATAAACAAATGCTACCAACCAAAGAGGCGATATTGGCAATGATTTCTGCCAAAAAAAAACAACAAAAGCCCCCACATACGCGGAAGCTCTTATTGTTTTTGGTTCGCCCTCCCCGGGCTCGTGACAGACTGTTTTGCCAAGATCTTCACAGTTACATTTTCTCAGCAATGATCTTATAAGTTTTAGAAATCAGCTGGGTTCGGGAATTTACCTGAAGCTTGCCATAAAGATTATCCAGGTGGCGCTTGATCGTGTTGACCGAAATATTCAAAGAATCAGCCATCTTTTTGTTACTCATTCCTTTGTCAACCAGCTTCAGCACATCAATTTCCCGCGCAGTCAATAAATTTCTCAGTGTAGAGGTAATGGTCAGCGGTTTTTCTGTTTCCATAAAGACGATCGAATGCTGACGGTCAGATCCCGGAATCGGGCAGTATTTGGCAGATAAACTATCGTGGTTGAAAAGCCCGTACTTCCCCTGATGGGAGGCATTCTGTTTCAACAGGCCAGAAACCTCGGACTCGGGGATATGTTGATCAGCATACTGTTTTGCCATTGAATTGGCATACTGGATGGTATAATCGGAATCGGTAATCAAAATCCCCTGTGGAACCTGATCAATAGAATGGCAAACAGCCTGATTAAGAAAGACCTTCTCACCTCCCCCTAACGATTTCACAAGCGCCATACTGAGAAAACGACTGATGATAGACACCGCCTTGAGATCACTGGACGTAAAGGGTCCTTCCTCTAAATCCCGCCCAAAATTAAGAGTTCCGATAACGTCCTGCCCGCTGACAATAGGGGATTGCATGGCAAAATCAATAGAAGCCGCCCCAACAATATTGTAGACAGGATGATGCTGCCAGCCCTTAAGTCCTAACAAAACCTGAGACTGCCAAGC
>JDSF01000325.1_pt1 | contig 21705 bp, 20 predicted proteins | sample 199441 | NCBI WGS metagenome assembly JDSF01 (sample SAMN02592751, study PRJNA231836) | bioreactor metagenome | isolation source: continuous culture bioreactor denitrification-DNRA | place: Germany: Bremen
GTATCCTTTTTTTTCTAGGGGAACACCACTTATGGTTCAGCTTTTCATATTTTTTCTTCGGAATGCCACAAATCATTCCTCTTTTAGCCAAATTGAATGCATTTCAAGCTGCTATTATAGTAATGACAATTAATGCGAGCGCCTATATTTCTGAAGTGGTTCGTGCAGCCATTGATTCGGTTGACAAAGGTCAAATGGAGGCTGCCTTGTCTGTGGGTATGTCAAAGGCAAAGGCGATGGAAAGAGTTGTTCTGCCTCAAGCCTTCAAAGTCGCAGTTCCACACTCGGGAATACTTTTATAAGCTTAATTCAAGGTACGGCCATTACATTTATGCTTGGATTACAGGATATTATGGGTCTATCCAAAATGAAGGCAGCGGCTTCGTATAGATTTCTAGAAACGTTTCTAGCAGTGGGGTTAATATACTGGGCTCTAACGATTATTGCGACACATGTGAATAAACGAATTGAATGGAACTTGAGTAAAGGTGGTACGCTCTAATGCTTAAAATAAGTCAAGTCAAGAAGAGTTTTGGGGGTGTGGAAGTCCTTAAAGGCATAGATCTAGAAGTGCAAAAAGGTGAAATTGTATCAATCATTGGGCCATCAGGCTCAGGAAAATCCACACTTCTTAGAACAATAAACTTTTTGGAAGAAGCAGACTCTGGAACATTAATGTTAGGGTCGGTGAACACATCTATGAACAAGGCTTCAAATAGAACAAAAATTGAAGCTAGAAAAACAGCCGCTATGGTTTTCCAGAACTACAATCTGTTCAAAAACAAGTCAGCTCTTGAAAATGTTTCAGAAGGATTAATTGTCAGTCATGGAATGAAGGCTTCACAGGCAAAGGAAATTGCAAAGGTGCAGCTCAAAAAGGTTGGCCTAGAAGGGTTTGAAAACAGTATGCCGTCGCAAATGTCTGGTGGTCAAAAACAACGTGTTGGTGTTGCAAGAGCATTGGCGCTTAAACCAGAAGTGATTTTATTTGACGAACCAACTTCAGCTCTAGACCCAGAACTTGTTGGCGAGGTCCTTAATGTTATAAAAGATCTTTCAAAAGAAGATATAACGATGATTATTGTAACTCATGAAATGGACTTTGCCAGAGAAATTTCTGACCGAGTTGTCTTTATAGACGATGGTCTAGTTGTAAAAGAAGGCACACCAACTGAAGTGTTTTCAAATAACGATAATATTAGATTAAAATCCTTTTTGAAACGTATTACTTAGTAGAAAAAGAAATAGAAAAAGAAATAGAATATATTAGGAAACGCAAAGCCAGCTTGATTTAAAGCTGGCTTTCATTGTTATAGGAATGGGTATAAAAGAAATAGTATAGGAAATTTTGTAGCGAAAAGGAGAATCCGGTGAAGTATCCTAGTAATCTGCGTACTCAAGTGGTGTTAATAGTTATACTAAGTTTTTTAGTTTTTAGTTTTGCCTTGTCGTTTATTAACTTGTATAGTACATACCAACTTCTCCAATTTGAATCTGAGGAGAGGCTCATTAGCATGGCAAGGTTTCAAGCTTCAAAATTAGGAGAAGCTGTGATTCAAAGACAAACTATCGCCGAGGGGGGTATCGGTGCTTGTAAACTCTACATTTAAAATAGAGAGAGCATCAGATCCTACTTACTGGGATGAATACATTGTGGAAATTGCTCCTTATATATATAACCTAGCCTCAAAATACGAAATGGCATATATTTATTTGAATCCGTTTATACACGAGAAAGCTAGAGACGTATGGTACTGGGATGATGACAATGATGGTGTACCAGAATTGCAACCCCATTCAGATTATGAATATTATTTGGACGAGACCAACAAACCCTGGTTCTTTGTGCCAATGAGAGAAAAACGTCCGAATTGGACTGATCCGTATCCTACAACAATACTGAATAGGGATATAAAGTGGATTTCCTATACTTTACCCGTTTACATTAATGACACTTTTATTGCTATTGTCGGCTCTGATATGGATTACTATAAATTTGAATCAGAGTTTAAGGATATAGAGATCTATAACACAGGATATGCAGTGCTGATAAATGAAAAAGGGGATTTTATAGTTCATCCTGAAATTGAGGACAAGGTTAACTTGGCAGATATACGTGGTGGTGAATACACCTGGATGTTAGATGAGATAAAGAAAAATGAATTTGGGACATTTGATTATACTTGGATTAATGGCGAAGAGAAGGTTCTTGCTTATGCCCGTGTTTCGAATGGGTGGGCAGTGGGGATAACTGCTGAAAAGTACGAAATATACAGTAGTTTGATTCAAAACATGACAATGTTGGTCATTGTGATAATTATTGGAGTTATACTTACGGGCATTAGTATATATTCACTCATTGGAACCAGAATGCGTATGTTAGAAGGTGTTACAGAAACAATAATGGGAATCGGAAATGGAAACTACGATGCGGTTATTCCAAATAAGTATTTAGAAGCGGGTTCAGAAGTTGGTCAACTAGCTAAAGCTGTTGAAGTTATGAAAAATAAACAACGTGATTCCATAATTGAAATTAAGCACTATAGTGAAAACCTTGAAAGCCTTGTAGAATCACGTACAGCAGAACTTGAAGATATAAATCAAGAAATGGAGTTGTCCTTAGAAGAGCTTAAGAATACACAAAATCAGCTTGTAGAGTCAAAAAAGACTGAGGCTATAAGCAGGTTAATCGTAGAAATTGCCCATAGAATGAATACGCCTCTTGGTAATGTGTCTATGTCAGTTTCTTATATTGAACATATGATTGAAAAAATGAAAGATGAGGATAAAGCGTTACTGTCTAGTGACATTTTACAAGTCTTTACTGAGTCTATGAAAGTGGTGGCTGTTGAAACGGCAGAACTGAGTGAGATTGTTCGAGGCCTTCAACTTTTAACAGTTAAAATAGAAGATCGATCTCTAGAAATCACTGTTTTGAAAGACATATTAATGCTGAGTTTGTCTGACTTCAATGGAGCATATCATGTAGGTGAGGGATTAAACCTAGAAATTATCGACCCAGCAAATGAACATCTAGAAACTTCACCTATTCATTTAATGGAAGCATTTCACAGCTTATTCAAGTACTCTATGGACTATAGTATTATGAAAACAGACGAGAAGAAAGCTACAATTACAATTCAGCGTGAGGCAGAGTATGTATCTCTAAAATATGAAGATAATTCAAGTCTTAATTATAGTGACTTTGGAAAACGTGCATTTGAGCCTTTTGCCCTAAGTTCGTTTAAGAAAGGAACAAGTGGCGTTGAGTTAATGATGGCCTTTAATATTGTGACAATAGGTTTAAGAGGATGTATTGAATGTCTACAAAGGAAGGATGGAAGACCGTTCTTCATAATTTATCTTCCAACAGAAAATGACAATGCTCCTATTACCAATTAATATGAAAGCTCCAACTGACATTTGACCATGTAGGGAAATGTCAGTTGGAGTTTTTTTTACTTAAACTAGATCTTTGATTCAGCATTTCTTCCTAAAAACTTAACTGTTATTAATAAGGCCAATAATCCAGCTGCTAAAGAAATGAATGGATTAAAACCAAGACCTGCAGGTATAAAACCGAAGAGAATGGAAACAGCGCCAACGGTTAATGCATAGGGAATTTGGGTTTTAACATGCGATACATGGTCGCAACCAGATGCCATAGAAGACATGATTGTCGTATCAGAAATCGGAGAAATATGATCACCCAAAACAGCTCCTGTTAGGACAGCGCCAATAGTTGGAATGAGTAGGGCTTCTCCACCTGCCATATAAGCCATTGGAATAGCTATTGGCATAACAATGGAGTTGGTTCCCCAAGAAGTCCCTGTTGAAAAGGCAACCACAGCAGGTATTAGGAACATTACAAGAGGAATAAGGAATGCGGGAACCGATTTGCCAATTGTGTTAACCATGAAAACGGCAGTCCCTAGTTCACTGTTAACTCCACCTAACGACCAGGCCAGTGCCAAAATCATAGCGGGTACTGTCATTGATTTTACACCCTCTATAAAAGCGTCAATGATTTCATTAATAGTCAAAATGCGTTGAACCTTAGTCATTAGACCTGCCAATATGATTCCAGAGAATGAAGCCCAAAGCAGTACTACACTTGCGTCTGCATTTGAGAAAGCGGTTCTTATCGACGCGCCTGCAAAACCGCCGCCATTGTAGTATAAACCAATTAAAGTAATAAGCACCACTAGTCCAATTGGAAGGATGGCATTATACCATTTTGAAGATTTGGCTGAAACCTTACCTGTATTACTCTCAGACGAATTGTTTACATTATCATTCAAAGTGTTAGTACTCATAATTGCCTTTCGCTCTGCTTTTAACATTGGTCCATAATCTTTTCCAGTGAAAATTAAGACGAGTACAAAAACAAGTGCAAGTAGACTGTAAAATCTGAAGGGGATAGATCTAAGAAAAACATCGTATGCGCCAAGCTCCAGACCCAAATCACTTAACCCACTTTGAATAAGACCCAACTCCATACCAACCCAAGTAGATATGAGTGCCATTGATGATATAGGGGCAGCTGTTGAATCGACAATATATGCAAGTTTCTCCCTAGAAATCCCTTGTTTGTCGGTTATACTTCTCATTGTGTTTCCAACAATTAGTGAATTCGCATAGTCATCAAAGAAGATCAATATACCTAATAACCAAGTGGAGAAAAGTGTGGATTTTGTTGTTTTGGCTTTATCTACAATCAAAGATGCAATGCCACTTGTGCCTCCGTTTTTATCTACAATGCCAATGAGTCCTCCTATAGATAAACAGAATATTAGTATAGAAATATTCCAGTTGTCGGTTAGTGCACCAACAAGATATTTATTTAGTGTGTCCATGAAACCTTGTACTGGGCCACCAGCAACAATGCAAGCGCCTATAAAAACAGCTGTAAATAATGATAGTAAAACTTCCTGTGTTAATAGTGCAAGTATAATTGCAAGCAGGGGAGGCAGTATTGATATCCATCCGTAGTCCATTGTGATATTCTCCTTTAAGTCAAAAACAAAAGAAAACACCCGACATAATTGTCGGGTGTTATTTACATTAAAAACACGTGTTTGACATTACATCATCTTACCCGTTGTGGAGATAGCTCAACGTTATGAGGTGGGTACCTTCATAACGACAGTCCTGTATATATTCTATACAGACCCAGTATTAGATTTGGATTCTAATACTTCGGCGATGGTTCCTTTAAACTATTCTCACAAGCTTCCGGCCTAAAATAGCGTACTCATAAACATCGCGCCTCTACCTCACCCAAAATGTGATGAGGCAATGCATATTCAGTTAACGTTGACTACTTTAGCATGGAGAATATCCCGAGTCAACACAATTTACGAAACACGAAACATTCGAAATATTAATGCAACTTGAAATTGCGATAGATGAAATTTATAAAGACATATATTTAACTATGGTGAGTTTGCAGTTTAAGGGTATATATATTTATGTGGAACTTACTACAGCTGTCATCATAGGATGTGGTTTTATGATTGAAGGATTAGACACTAATAATAGTGTGGAAAACAGTGTGTTTGAATTCATAATCGACAATACAGATCTGGTTATATACATGAAGGACAGGAATTGCACATATACATTCATTAACAAAAAAATTTGAGGACTTGTTTGGAATAAATAAGAATGAGGTAATTGGAAAATCAGATTTTGATATATTTCCGTTTGAAGTTGCTGAACATTTAAGAACCAATGATATAGAGGTTATAGAAACGGGGAAATCCATAGAAGTTGACGAGAAGGTGACATATAAAGGTGATGTGCAGTATTATGTTTCAAATAAATTTCCATTACACGATAAAATGAGAAATGTCATTGGAATTTGCGGTATATCCACTAATATTACTGAAATGCTAAACACAAAAGAACAGCTGGAAACTCGTGAAGAGGAGTTTAGAACCTTGGTTTCAAATGTTCAAGGCGTTGTTTACAGATGTTCCACCAAGAATGACTGGGAAATGTACTATATGAGCGACTATATTTATGAATTGAGTGGGTACCCAGCATCGGATTTCATATTAAATTCAAAACGTTCTTTTGCAAGCATTATCCATCCTGATGATTTAAAACAGGTAGAAGATGCAGTATATGAAGGTTTAAAAGAAAAAAAGAAGTATTTATTTACCTATAGAATAATTCGAAGTGACGGTGAAGTTAGATGGGTGCATGAAAAAGGTCAAGGATATTACACTGGTTCAAATAAGGACGCTTCATGGTTAGATGGTGTAATCGTTGACATAACTGAAGAGAAACTTCTTCAAAGGAAAATTCAAGCTCAGAAAAGTCTGTTTGAAAGCAAGAAAATGACAGCAATAAATACACTAATCAAGGGGATTTGTCATGAATTAGGTACTCCTATTGGAAATAATTTAACTCTCAATAGTTATATTATGAAAGCGCTTGAAAGTTTAGAAACAGGTATTAAAGAGGAAACTGTAGATTGCAGTTTTGCAGTATCGGAAATAGAGGAAATTTTAAAGAGTTTAAAGCACACAGTTTCTAATATAGAAAGAGAAGCGAACATTGTTGACAACCTAAAGATGATAGCTGAAACACAGCAGTCACAGAATATGAAAAGTATTCATGCAAAATCATTCTTTGAAACAATAATGAAAAGTCTTAATATGCAACACCCTGAGGAAGACGTAGATATTAATATTTCTGCTGACGAGGTTTTATACGTTCAGTTTGTCCCTGGTATGATATATCAAGTTATGTCTGTACTGTACGATAATTCAATGATTCATGGATTTGATGCCATACACAAGGGGCAAATCGATATTGAAGTTAGTGAAACACCAAATGATATTTTAATAGATTATAAAGATAATGGTAAAGGTATTGATGCGAAAGTTATTGAACGCATTCAAGATCCGTATTTTACCACAAGGATGGGGCTTAGAAGTGGACTAGGACTTTATACTGTTTTTTCAATCGTCATACAGGTGCTCGGAGGTCATATACAAGTATCGAGTGAGATTGGAACAGGCACGACGTTTAGGATTGAGTTACCGAAGGAGGATATCTAATGAAATCTCTAAAACTCAAAATACTACTAAGTTTACTTTCTACAGTTCTAATTGTTTTCATTGCAATAATAGGAACAATTACACTGAACACTGTTAACATGACGTCTGATCAAGTTAGAGATTATGCTAGAGCAGAATCTGAAAAATTTGGTGAGGATATTAAAGGTGAGATCGAAACGGTATTAGTAAGTGTAAGGGCTCTAACAAGGTCTTTTGAGGGTATGAAAGTTGTTGATTCTGGGGATAGAGCAACTATGAATAGTATGCTCCAGCAGGTCATTGCCGACAATAGTACCATGTTGGGTCTATGGACTGTTTGGGAAGCTGGCGCTCTAGATGGACGCGACACTGAATTTAGGAATACTGAAGGGCATGATGAAACTGGACGTTTTATTCCGTACTGGTATAGATCAGAAGGACAGATTGCATTGACACCTCTTGTTGATTATGACGAACCTGGTCTTGGTGACTGGAACCTAATTTCTAGAAACACAAGAATGGAAGCTATAATGGAGCCATTTTATTATCCAATAGATGGTGTAGATACTTTAATGACAACAATATCGATTCCTGTTATTGTAGATGGAAACGTCTTAGGTGTAGTAGGTGCAGATATTTCCCTATCATCATTACAAGAGATTACTTCAGGTGTTAAGCTTTACGACACTGGATACGGTGGACTCATTTCTAATAATGGTTCAGTTGTTGCACATAATGATGAAAGTCTGATTACAACACTTTATACAGATGTTATAGGAGTACCAGGTGTAGGCGATGCTATTTCAAACGGCGAGATCATCTCTTACGAGTATCAACCAGAAAATGCAAATGAAGAGTTTTTATATACACACACACCTGTTGTTTTAGGTAAAACAACAACACCTTGGTCTTTTGTAACCATCATTCCAAAGTCTGAAATCATGGCTGGAGTAAACAGGATCATTAGTACATCCATTTTTTATTAGTTTAATTGGTCTTGCTATATTAAGTGTGATAATTGTTATGATATCTAATTCAGTTATTAATCCTATTGTTGAGTCATCTCATGTTATTGAACACATGGCCAACTACGATTTCAAAACGGATAGAGAAAAAACAAAGACCAAATACACAAAACGTAAAGATGAAATAGGTTTAATGACAAGAGCGATAGACTCAATGCAGACAAACATCATTAAACTCATATCTACCATTGCTGAGAATGCTGCTCAAGTGGCTTCGTCGTCTGAACAGATGAACGCAACATCAGACCAGTCAACCAAGGCTGCGGATGAAATAGCTCGGACAATTGTGGAAGTTGCCCATGGCGCCTCTGATCAAGCTAGAGAGACGGAAATGGGTGTAACAAGTATTGCTGTGTTAAGTGAGTTAATTGATGATGATCAAAATCTAATTAAAGAACTTAATAATTTAACTGAGAATGTAGATATGCTAAAAAGCGAGGGATTTACAATTCTTGAAGATTTGGTTGAGAAAACAGAGGCAAACCGCGTGTCTACTAATGATATTAAACGTGTTATAACAAGCACAAATGACAGAGCCGTGAAAATTGAAAATGCGAGCCAAATGATTGCCAATATAGCAGAACAAACGAACTTGCTTGCACTTAATGCGGCAATAGAAGCTGCAAGAGCGGGAGATGCGGGTCGCGGTTTTGCTGTAGTAGCAGATGAAATAAGGAAGCTGGCTGAGCAATCCAATAAATTCACTGAGGAGATTTCAAAAATTATTATTGAGTTAACAGTACAGACTGGTGAAGCTGTCAACACTATGGAAGAAGTTAGTTCCGTGGTTCAGTCACAATCAGAAAGTGTTAGTGCTACAAACGATAAGTTTGACGGTATAGCCGTAGCGATTGAGGAAATGAGAGCCAGTATTGAAAGAATCAATGCTTCAAGCTTGAGTATGAGAACCAAAAAAGATGAGCTCACGGAAATCGTTGGCAATTTGGCTGCGATATCTGAAGAGAATGCTGCTAGTTCTGAAGAGGTTTCCGCTTCAGTAGAAGAGCAAACGTCTGCAATAACTGAAATAGCAGATGCAAGTCGCTCGCTTTCTGACCTTTCACTGGAAATGCAAGAAAATGTAGAAAGGTTCCAGTATTAAAACGTTTGATTGACTTATTGTTGAGAAACACTGTACCCATTTTCCTTGAAGTGGGTACAGTGTTTTTATTTTGTGTTAAAAGTTGTTTCGTATTGTGAAATAATACTATTGACATTTGTCTATTTAACAATGTTCGTGAAAATGATATCAAACATAATGTGTATTGCATGATAGTTCGTGTCTGGAGGCGAACTATGTGAAATGAAACATGATGCTAGATATAACAAGTTCGTATGTGGGAATTTGCACGAACTTTCAGAAACATTAGTATACAGAAAGAAATCGTTTTCCAAAGCTGTCTGGCAAATAAAAAAGTATTGCCAAACCGCTTTAGAGTTGTTATTATACTACTAGATTCGCAAAGGCGAACGATTATCTAAGTTAAATACATAAACATTCGTGTGTATATCCCTGGTAATATGGACCAGAAGTCTCTACCGAGTCACCCTAAATGACTTGACTACACCGAAAGAACGATATCTTGTATCGTCTTTTGGAGCTTCTGAATTATATTTAGAAGCTCTTTTTATATGTTGGCTTGAGTGACCCCCGTTGCTTATAGCTATAGTATGAAATAAATGAATGTGCAGGGAAACATTCATTTATTTCATACGTTTAAGTCGATCAAATATCATTCAATGTGAAACAGGAAAAATTGGAGGGCTAGAAAGATGAAAAAACTCACTAAACTTGGCGTATTGCTAATGGCAATGGTCATGATCCTGACAGCATGCGGTGGCGGAGCAACTGAAGCACCAGCAGGAGAAGAAACAACTAATACAGAAGTAACTGAAACGCAGGCAACTCAAGAAGAAACAACTAAAGAAGAAACAACAGTAGGCTTCATTTACGTTGGACCAATCGGAGACGGTGGCTGGACATTTGCTCACGACGAAGGTCGTCTATTTGTAGAAGAAGAGCTAGGTGTTAAAACACTTTATAAAGAATCAGTTCCTGAAGGACCTGAAGTTGAAAAAGTAATTGCGGACATGGTAGATCAAGGCGCAAGCGTAATTTTTGCAACAAGCTTTGGTTACATGGACTATGTTGAGAAAATGTCTAAAGAGTTCCCAGATGTTAAGTTCCTACACTGTTCAGGTTACAAAAGCACTGACAACATGAACAACTACTTCGGTAGAATGTACGAACCAAGATTCCTTTCTGGTCTAGCTGCTGGTCTACAAACAGAGTCTAACGAAATTGGTTATGTAGCGGCATTTGAAATTCCAGAAGTTATTCGTGGTATCAACGCGTTCACACTTGGTGTACAAGCAGTGAATCCAGAAGCAGTTGTTAATGTTAAATGGACACACACTTGGTATGATCCAGCAAAAGAAAAAGAAGCAGCAAAAGCACTTCTTGACGAAGGTTGCGACGTTATCGCACAACATCAAGACACAGCGGGACCTCAGCAAGCAGCTGAAGAACGTGGTGCATTTGCAATTGGTTACAACACTATTTCAGAAGACAAAGCTCCAAAGGCATACCTTACAGCTCCAATCTGGAACTGGGGCGGTTACTACAAAGCTCAAGTTGAAGCAGCAATCAACAATGAGTGGACTGCTAACAACGTATGGTTAGGCATGGACGAAGGACTTGTAGATATTGCACCACTGACTGCTAATGCAAAAGAAGAAGCAGCTGCAGTGATTGAAGAGTACAAAGCGCAAATCTTAGATGGTGAGTTCAAAGTCTTTGAAGGCGTTATTACAAAGCAAGACGGTTCGACTGTTGGTGAAGAAGGTAAAGTATTCGAAGATGGTGACCTACTATCTATGAGCTACTTTATTGAAGGCGTAAACGGAAAGATCGAGAACTAATCGGAGAGTAAATATGAATGTCATTGAGCTAAAAAATATTACTAAAATATTCGGCACAGTAACAGCCAATGACCATGTTAATTTTGATCTAAAAGCTGGCGAAATTCACGCCATTCTAGGAGAGAACGGAGCAGGTAAAAGTTCTTTAATGAATGTGCTAGCAGGTGTTTATCAGCCAGATTTCGGGGAAATCTATATGCGAGGAGACAGGGTATCAATCCCGTCTCCTCGTCATTCTATTAAGATGGGCATTGGAATGATTCACCAGCATTTTAAGCTGGTTGAATGTCATACTGTACTTGAAAATATGATTGCAGGCGTTTCTGGATCTCTGTTTATGAGTCAGAAAAAGTTAGCCAAAGAAATTGAAGCACTTTCAGAAAAATATGGACTGAAAATTAATCCTGGTGCAAGACTAGATTCACTTTCAGTAGCAGAGAAACAGCGCGTTGAAATACTCAAGGTGCTGTATCGTGGTGCTAAAGTACTTATACTTGATGAACCTACGGCGGTTCTTACACCACAGGAAACAGAAAACTTATTTGATATCCTTAGAAAGTTAAAATCTGACGGGCACTCGATGATTATTATTACTCATAAGCTTGATGAGGTTATTGCTATAAGTGATCGTATTACAGTTATGCGTAAGGGTAAAAAGATTAAGACACTGATAAACGAGAATCTTAGTCCAAGAGAGCTTACAAATGAAATGGTTGGAAAGTCAGTTGAATTAACAATTGAATGTCCAAGCACAGAATGTAATGATTCCATGCTTAGTGTTGAAAATTTAGTTATACATAATTCTGATCAACGTGCTGTTTTAAATGGTGTAAGCTTCAAAATCTGCGGTGGAGAAATTCTTGGCGTTGCAGGTGTTGCGGGCAGTGGTCAAAAGGAGTTATGTGAAGCGATTGCAGGTCTTGAAACTGTAGTTAACGGTCAAATTGTCTTTAAAGAAAATAATATAACTGGACGTTCGCCAAGAGAAATTATGGATCTTGGTATTTCTATGAGTTTTGTACCTGAAGATAGACTTGGAATGGGACTTGTAGCAGGTATGGATCTGGTTGAGAATGTTCTACTGAAATCTTATAGAGACAATAAAGGTATATTTGTTGACCGTGAATCTGCAAAATCTCATGCAAACATGTTGGTAGATAAACTTAATATCGATACACCAAGTATTCATACACAAGTTCGTCAACTCTCTGGGGGTAATATTCAAAAGGTTCTACTTGGACGAGAAATTGAAATGCAACCTGAAATGATTATTACTGCTTATCCAGCAAGAGGTCTTGATGTTGGCTCGGCCCACAAAGTATACGACTTGTTGAATGAGCAAAAAATGATGAATAACGGTATTATGTTCATTGGTGAAGACCTTGACGTATTACTTGAAATCTCGGATAGAATTATGGTTCTTTGTGAAGGTAAAATAACGGGGATTGTTAATGCCTGTGACGTTACAAAAGAGGACTTAGGATACCTTATGGCAGGTAGATCTTTGACAACAGAAAAAAGAACAAAATGAAAAGGGAGGGATTTAGATGCTAAGAATCGCAAAGCGTTCAGACATTTCAAAGCGAAAGGCGGCATTCATAAGAATCTCAGGTATTTTCCTTTCGCTGGTTCTTATGTCTATTTTCCTAATGACTATGAGTCTTAATCCTCTTAAGGTTTATCACGCAATGATTATGGGGTGTTTTGGGTCCGCTTATAGACTAAGACAAACAATTGAACTAATGATTCCACTATCACTTGCTGCAATTGGAATTATGATTGCATTTAAAATGAAGTTTTGGAACATTGGTGCTGAAGGACAGATTCTAATGGGAGCTATGGCAGCGTCATTTGTGGCTCTGAACATGCCAGAAACACCAAAGGTTATTCTGCTTGTACTAATGGGAGTCGCTGGGCTCATTGTTGGCGGTATCTGGGCTTTCATTCCCGCAATATTTAAAGTGAAATTTGGAACAAATGAAACATTATTTACACTAATGATGAATTATATAGCTATAAAATACGTGATTTATCTACAATACGGACCTTGGAAAGATCCTCAAGCTATGGGCTTTCCTAAGATTCCAAACTTTGTGGACAATGCCTTAATACCAGAGCTGTTTGGTGTTCATATAGGTTGGGTCATTTTAGCGGTTATGACAGTATTATTCTATATTGTTCTTAACAAAACCAAACTAGGTTATGAAGTGTCCGTAATTGGCGAAAGTCAAAACACTGCTCGTTACGCTGGAATGAATGTAAATAGGGTTGTACTTTTTTCACTGTTTATGTCAGGAGCTGTATGTGGACTTGTGGGTATGATTCAAGCTTCTGGTGTAGCAGGAACATTAACAGCAGAAATATCTGGTGGTATGGGCTTTACAGCATTATAGTTGCATGGCTTTCGCAAATGCAGGTTCAATTTGTTCCAGTTATTGGACTTCTATTCGCTGTACTTGTTCAAGGTGCATCGTATATACAAACTGCATTTCAAATTCCACAAAGTGCGGCAGAAATCTTACAAGGTATTATTCTGTTCTTTGCACTGGGTAGTGAATTCTTTGTAAATTACACACTACACTCTATAAAAGAGGGTGTAGATAAAACAACTAAATCAAAAGCAAAGAGCAAGGAGGTGGCAGCTAATGAGTAGTCTACTTTTTCTAAGTGCAGCTGTACAAGCTGGTACGCCACTTCTGTTTGCATCACTAGGTGAAATTCTAACTGAGAAGTCAGGTAATTTAAATCTCGGTGTAGAAGGTCTAATGCTTATTGGAGCCGTGGCAGGCTTTGCTGCTGGTATGGCAACAGAAAGTGCAATTATAGCAATGTTATGTGCATCTATTGCAGGGGCTCTTGCAGGACTAATTTATGCCTTTCTTACAGTAACATTACGTGCGAATCAGGTTGTAACAGGCCTTTCATTAACAATATTCGGTACAGGTGTATCTGGGTATGCTGGCAAGTTCTTAATGGGACAAGTTCTTCCTGAATCTATGAAAGCCACTTTTGTGAATTTTAAGATTCCAGTACTTGGACAAATACCTTATATCGGTGAGATTTTATTTAATCAAAATGTGTTTGTGTACTTTGGTTACCTTTTAGCAGTTGGTCTTGGGGTGTATCTCGGTCATACAAGATATGGATTAAACCTAAGAACAGTGGGTGAGAACCCATACGCTGCAGATGCTTCTGGTATCCAAGTTAGTACATATAAGTATATTCACATAATGCTGGGGAGTGCTATTTCCGCGCTTGGCGGTGCTTATCTTTCACTTGTTTATGTTCCAGCTTGGCAGGATAATGTAACAGCAGGACGTGGATGGATCGCAGTTGCCCTAGTTATTTTTGCAATGTGGAGTCCGTATAAAGCTATTTTAGGAGCATTCCTATTTGGTGGGCTTGATATTATCGGCTTTAGAATTCAGTCGATGGACATCAATGTGTCTCAGTATTTAATCGATATGACACCTTATGTTGTCACTATTTTGGTTTTAATAATGAACTCTGTATTTAAGAAAAGAGATCAAGCCCTGGTGCACTTAGTGTTTCTTACTTTAGAGAAGAACGATAACAACTAGATAGACAACAGTTTATAAGTTATCAATTAAAAAAACTTTTAAAAAGATAACGTCTTAGAACTATTTTAATAATTTCATAACTTTGAATCTTTAACAGAGGAATCAAATGAAAAACACCTAGCGATATGAATTGCTAGGTGTTTTCTATATACCTAAGACTTCATATCTCTTAACATTTTGAATCCTTTTAACATATTGTTTCCTCCTAGTTATGTGCATATTGTGTAAATCTCTGGGTATTTTCATGTATAGCTAACTGCGAGTGGTTAACTCTCTGTTAACGATTTACGAATATTCTTGATTATACTTGGATACCAAACTATAATTATAACGAAAGTTTAGTTGGGTGTCCAATTAATTATTTACAGTCAAGTAAGTGAATAAAAGTATCACTGCATTGTACAAGTCATTAAAATCAGAATAGGAGAACACATTGAACATCATCCACATTTTTTGAACTCTTAATTGAGCGAAAAGAATTTTTTTTCACAGCGCTTCTTATCCAGCATTTCTTATTATCTTTGGTTGCTATTGCCATCATTTCAGTTGTCGGTATCCTCGTAGGCGTTTCGATGACTTTCAACGAAAGGTGGGCAAACATTATATTATCTATAACCAACTTTCTTTACACCATTCCATCAATAGCACTTCTTGGATTTCTTGTAACCATAACAGGCATTGGGAATAAAAGTGCAGTCATTGCACTTTGTATTTATGGTGCACTACCAATTATTCGAAATACATATGTAGGGATTATGGAAGTAGACGAGGACATTATTGAGTCTGCGCTTGGAATGGGTACAACCCGCAAACAAATGATGTTCAAGATTCAGTTACCACTAGCCACACCAGTGATTATGGCGGGCTTTAGAACAATGGTTGTCATGACCATTGCCCTTGCAGGTATTGCATCATTTATCGGTGCTGGAGGGCTTGGCGTAGCAATATGGAGAGGGATTACTACCAATTATCCTGAAATGACTTTGGCAGGTAGTTTATTAGTTGCCACAATGGCTATTACGGCTGATAGCTTAATAGGCCATGTTGAAAACAAAGTGCGTTTTGGAGTACAGGGAAAAACAACAAGTGGAGGGACAAACAATGTTTAAAAGAGTAGTTATGAGTACTTTACTAATTGCAGTTCTGCTTCTGGCAGGTTGCGCGGCAGACGAACCTAAAAATATTGTAATAGCAAGTAAGCCAATGACCGAACAGTTTATTTTATCAGAAATGATGGCTGCCCTAGTTGAAGATAGAACTGATATCGTTGTTGAGCAAAAACAAGGTATTGGTGGCGGAACATCAAACATTCATCCTGCAATGGTTAGTGGTGAAATTGATATCTATCCAGAATACACTGGCACAGGTTGGTTATTTGTACTTAAAGAAGAGGTTATTAATGACCCAGAAGAGATTTATATGAATGTAAAGAATAAGTATGCATCTGAATATAACATTCACTGGACAGGCAAATATGGTTTTTAACGATACTTTTGGTATTGCCATGAAAAAAGAACTTGCGAAGAGCATGGGCATAGAAACTTATTCTGATCTAGCCGCAAAATCAGGTGATCTTACATTTGGCGCAGAGTACGACTTTTATGAAAGAGAAGATGGACTGCCAGGTCTAACAGAAGTTTACGGATTTGACTTTGGAAAAACAGCTGAACTAGATATCGGTCTGAAGTATCAAGCAATAGGTTCAGATGAAGTTGATGTAATTAATGTATTTTCAACAGATGGCCGCTTAGAAGAAGAAGGTCTAGTTGTTCTTATGGATGACAAATATTTCTTCCCAGATTACCATGCTGCTACCTTGATTCGTCAAGAAACACTAGATAAGTACCCAGAACTAAATGACGTTCTAGAGCTCTTAACCAACCAAATTAGCAATGAGGAAATGATTTATATGAATTATTTAGTAGAAGTTGAAAAGGAAGACCCAGCACAAGTTGCTAAGAACTTCTTAATAGAAAAAGGTCTGCTAGAGTAAAATTCACATTTCATGAACAAAAGACATAGAGCTGTATTTAGAAATAGATTTTGAGTTAAATAGAAAGGTAAATCCTATGGCAATCGTTAAATTTAAGAATGTTTCCAAAGCCTATGAGGAAGGAAATACAATAATAGATGACTTAAGTTTGGATATTCAACAAGGGGAGTTCTTAACTCTACTAGGTCCATCTGGATGTGGTAAAACAACACTTCTAAAAATGATTAATAAGCTCATTGACCCAAACGATGGCATTATTGAAGTGAACGATAAAGCTTTAAAAGATTGGGACACAGTTGATCTTAGAAGAAGTATTGGATACGTCATTCAGAGTATTGGTCTATTTCCCCACATGACAATTGAAAAGAACATTCGATATGTACTAGACATTCAAAATATGAGTGATGCAGATAGCAAGAAAAGGGCTGAGGCGTTGGTTGAACTTGTAGGCCTCGATAAAAGCTACTTGCATAAGAGACCCGCTGAATTAAGTGGGGGACAAAAACAAAGGGTAGGCGTCGCTAGGGCACTAGCTGCAGATCCAGACATTATTCTCATGGATGAACCTTTTGGCGCTGTAGACGAGATAGTCAGATCTATGCTTCAAGATGAACTCAAGAAACTACAAAAGGATCTTAACAAAACTATCGTGTTTGTTACACATGATATTCATGAAGCGATGAAACTCGGAACGAGAATTGCACTTATGAACAATGGAAAAGTAGAGCAGATTGGTACGAAAGAGGAACTGATTTTCGAACCTAAAACAGAATTTGTAAAAGAGTTTTTAGGTATGAAGGGATTCCAAGCAATACTTGAGGACAAAGTGCTTGAGGACTTATATGAATCTGCTCTTGATCAATACGATCAACCCCCTGCTTAGAATAGGGCATATATATGAGATATAAAACAGTAATATAAAACAGTAATATAAAACAGTAATATAAAACAGTAATATAAAACAATGATAAAGGCTAAGTCCATGCGACTTAGCCTTTTTATACATAGAGATTAATTATCTCAATTATTCCTCTATAGTGACTCTAATCATGAATATACAGTCATTGTAACTACTGCTTTCGAGTTGTTTTAATTATGTTCTGTGGTGACATCCTCAGAGTGTTCATTATTACTATCTGTCTCAATTTCAGATTTAATATCATTGTAACTCACAACCTTGTTTCTTCCAGATCTTTTAGCATAATAAAGCGCTTCATCTACAGCTTTAGTCAAATCATCAATGGACTCTAAAGCCTCCTCTGAGCTACAAACAATACCAAAGCTACTCGTAATTCTAGGGACCGGTGAAAAGTTATACTCCTCGATAGATTTTCTTAGAATTTCAGCAAGTTTAATACCATCTTCAAGATTGGTTTCTGGCGCAAGTATCATAAACTCCTCACCACCCCAACGCGCAAAGGTATCTGAAACCCTAAGTCGATCCATTGAATTCTTTGAGATATCACGAAGAACAAAATCGCCTACGTCATGGCCGTATGTATCATTTACATTCTTAAAGTGATCTATATCAAACATAATAAGGGAGAACACCCTATCATATCGAACCATACGATCCATCTCGTTTTCCAGCACATTAATGAACTTGCGTCTGTTAAAAGCACCAGTTAGTTGGTCAGTAACAGAGAGGCGTTCCACCTCAAGTATTTTATTTTCAAGTTGTCTATTAAGAAGGGCATTACGTTGAAGCATTTCGATCATTAAATCAGTCATGATTATATTGTCTTTGTCTGAGGCAATAGCCTCAAGGACCATATGAGAGAGTGCGTCCGTTTTTGATTGGTCACCTTTAATTGACAGGGCTTTAATTAAGTTTTCTATATTGACTACCATACATGATCCACTCCATTTAAATGCACACCATCGACGCTATATCCTCAACCTCATATAACTTTTGAAGTATGATTTCAACCGCTTCTTTGCCTTTAATAATACTCCCATGTTGTGGTGCAATCATTTCAATGTCCAACTCTCTAATTTGATCAAGGGCGTATCTCAGGGCTGTTTTAGATGTCATAATGACTTGATGGAATTTTATGATTCCTGGCATAAAACAAGCATCTTTACCAAGTGGGCAATCATCGTAAGTGTTACATGTAGCACAGTGTTTAGAAACTTCCATGTATAACTCCCACTGTGTGCCATAAGCCCCAAATATATCAGAGGTGAAAAGTGTTTTTGTATCCTCGTCATATGTAATAAAACTACCTGGTGAGTGTGCGTATGGTGTGTTTATAAATGATAGTTTTCTGCCAGTTCGAAATCCCCAAGACTGTCCAATTTTATTGACACATCTCAATGGAACAATTGTTGAGTAGTGTTGAATAAATACGTTGTTTTGTTTTTGAGATATTATTTCTAAATCGTGGTTGTGTATAACATTTTCTAAGTTTGAGACACTTCCAACCAAGTCTGGATCATAGTGCTGATAAATCAAACGTACTATTTTGTCTGGATGAAGACCCGTTTGTAGGATTTTCATCATAACGGTACTAAAGTCAGGACGACTTCCACCATCAATTAGAACGGCTTCTTCACCATCAATGATTAAGTAGGGATTTGAATGTAAACCATGCTTTTTATCATTGTAACCAACCCAATAAATACCTTTTGCGATTTCTATAGCTCTAGTATAGTCCATAAGAATCCTCCTCAACTCTAATTAAAAGGTATATACCCAAAAGTTGACAGTAATCTGCTATAATATTATTAGAATATTACGACAAAATGCGTGGAGGCGAATTATGACTAATCTTTATTTTGTAAGACACTCAAAAATTCTATATACCCATGATGATTACTCAAGACAATTATCTGAAGAAGGTAAAAGGTTTGTGCCTTTGGTTACAAAGGCATTCGAAAACATTAAAGTTGATGCGATTGTGTCTAGTCCTTACTTACGAGTGCTTGACACCATAAGTGGTGTGTCAGAGACAAAAAATCTTGAGATAGAAATGCATGATGACCTAAGAGAACGAAAGGTTGCAGAAACCTTTATAGATGATTTTCAGACATTTACATTTAACCAGTGGCGTGATTTTGATTATAAATTAGATGGTGGAGAATCTTTAAATGAAGTGCAAAAACGTGGGTCGGCAGTGTTAAAAGATGTTATAACCAAGTATGAAGGTCAGAACGTTGTTGTAGGAACTCATGGAACATTTATGTGTGTCAATTTGAATTACTTTAACAACAGTATTAATTTTGATTTTTGGAGACAAGTAAAGATGCCTGACATTTACAAAGCATCTTTTGAAGTTACACCTAATGGTATTGAAATGGTGGCGCTGGAGAACATCGATTTGTAGAATCTTTATCATTGAAGTAAAAAAAGATATACTACTAAGTAATAAATACGTACTTAAGCCTAGGAGGGAACATGATCAGAACTGTATCAGGAAATGATTCAAAAGAGATTGTAGAAATATACAACCACTATGTGGAAACATCCATAGTTACATTTGAAACAGAACTTGTTAGTGGTGACCAGATGGCTGGTAGAATTGATGCCCTTGTTCCGTCTTATCCTTGGATTGTTTATATAACGAATGATCGTATTCAAGGGTATGCTTACTTAAGTTCATGGAAGACACGTAGTGCATATAATAACTCAGCAGAAGTTTCAGTTTATGTTCGTCCTGGTATGCAAGGACAGGGGATTGGGAAAGCATTACTGCAAGATCTAATAGACAAAGCTGAGGAAATGAACATACACTGTCTACTTGGAGGAATTGCCTTACCAAATGACAGCAGCATAGGACTTCATGAGAAATTTGGTTTTGAAAAAGTCGCTCAGTTTAAAGAGGTTGGTAGAAAATTCGACAAATGGATAGATGTTGGATACTGGGAGTTAATTCTGTAGAGCATAGGTTTTATGAGTAAATCTTTAGTATTAATTCTATGTACAATTCTATGCATTATCTGCGTATTATTTGTGAAATTGTCCTTATAGATAGGTCTTTTAAGATAGCTATTTCTATGGTGGAAACTGATAGGTAATAAATGGAATTTTATTAGGTATAGATCAAAATAGGATAAGATTAAAATATGATATTAGAAAAGCCGTTTCAGTCGTACTGAAACGGCTCTAGTTATGTACTTAAATTAGTTTTAAAGTCATGTCATACCACTTTGCACCACCATGAGAAGAGTTAGAAGGACCATTGTTTATATATCCAAATTTCTCATAGTAATGAAGTAGATGGTCTTTACACGTAAGAAGTACAGCCTCTTTACATTCTGACCTTGCAAATTCAATAAAATGTTTCATAAGCAGTGATGCTATGCCTTTACCTTGGTAGTTTGGATGAACATCTAAACCAAATATAACTAAGGCCTTGTTATGATCATTATGATGCTCCATAGATTCAAAAAACTCATCTCGAATTGAGTTAGCATTAAAAGCACCCCCATTTATAAAACCAATGATCTCACCATCAATTTCACCAACAAAGAATCCTTTCTGATAAACCTCTAAACGTTCTTTCATAGTTGTTTTGTCCGCAGCTTCAGATGAAGGGAAGCAAGTAGCTTCTATTTCAGTGACTCTATTAAGATCTTCAAGAGTCGCTGTTCTAATTTTCATATTTGTCATATTGAATCACTCCTTTTGTCTAAGTCTATTTTAGCTTAGATTTTGAGTTTTACAATGAGTTGTTTTTGACTTGAAGAACTTTTCGATTAGGTCTACATAATCTAATTATGTAGGATGCGGGAAAGCGGTGTTGTGATGGAGTTGACATAAAGTATTTATGTAGTTCTCATGGTGGAAATATACAGTATGTATAAATGTGGCAATGTTATAACAAAGTGCCATTTGATGTGTTAAAATTAGGTAGTTAGACCTGAAGTTATTATGACATAGAATATTGTTTTGAAAATGTTTTTTATGACATAAGGGGAAAGTGTTTCTAAAATGTTTTTACGACATTGAATGATTTGAGGTAGTTGCTGTATATGTTGGAAACAGGGAATTGTTTAACGAAATGAGCAAGCGTTTAATGCGTGTAAACTTTACTTGTTTATATTTTCGATTACGTTTAAACTTTTTGTTGTGTCGTATATAGGTTAGTTATGTACAATAAATGCACTGATATATCGAAAGTGAACTCGATAAA
>JDSF01000326.1_pt1 | contig 21666 bp, 19 predicted proteins | sample 199441 | NCBI WGS metagenome assembly JDSF01 (sample SAMN02592751, study PRJNA231836) | bioreactor metagenome | isolation source: continuous culture bioreactor denitrification-DNRA | place: Germany: Bremen
GTTGTTAGTTCTTGGGTTATCGATACCTAGAATTGGAGCTAGAAGGTTATCTTGAAGAATAGATGCATCAAGACGACCAACTGGATCTTCTTCATTCCAGTTACCTGCTTTAGCAGTTAGAACAAACCACTTGCTATCTAGGAACATACCAAATGTCTTTTTAGCCATTGGTCTGTAAGGTTCAGTACCTTCAGCTTCAACAACGTCAAATTTCTCAGAAACTTTTGCCATGAATTCTTCAGAAGTATTTCCATTCAGATCCATAACAACTCTATTGTAATCCATGATGAATAGGTCTTCGTCTGGGAAAATTACTGACATAAAGAAGTTAAACTCTTCGTCGCCAGTGTAGTTAGGGAACTCTTCTCTTCTTTTCATACCAACTTTTACAGAAGAAGCTGATCTATGGTGACCATCTGCTATGTAAAGGTAGTCAATCGTGTTGAATAGGCCTTGAATTCTTTCAATTATAGCAACATCGTCAATAGACCATACAATATGCGTGATTTCATCTTCAGAAACGAAGTTGTATACTGGCATATGGAACTTGATCCAGTCATTTACGATTGTATTGATTTCATCATTTTTTCTGTAAGTCAGGAAGATAGGCGCCGTGTTAGCGTCACAGTAATCAAAGTTATTGATTCTATCTTGCTCTTTTTGTGGACGAGTAAATTCGTGCTTCTTAATTGTTTCGTTCATGTACTCATCGATTGATGTACAACCTACAAGACCAGTTTGAACTCGGCCATTCATAAGTTGACGGTAGATGTAGTATTTTGGAGCTTCATCTTGAACTAGAATACCATCAGCTTGTAACTGATCAAGATTTTTACGAGCAGTCTTATAAACTTCTTCATCGTATTGGCTCATTTCAGCAGGAACATCCATCTCTGAACGAACTACATGAAGGAATGAATGTGGATTGCCTTCAGCCATTGCTGCTGCTTCTTCTCTATTCATTACGTCGTAAGGTAGTGATGCTACCTTTTCAACTAGGTCTTCCTTAGGTCTAACGCCTTTAAAAGGTCTAACTATTGCCATTTTCAGGCCTCCTTAAACTTTTTTACAGGTTTGAATTGGATGTGATATACACCCACTTCTTATTATAAATTTTCGTATATTTTCATTCAACCTAGAATCGATGTAATTCCAATTTTATTTAGATATTCAACTATTCTAAGTAGCTTATTCATATCTTATTTGAAGAAATCTAGAATTGTTTCGTACGTTTCGATACCAATTCTTAGCTGTGCTTCTGCAGTAGATGCACCAATGTGTGGTGTAACTGAAATTGCAGGATGGTTACAGATATCTTCGCGCTTTGTAGGTTCTTCTTCAAATACGTCAAGAGCTGCAGCTGCAACTTTACCGTTTTCAAGAGCCTTTAGAAGTGCATCTTCATCAACAACACCACCACGAGCAACATTAACTAGACGAACGCCATCTTTCATCTTAGCAAACTCAGCTTCGCCAATTGTAGGTGCGCCAAGGAATGGAATGTGAAGAGAGATGAAATCTGACTTTTCAAGTACTTCTTCCATATCTACCTTTTTGTATTGAGGTGAGTCTAGATGTACATGGTGGTCAGCATAAATTACGTCCATGCCTAGTGCACGAGCACGTGATCCAACTTCTTGACCGATACGACCAAAGCCGATAAGACCAAGAGTCTTACCCATTAACTCTACACCCTTGTATGCTTTTTTGTTCCACTCACCTTTTCTCATTGTTACATTAGAAACGTGGATGAAACGTGAAATAGCAAACATGTGAGCAATAGTCAACTCAGCAACAGAAGCGCTTGAAGCTTTAGGTGTGTTGCGTACTGCAATACCTTTTTTCTTCTGCATACTTGTGATCTATATTATCAATACCAACGCCTGCACGAACTACAAGCTTTAATTTGCCAGCTTCAGCTGCAACATCAATAAGTGGTTGTCTAACTTTTGTAGCAGATCTAACAACCAGTACATCAAACTCAGTAACTGCTTTATCGAGATCAGCGCCAGCAATATGATCTGTCACAACTTCGTGACCTAGACCCTTAAGGTAATCAACAGCAACTTTATCCATGCCATCATTTGCAAGAATTCTTAACATGATTCTTTCCTCCCAAGATACACCTGTTAGAAATGCTAAGCAACTTCAGATTGCTCATAACGTAAAACTCGCTATATATGTTTCGTCTTGAAAAACTGAAAATACTTCTGTTCTGATTTTCAATTTTTCAAGACGAAACATGCATTTCCTTGTCTTTCGCAGCAATGAGGAAGCTGACGAATCAGCTTCCTCCAGTTTATATGTTTCTAAATGATAAATTATAGACCTAGAATATCTTCAATGTGGCCTAGTAGAACTTTCAGATCTTCCATAGACGTATCAGCCATATGAGCAATACGGAAAGTCTTCTCTTTTAGGTCACCATAACCATTAGAGATCATGTAACCACGCTTGCCAAGTTCTTTATTAAGGTCAGCAACGCTGATACCTTTAGTGTTTCTAACAGTCGTTAGAGTGTTTGAAGCATATGCTTCAGGTGCAAACATTTCAAAGTGCTTGTTTGCCCAATCGCGTACATACTGAGCCATTTCAGCATGACGATCAAATCTAGCTTCCAGACCTTCTTCTTCAACAATCTTTGTCAGCTGGTAGTCAAGTGCATACATGTGTGACAGAGACGGTGTAGATGGGTACTGGTAGTTTTTCTTTTGGATTGTGTTATATAGTTCAACAAGATCAAAGTAAAGACCTCTGTTTTCAACAGTCTTAGCTCTTTCAAGAGCCTTCTGAGAGAAAGTACACAGCGCAAGACCAGCTGGTAAACCAAGACACTTTTGAGTTGAAGTGATACAAATATCAATTGCTAGCTTGTCGACTTCTACCTTAGCGCCACCTGCAGAACTTACCATGTCTACACAGAAGATTACTTCTGGGTATTTTTTAACAACTTCAGAAATCGCTTCAATTGGGTTCATGATACCAGTTGAAGTTTCGTTGTGTGTTATTGTAACAACGTCGTACTTGCCTGTAGATAGAGCTTCTTCAACCATTTCTGGTGTAGTCGGCTGACCTAGTTCTGAAGAGAATTTGTCAGCTGGAATACCATTAGCCACAGCCATTTTGTACCATCTGTCACCAAATGCGCCCACTGAGAATACTGCTGCTCTTTTCTTAGTACAAGAACGAATTGCACCTTCCATAAGACCTGAACCTGAAGATGTTGACGTAATAATTTCTTCTTTAGTGAACCATAACTTTTGCATTTTTTCAGATAGGCTCTTTTGAAGAACTGAAGCGTCTTTTGTTCTATGTCCAATCTGTGGTGTAGCCATTTTTTGAAGTACGTCATCCAGAACATCAACTGGGCCTGGAATGAAAAGTCTCTTATGCATGGATTTTTCCTCCTGTATCATATGTACAATATTTGTTGTTTCCTGTCTTAAAATATATCATTTGGCATTTAAGAAGGACAGTAATCATTGTGAATATTACTAATTATTTAGATATCCACCCTATATTTATTCCTCTTAAATACCATGAGTAAGCAAAAAAAAGAGAAGAATGAAAGAACATTCTTCACCCAAGAACGCACCTAACTTATAAAAATTAGATATGTCCCGGTCGTAGATTAAGGATGTAATGGGGTTTAATTTCATTACTCTGTAATCATCTCAAAAAAAACGTTTTCTTCTCAATCCACCTTATTGCTTATGTTTTATCCTATATTTGCATCACTATGCATTTCAATTGTAGATACACATAATAAAACAAAACCGCACAATCCCTAAATCTATTAGAATCATGCGGTTTACATCATATTAGTAATGGAACTGTACTATTTAACCTGATATGACTTAGGCGTCTTACCAGTCATCTTGCGAAAGACTCGGTAAAAATAGTGCATACTTTCAAATCCCACTTGTTCTGATATTTCTTGAATTGTTAAGCCACCACTTTTTAGAAGTTCTTTTGCATCCTCAACTCTTAAATTGTTTCTGTAGTTTACAAATGTTGTTGAAAGGTGTTGATTAAATAATCTCGATACATGACTTTTACTCAAGTGGAACTTCTCACATAAGAAATCCAAGTCTACATTCTCCTTGTAATGAGAGTGAATGTATTCAAGAATATCGTTAAATGTGTTGTTATCTGTGTATTTGAAACCAAGCACACGTTCCATTGTTTCAAAGAACTTTTTGTAGTCCACAGGCTTAAGAAGAATGTCCTTCGCTCCAAGCCTGAATACAGACTGCGCATATTCGAAGCTGCCATATGCCGTAATAACAATAATATCAGGATCATAATCTAGCTTTTCTTTTAAAGATGCCATAACTTCTATTCCCGTAAAATCAGGAAGTTCAATATCTAAGTAAATTAGATCTGGTCTCTGCTTTACAGCAAGATCAATCGCAGTTTGACCATTCATGCCTGTTCCCACAATATCAATTGGCATATTGTACCTTTTAATCAGTCCTTGAACCAAATCAATACACATAGGTTCATCATCAATAATTATTGCCCTTTTCACTTTGCCTCCTATCCCATTATGAGAGCATCTTCAATTCTACATAGGTTCCACGACCATTGTCATACAGGTCAATTGGACCAATATAAAATGAATACTCATCGCCATAATGTGTCTGAAGTCGCTTGTTAATCATAAATAAACCATTATTCTTCGGCATGGCATCCTTATAAAGATTAAGTAGGGTGTCTTGACTATACTCTCCCTTTATTCCAATCCCATCATCTGTCACACGAATAATGAGGTCAGATCCATTACGGACAATCTTTATTGCAATTTGCAGGACATTTGTCCTGTCTTTGAAGCCATGTTTGAAGCAGTTTTCTACAAGCGGCTGCATTGTGTTGAAAGGAATAAAGCAATTCTCCATATCACTTCCAACTTCTACTGAATACTCAACTTGATCTCCAAATCTAAGCGTTTGGAGTTTTAAATAATTCTCTAAAAACTCAAGATCATCTTTAACTTTTACGTTCTTCTCTACTGATCTCAAGTTATATCTAAATAGATTTGCAAGGTCAATAATCCCTTGATACGTTTGGAATGCATCTTCTTTGACAGCCATAGATGCCAAACTATTTAATGTATTAAACAAAAAGTGATTATTCAACTGTACACTATACAATCTATCTTCTGATTCTCTTATCATCGCTTCCAGATGATTCTGTGAGTCTAACGACTCTTTTAATGATGCGTGACTAGCATCCAGCTCAGAAAACAATTTTTTTTGTAATCGTATCATTAAGTAAATTCCGACCGATAATCTGAATTTGCTCAAGCATAGCTTGAATGCGACCACTGTGAACACGGTCCATACTTTCAAGCATGGGGTCTCCAATACTCTCAATTGTACGTATATGTCCTCCTTGAAGCAAAGCAACCATATTGCCATTGAGTTCAAGTGGATAAACAAACACAGTCAACCCATACTTACAGACAACAGCACCAAAAGGATCTCTTTGAGCCATTGTGAATCTATGCTCGTCTGAATATAGGTAACAGTTCCTTATGTCCCGATGAATTTTACACTTTTCTCTACAGATAGCTGGATACGGACCACCTATTATTACTGGCTCCCCGTTCGCATCGAATAGATTGAGTGGAAACCTTAGCTGAGAAATTGAGACGCGGTACTTTTCTGATGCGCTTTTGTCTATATTTTCAACAGATGTACTGTCAAAGGACTCAAGTAATGCTTCAATTCTTTGAACAAATGAGGATGGCATCACCTTACCAGATGGCACTGAAATAACCAGTTCTACTAGGGGTATTTCTGAAGTATTCAGTGTCTCATGGGCACTTCCCGCTTCGATATATAACATATCCCCTTTTTTACAATGGATTCTTTCGTCCTCAATAATTTGAAGACCTTCACCTTGTACTATATAGAGGATTTGCTCCTCCCCATAATGAATATGTTTCCTTTGTCTTTGTTTTGCATCCAAAGTCAAAAATCCGATACTCATCGGATAAGGTGTTTTCAATTTTTTTTGAGAGTCCATGACCCATTCAATACGGCCCCACTCAAAGTGTTGTATGGACATTTCGACCTCCTACAAAGACAAATACGAATTTACTTACCTATTTTGATGTCACACTATACTATACTTGCATTATGTCGCAATATTCATGCAAATTCATTACAATAAAGACTTATTTTGAAGAATATCATTTATTTATTGAAGACGCAAGTTTTTAAGAATACGTTTTCCTTTGTTGGCATTCATTCAATGCAACAAAAAGGACACTCACATTTGAGTGTCCTTGAATTCTGCTATTTCTAAAATGATAAGATGATGCCTTGATTATCAACATACAAACTTGAAAGACCTCCAGTTTGTAAGATGATAATTTTTTTAAAATTACATCTTTTTTCAATTTCCTCTTTTAGCATGTTGGCTCGCTCTATGTTATTGCAATGAGAAATTGCTAAAACTTTATTCTGAGCATCAACCGCATTTTCACTCACAATTTCTGCAAGTCTCTTAAACGCCTTGTTTGATCCACGTGCTTTTTCAAATAGTGTTATTTCACCTTCGTTGGTCGCTCGCATAATCGGCTTAATATTAAGTGCGGTTGCAAGTCTACCTTTAAATTTACTGATTCTACCATTCTTCATTAGATTCTCAAGTGATTCTGCTATAAAGAAAGTCTTTTGCTCTGAGATATATTTTTCTACATTTTGAACAACAGCTTCAAAATCCATGCCCATTTCTAAAGACTCTTTAACCTTCATTGCCACTAAAGTTTCTCCAATAGAAGCCGATTTTGAATCAAAAATATGAACCTTTGTCTCTGGATTATCCTCTTTATAAAGATTCTTTGCTAACTCTGCACTATTAAAAGTTCCACTAAGTGCAGACGATATTGTCACAACGAAAACTTCTTTGGCCTCTTTAAACCTTTCAATAAAATCGTTAGGTGACGGACAAGCTGATCTTGGCAGTTCTGTTGACTGAACCATTTTGCTAATGAAACTGATTACGTTTAATTCTTCATTGTCTACGTATTCTTCTCCATCAATATAGAGTTTAAAAGGGACAATGTTAACACCAGTTTCCTTCGTAATATCTACATTTACTTCGCAACTGCTATCTGCAACGATTATTTTCTCCAAATTGTACACTCCTCTTTCTGAATGCAAGTCATTTAAATCGTTTAATAAAATTCAAATTCAATTAGTATGTGATCGTAAAGCCTGATATTAGTATAACCAAATTTTCATCATCATTCAAATAAATGAATTATTCAAAGTCTCTAAATATAAAAAACGGACTATTCATAGGAATAGTCCGCAACTTTCAGCAAATTTATTGCATATCAGTTATAAACTTGTCGACTAAAGTGAAACTTTAGCTAGAACTTCTTGCTCACGCTTTTGAACAGCTTCTTCTAACTCTTCACATTTCTTAGTCATTTCAGCTACAAACGCTTCATCTTTAATTGAACCAAGATTGATTCTAACATTTAGAAGTGCACCTAGTACAGCTGTACGTCCCATCATTGCCGCGATAGCACCATCAGTAACTGCATTTGTGTTCCCTCTTTCAACAGCTGCTTCAGCAAGAACCATAATCTCAAATGCTGTTTCTGCAGTTTCCATCGGTACACTTGCAGCATACTTCATACCCTTTTGAATTTCTGCTGTTCTAGCAGCTTTTTCTTCATCAGTTTCTTTAGGCATTTTGAATGCTTTCATAACATCGTCAAACGAAACTGCATCTCTGTCAATTAGAGCAACAAGTTTTTCTTGAAGCTTTGCCGCGTCTTCAGCAAGCTTTGCCATTTCCGCTTCAACTTCAACATACTTCTTCTTGCCTACAGTTAAGTTTGCAACCATACCCGCTAGTGCAGCACCAAGTGCACCACTAAGTGCAGCAATACTACCACCACCTGGTACAGGTTCGTTTGATGCTGTTGTTTCAACAAATTGCTTTACATTTTGATCGATTAACATTTTTTGTCCCCCTTAGACTTATTCGAGTTCCAGACAATCATGTGTCTGGTAATATATCATTTCTTTTCTCTAGGGTACTAAAGGACTCGTAGCATGCATATGTTCAACATATACAAACTTTCTTTTACACACCTAAAGATTTCGATATAACAATCCATGAAAGCTAATACTATTTAATAACGATGTCTGTCTTGTCATAAATCTTACGACCACTTTTCACTACCTTTTCAACAGTCGAAACAGCTAGATGATATGGTAGGAATCTAAATGATGGGAACTCATGAACAACAATATCGCCAGCTTTACCAACATCAATACTACCAATAGTATCCGCTCTGTCTACCGCTGCTGCACCATTAAGTGTCAGCGCAGTAATGGCTTCTTCTGTTGTCATTCCCATTTTTTGTGTTGCGAGTGAGAATATTAAAGGAATTGACTCTGTGAAGCAGCTACCAGGGTTAAAATCCGTTGCAAGTGCGACGGCTGCACCCATATCAATCATGTCTCTTGCACGAGCAAAATCTTCTTTAAGGCTATATGCAGTACCAGGCAGAACCGTAGCAATTACACCCGCTTCAGCCATTTGCTTAATACCTTCATCAGATGCTTGAAGAAGATGGTCTGCAGAAACTGCGCCAACCTCTGCTGCTAGTTCTGCACCGCCAAGGCGAACAATTTCATCTGCATGTATCTTAGGCTTCATTCCCATTTCTTTAGCTGTGTTTAAAAGTCTTCTAGATTGCTCAACATTGAATACATTTTGCTCACAGAAAATATCACAGAACTCAGCAAGGTTCTTTTCTGCTACTTCTGGCATAACGTCATTGATCATCATATCAATGAACTCGTCTTCTTTTCCTTTATAATCTTTCGGAACTGCATGAGCACCTAGGAATGTTGTTACAATATCTATAGAATGCATACCTTGAAGCTCTTTCATAGCTTCTAATTGCTTAAGTTCCGTTTCTTTATCTAGTCCATAACCACTCTTACCTTCAACAGTTGTTACACCAAACATTACCATAGAATCAAGACGCTTCTTGCCGACAGCTATTAACTCTTCAAGACTTGCTTCTTTGGTTCCTCGAACTGAGTTAATAATTCCACCACCGCGGTTCATGATATCCATGTAATCATCGCCACGTAGTCTCCATGAGAACTCATCAGCTCTGTAACCACCAAACACAAAGTGTGTATGTGAGTCTACAAAACCTGGCATGACCGTCTTACCTGTACAATCGATAATTTCGTACTCTGAAACAGATGTACCGATTTCTGCCATAAGCTTTTCTGTTTCACCAACATGTGTTATGATGCCATCTTTTATAGCTACTGCGCCATTTTCGATGATACCAAGGTCGTTCATTTTCTCGCCTCTGCGTGCTTCAAAACCGCTTACTGTTACCAGTTCAGAAGCGTTCTTTAAGATAATGTTGCCTTTTTTCATTGAACATCGCTCCGTTTTCTCATAGTTCAGCGTCTGCCTTAGTCGACAGACGCATAGTTTTTCAGTCTTTATCCTAATTTACATTATAGAGAAATTTCGTCAATAAATCGTCACTAATACACACGAACTTTTATACTATTTCAACTTTAGAGTTAATTTAGTAACCATGTCCTTTACCATACTATCCAAATCATACCTTGGTTCCCAGCCCCATTCTATTCGAGCGGCAGAATCATCAAGTGAATTTGGCCAAGACTCCGCAATTTTTTTTGCTTTACTGGATCTACATCATAGTCCATTTTAAAATCAGGGAGTTCTTTTTGTATAGCCTTCATTAGTATATCAGGATCAAAGCTCATTGATGTTATATTGAATGCATTGCGGTGAATCAGCTTGATGGACTTGCTTCAAGGAGTTCTACAATAGCGTCAAGGGCATCAGGCATGTACATCATATCCATAAAAGTCCCTTTAGCAATATTGCATGTAAAATGTCCTTTTTTGATGGCTTCATAAAAAATGTGAACTGCGTAATCCGTTGTGCCGCCACCAGGCAAGGTCTCATTTGATATAAGACCTGGATATCTTACACCTCTAGTATCAACACCATAGCGTTTGAAATAATAATCGCAAAGTAATTCACCTGATACTTTTGAAACGCCATATATTGTTGATGGGCGTTGTATTGTATCTTGAGGGGTATCGTCTGGAGGTGTCCCTGGTCCAAACGCAGCTATTGAGCTCGGTGTAAACACTGCCAGATTCATATCACGCGCTAACTCAAGTACATTATACAAACCATTCATATTTACATTCCAAAGTAACTGTGGTTTGTCTTCTCCAATTGCTGACAGTATCGCTGCTAAATGAATAACAGTGTCAACTTTGTATTTAGCAGCAACTTTAGCTAAATGATCCGGATTTGTAACATCAACAATTTCAAATATACCTTCAGTGCACACTTCCGAGTCCATTCTCATATGTAGTCCAGATGCTACCACTTGCTCAACACCATATGTATTTCGCAAATGTCTTGTTATTGCTGTTCCAATTTGTCCCATAGCGCCAGTTACTAGTATTTTTCTCATATCCCTTTTCCTTTCCGTATTGACTTGCATGTTAATATACAACCAAATCTATACTGACTTGTGAGGGTACTCATATATTACCCTAAATCAAGGCATGATGACATATTAACGTCAGAATATTTCGAAACGTTAAAATCTAACTGGCTACTTTGCGCGTATTTTAGTAAAATAATAATGATTACAATATGTAGCGAGTTCATATTGAAGATTTTCACATTTTTTTTCATTGCATATTCTAATCATCGTCGGGTAAATATTTAAGCAAGTCCCATAGATAGATGATTGGAAAATGACACCATAAGGAAGCGACAGGTGAGTGCCATGATTGACTTCGATAAGTTCATAATTGATGAAATGGATGCGACAAGAGAGGAAATTGAGCCTCTTTACCGCATTTACCTCAGTGAAATGGAGGACATGATTACACAACTTAGTACAGCATCAAAAGAGAATGATTCTGAATCATACAAAAGCTTACTTCATAACGTTAAAGGGATAAACGCCAACATGAGACTTGATATGTTACTTATCCCTATTTCAGAAATATACCAAGCACTTATGAATGGGGAAACAATTGACTTAGGCAATTCTACAGAGAAAATTAGTGTCCTATTTGAACAAGTTCGGTTAGAGATAACAAATTATTTCGCAGACACTAAGTAAAAGTCCCAACAATGAGGTGTGATTCATGGAGAACCAAAAACGAATACTGATAGTTGAAGATTCCCCAACAGTGGTAGAACATATGAAAATGCTGCTGAAAAACTCTAATGTAAAAGTCCTTAATGCTGGAAGTGAATTTGGCATGATGCAGTCTATTGAGTCTTATGGAAAAACTGTGGACTTGGTTCTGATGGACTTAACGCTTAAAACTGAAAATGGGATGGATCTAATAAGAAACTTAAGATCAAATGATAAGTATAAAACCTTGCCAATTATAATCATTACTGAACATGTCAGCAAAGATCTAATCCTCGAGGCAAAAACACTTGAGGTGAAGGGCTATTTGAAAAAACCAATAGAAAAGGAAACTTTTTTAGATCGTGTATATAGCGTAATTGGGAATGTTTCTATGGTTCCCCGTAAAATGAATACAGACAGTGAGCTAACTTCGGATACTGAGGATACTACCGTTAAAGCAAACGATGACACACCGGATGAAAGTCCAAGTGAATCGTCTGAAGCTAATCCAGATCAAAACGAAGCTCCTGTTCCAACTGAATAGTTTATCTATAAAGTTAGCATATAAAAGTAAAAACCACGACCAAAAGGTCGTGGTTTGTTTTTATTATTTAGAAATCAGCTTGTTTTGGTGTGCGTGGGTATGGAACAACGTCGCGGATGTTAGAAACTCCTGTTAAGTACATAATTGCTCTTTCGAAACCAAGACCATAGCCAGCATGTTTAGCACCGCCGTACTTTCTTAGTTCTAGGTACCACCAGTAGTCCTCTTCGTTCAAGTCCATTTCCTTCATACGAGCTGTCAGGACATCCATACGCTCCTCACGCTGAGACCCACCGATTATTTCACCAACACCAGGTACTAGAAGATCCATCGCAGCAACTGTTTTACCATCATCATTCATACGCATGTAGAATGCCTTAATATCCTTCGGATAATCTGTTACGAATACAGGCTTTTTGAATACCTCTTCTGTAAGGTATCTTTCATGCTCAGTTTGAAGATCGATACCCCACTCAACTGGGAACTCAAATTTCTTACCTGACTTAACTAGCAAGTCTACAGCCTCAGTGTATGTACAACGAGCAAAGTCAGAACTCACGATATGCTGAAGTCTTTCAAGAAGACCTTTGTCAATTCGCTGGTTAAAGAATTCAAGTTCAGCAGGACAATGCTCCATTACGTAGTTAATAATGTACTTCAGCATGTCTTCAGCAACTTCCATGTTCTTCACAAGGTCAGCAAAAGCAATTTCAGGCTCAATCATCCAGAATTCAGATGCATGACGTCCTGTATTCGAATTCTCCGCACGGAAAGTTGGACCAAATGTATACACATCTCTGAAAGCAAGAGCAAACGCTTCTACATTAAGTTGACCACTTACAGTAAGGTTCGTCTCTTTACCGAAGAAATCTTTTTTTATCATCAATAACACCGTCATCCGTCATTGGTACATTCTTTAAATCATGAGTCGTTACGCGGAACATTTCACCTGCACCCTCACAGTCAGCACCTGTAATGATTGGTGTATGAACGTAAACGTACCCTTTTTCCTGGAAGAACTTATGAATAGCAAATGCTGCTACAGAACGAACACGGAATACAGCCGAGAAAGTATTACTTCTTGGTCTAAGATGTGCAATCGTTCTTAAATACTCAAAAGTATGACGTTTTTTTTGTAATGGGTAGTCACTGTCACTTGCCGCTTCAAGTACAACCTTTGTCGCCTTAAGCTCAAATGGTTGTTTTGAATCAGGTGTTAATACGAACTCCCCCTCTACAGTTAATGCAGTTGCAATTGTAAATTTTGAAACTTCTTCAAAGTTATCAATTTTATCCGCTTCGAACACGATCTGCATGTTTTTAAAGTGTGTACCATCGTTCAATTCAATAAAGCCAAATGCCTTTGACGAACGAAGTGTTCTAACCCATCCACTCACTTGAATCATTTGATTTGCAAATGACTCTGGCTGAGCCATCAAGTCTCTAATATGTACTTGCTTCATTAAATTACCTCCTCATTATATTCATCCGATCCCTCGGATTACAATTCAAAATTTTCAGTTCAGTCTGGCCTAAAAAGCTCTCAATGGTCTATATTAAAGCCAAAACAAAAAACAAAAAAAATCCTTCTCCCTAATTCTATAGAAAATTTCTATTAGAAAATAAAGGGACGAAAGATATCTCACGCGGTACCACCCTCATTGCATATAGCCACTTTTAGCTGCAAGAGCATACGATATAACGGTCGCACCCGCCTGCGCCTACTTGCGAAAACTCGCTTTCAGACAGGGTCTCAAGGGTGTTCTTCACCGAAGTGTTGTGCTGAACTTCCACCATCATCAGCTCGCTTCAAACAACATTCAACGGATACTTTCCCCATCTTAGACTGTATTATATTCCTCTAAAATTATATTCCATTCCAATTTAAGTGTCAAACTGTTAATTTCACTATTGTAAGATATGTCATAAGTCCGATATAATTTAAGAACAAAGCTTTCGAACTACACTGAATGTTCAAATACTAAAATGGGTATTAGTATCATTGAACTTTATGAAATATTCAGAAAGCAAAGACTATATAATGGTGGTGTTCTATTTTGAACGAAATTTTATTACCTATACTTATTCAATTATTAGTTATCTTTTCATCACTTTCCTTTACAGGAGCCTTGGTACTTTATCCACTGTCGCCAGCGTCAAAAAAGACTTGGATACACTTTTCTAGTACCACTATTAATGATTGGGTTTGTACGACTAGTGAATGATTCCTTGTCGTCTGAAAACCTGATATTAGTTGCGTCTTATTTTATGCCAGTCCTTTTACTATTAATGACTGTATTAAGACACACCTTCAAGAACAATATTCAAATGATTAATGCAACCTCTGTACTAACAATTGGATTTATGTTGGTCGTATATAGGTTTGGATCTGATCTGGTGGACGGTTTAAACTCACCAGTGATTCTTACGTTGCTCATTGTTGTTCACATTGCACTACTTGTAATACTCAGGCAGCAAAAAAAGAACCTTAGACTGGATTATATTCTCATTACTCCTTGTGGGTAATTTAATTATGATTTACAGGAATATTGGAAATCTCCTGCCAATCGGTTATGGAATTAATGCTGTTGGTTACTTTGTTGCACTCCGTAGCATTTTCACTGAATATCAAATGCTTCACACTCAAACACGAGAAGAACATGACGAAATTCGAAATGACTTCAAACACGCAGTTGAGCGCGAAGTACGAAAGCGCACTAGGCGAATGGAATGGGTTCAAGATCAAATCAAGGAAAAATCAAAACTCGATAATCTGACAGGCGCACTAATGAAAAAGCCCCTTCTTGACCTCATGGATACATTTATCCATTCCAAAGACATGCGCAAATTTTCTATTTTAATGTTTGATATTGACAAGTTTAAAACACTTAATGACACTTACGGCCATATAGTTGGTGACAAATGTCTTAAACAACTCGTTACAATTGCATACTCAACACTTAGAGAAGATGATTCAATAGGAAGATATGGGGGCGATGAATTCTTTATAATTTTGCCTGATCAAACTGCCTCACAGGCATTAAAAATCGCAGAGCGTTATAGGCAAAATGTTATGGAACAAACTGATCCAGGGTATACAATATCAATTGGTATTGCTACATATCCTTGGGATGGTGAAACGCATAAAGAACTCATTAAAATCGCTGATGACGGCTTATACAAGTCTAAAGAACTTGGAAGAAATAGAGCTTCGTATGTTGGTTATTTAAAGCTTGACCACGATTTTGATGATGAACTATAAGAATAGAACAAAAGGCATGTTGCAGATACTTTGCAACATGCCTTTCTTGTTAAGCCAAGATAACCTCGTTTACTTCATAAATCTTTTTAACAAACTCAGTTTTTTGTTATCAAATGGTGGATACCTATAACTGGGGTCTAACTTCCATCCACGTTTTACTATTGATTTTCTATTACTAAATGCTTCAAATCCAAACTTCCCGTGATATTTGCCTATGCCACTTTGTCCAGTACCACCAAAAGGAAGATTAAAATTAAATGCATGAACTGTCGTATCATTAATACATCCTCCACCAAATGGAATGGTGTCAATCAGTCTCGTCTGTAGCTCATCATCACTTGAGAACAAGTAAAAACATAGTGGGTTTTCATTTTCTAATATATAATCAATAACTTGTCCAGTTGTTTTGAACGTATGCACTGGGAGTATTGGTCCAAAAATCTCCTCGTCCATTAAAGGGTGATTTTTAGGTACACAATCAACAATTGTTGGAACGAATGTCTTACTAGTCACACTAAACTGACCACCATATAGAACATTTACCTCTTCTAAAAACCCACTAAGTCTATCAACCTGTTTTTCTGAAATAATTTTAGTATATGAACCATTTTCAACCATTGCTCCAAACTGGCGCTCTGCTTCATCCACAAGTTTTGTTACGAACTCTTCCTTTATACTTTCATCAATCAAAATATAATCAGGTGCAATACAGGATTGACCTGCACTTAAAAACTTCCCCCCAAATTATTCTTCGTGCTGCAACATCCAAATTCGCAGTTTTGTCTATTACACAAGGATTCTTCCCACCTAATTCAAGGGTTAATGACGTTAGATTCTCAGCGGCTAACCTCATCACTTTCTTGCCCACAGCGCTGCTCCCAGAGAAAAAGACATGGTCAAATTTTAACTGAAGCAGGTCTATATTCAGATTTTTATCCCCTCTTACAACCTGAATATATTCTGGTTTAAAGTTGTCTGAAATCATTGTCTCAATGCACTTCGAAACCTCTGGGGTCTGTTCCGATAACTTCATAACCGTACAGTTTCCAGCAGCAATTGCTGCTACAAGAGGCATAAATGATAGCTGGACTGGGAAACTCCAAGGTGATATTACAAGGACAACACCCCTCGGCTCATGTACATAATAACTTTGCGTTCCAAAACCTAAGGATTCGGAGCTTACTTTCACAGGTTTGACCCATTTCCTTAAATTCTTACATACCTCACTAATTTCTTTATATACAAGTCCAAATTCTGATAAATAACTTTCATACTCTGATCGGTTAATGTCTTTATGTAATGCATTCATAAGGTTCGTTTCATTGTCACGTATGACCTTCGATAGCAATTGAAGCTGGAGAATTCGGAATTCAGGATCTCTTGTGAGTCCTTTCCTATAATATTTCTTTTGTGCTTCTAGTATTGCTCTGCTACTGGACATATTCGACAACCTCCTAAAATTATTGATTCACATATGAATGTATATACCACTTTCCTTCTATACATCTCGTTTCATACAACCAAAAATACTCAAGCATTTCAGTTTTATCATCCGTCACCTTTTTAATGATCTCATGCACATAAATGTTAGCCCTATCACCATCAACTCGAATTTCACCAACATCAATTAACTCAAAAGTCAAAACCATAGTTCCAGCAGGGAACCTATGAATAATATCATTTGCTTCTCCATCATCGGTTACATACTCTAATATATCCATGTTCTGATCATTGGCGAATAGCGTCCATGCACCGTTAAACTCATTTATTAATGTTGTTAACGCGGTTTTTACAGTGTCATCTGGGATTGTGCCTTCATCAGTTTTAGGAATTGTATCTAATTCTATAAGTGTTGCTTCACCAAATGGATCAGAATTCTTTGCTACTGACTCCATTTGTTCATCACTATTTCTTGTAACAAGCGTTGTCTCTCTATTAATACTAAGTAAGTCGTACTGAACTTGGAACTGATCACCATCATAAAATAAAACTTTTTCAAAGGAAATTACACCAACACCTTTTTGAATTTTCCTAATTTCATAATACTTAGTCCCATACTGTTCATACTTAACTGTGTATATATCTTGTTCCTCTTCATCTATACTCGTTATGGTTCCTTTAACTTTAACATTCTTACCATCTGAATCGACAACTGACTCAGTCCACGTATTCCCCACTTCTAAGGGAAGTTTAATCAAAGTTATTCTTTCATACTCAGAATCCATAATCATTTGACCATTTTTAGTTTGTTCTATTTTTTGACCCGACACAGTATAGCCAAGTTCAAATCTAAAATCGGCATTTGAATCTCCACCTGTATTGTCTTCAACCTCACCGTACACTCGATATATTTTTTGGCCTGTTGTTTCATATACTTCGCTAGGGACATTACATGACTATACCCTGCAATGCCATTATAAATCCATGATGCTGGCAAGTCAGGAAAAAAAAGCGTCCAGCTCTTCGCTGTATTCTGTTAGTACATTTAGGGTTTCATCAGCTTTAGAGTCACAGCCAGAAGTGAATAACAGTGACAGTAATACCATAACTATCAATATTTTTTTTCCAAATCTCATTTCTCTTACATATTTCATTTCAAATCCCTCAAGTTCTTCATTGTTGTTATTTAATCTGCTTTTATAGTTTATATCATTTTCCACAAACACCTCTAAAAAATAATAATATTTTATCTTTTTTTTATTCTGGGCGAAGGTTCCCACAAAGACTTTATGGGAATATGCTCATTTCCTCTATTATTCAAGAATTCTTATGTATACATTTTACAACATAGAATTGTTCTAATATTAAAACAATCAAAAAAAACTTCAAAATCATCGAAAATGCTCAATGTATATAAATTGTACGCTATTCCAATTCTTTATATGCACAATTATACGAGAATTGTGTTAAAATAATCACATGTGAGTTTGAGAAACAACTATCAAGTTATTTATAAAATGACAATTACCAACACTCACAAGCAATTTACTATTTGGTCAGGTCGGTGAAAAACCATTTAAACTATATTTCGAGCCGTAAGTATGAAAATTTCGTTAAACTTTGGTCGGTTAGCGAGTATATTTTCGTTAATTCCTTAACGGCTACAAGGAGGTTCCTCATGAATTTTGAACTCGGACAAGAGTACGTCCTTCTTCGTCAAATGTATCGTTCATTTGCAGAGAACGAAGTTAAGCCTCTCGCAGAGGAAGTTGATGAAGAAGAACGCTTCCCAGTGGAAACTGTGGAAAAAATGAAGCGCTTTGGTTTCTTTGGAATTCCATTTCCAAAGGAATACGGTGGCGCAGGTGCAGACAACCTAGCATATGCAATGGCTGTCGAAGAACTATCTAAAGCTTGCGGTACAACTGGCGTAATCGTTTCTGCCCACACGTCTCTCTGTGCGGCACCAATCTATGAGTTCGGAACAGAAGAGCAAAAGCAGAAGTTCTTAGTACCTCTAGCAAAAGGCGAAAAGATCGGTGCATTTGGTCTTACTGAGCCAGGCGCTGGTACTGACGCTGCAGGTCAGCAAACAAGAGCTGTCCTAGATGGTGACGAGTACATCCTAGATGGCTCAAAAATTTTCATCACAAATGCTGGCTATGCTGACACTTACATCATCATGGCTATGACTGACAAGTCTCAAGGAACTCGTGGTATTTCAGCGTTTATCGTTGATGCAGAAACACCAGGTTTCACAATTGGTAAAAAAGAAAAGAAAATGGGTATTCGTGGTTCAGCAACTTGTGAGCTAATCTTTGAAAACTGTCGAATTCCTAAAGAAAACCTTCTTGGCAAGGTTGGCATGGGCTTTAAAATTGCAATGAAGACTCTTGATGGCGGTCGTATTGGTATCGCAGCTCAGGCACTTGGTCTAGCTCAAGGCGCAATTGATGAAACTGTTTCTTATGTTAAAGAAAGAAAACAGTTTGGTCGCCCAATATCTAAGTTCCAAAATACGCAATTCCAACTTGCTGACATGGAAACTAGAACTGAAGCAGCTCGTCTGCTGGTTTACAAAGCTGCACGTGTTAAAGATTCGAAGAAGCCATTCTCAAACGAAGCAGCAATGGCAAAGCTTTATGCATCTGAAGCAGCGATGGAAGTAACGACTAAAGCGGTTCAGCTTCATGGTGGTTACGGCTATACTAGAGAGTATCCAGTAGAGCGTATGATGCGTGATGCTAAGATCACTGAGATCTATGAAGGCACAAGCGAAGTTCAGCGCATGGTTGTTGCAGCACACTTGCTAAAATAATTCGATCGGAATTAGGAGGTTACAAAAGATGAATATCATCGTTTGCATAAAGCAGGTTCCAGATACAACTGAAGTTCGTCTGGATCCAAAAACAGGTACGCTTATTCGTGACGGCGTACCGTCGATTATCAATCCTGACGACAAGGCTGGCCTAGAGGCTGCTCTTGCTCTAAAGGACGAGCATGGTGCTCATGTAACAGTTCTGACTATGGGTCCTCCACAGGCAGACAAAGCACTTCGTGAAGCACTAGCTATGGGTGCAGACCGAGCAATTCTTCTAACTGATAGAAAATTCGCCGGCGCTGACACTTGGGCAACTTCAATGACTCTTGCTGCAGCAATTAGAAACATGGACTATGATCTAATTATTGCTGGACGTCAGGCTATTGATGGTGATACTGCTCAGGTTGGCCCACAAATCGCTGAAAAACTTGACATACCACAGGTAAGTTATGTTGAAGACCTCAAAAAAGATGGGGACAGCCTAGTTCTTAAACGTGTATTCGAAGACGGATACCATATGATTAAGGTTGCAATGCCGTGTCTAATTACGACACTAAGCGAAATGAACACTGCACGTTATATGTCAGTTCAAGGCATCTTTGATGCTTATCGTGATAAAGAAGTGGAAACATGGACATACGAAAATATCGAAGTCGCAGAAGAGCATCTTGGACTTAAGGGCTCTCCTACTCGTGTTAAGAAGTCATTCACTAAGTCTGTGAAGGCTCCTGGCAAGAAGTATGACGTTGATCCACAGCAGGCCGCTAAGATTATCCTTGATAACCTCAAGGAAAAGTACATTATCGATTAGGAGGACTCACGATGAAGCATATGGACTACAAAGACGTTATGGTCTTTTGCGAGCAGCGTGAAGGCCGTATTGAAAAAGTGTCTAAAGAACTGATCTCTAAAGGTCGCGAGCTTGCAAATGAGCTTGAGTGCTGCGTACGAGCACTGGTTCTTGGTCACGATATGAAAGACGACCTGAACGAGCTGATCCACCTTGGCGCTGACGAGGTTATTCTTGTTGACGAAAAGGAACTAGCAGTATTTATGACTGAACCATACACAAAAGCAATGGTTCAAGTTGTTCTAGATAGAAAACCTGATGTTATCCTTGTTGGTGCATCTACAATTGGTCGCGACTTGGCTCCACGTGTATCTGCACGTATCAACACTGGCCTAACAGCTGACTGTACAAAACTTGAAGTCGACGAAGAAACTAAGAACCTACTCATGACTCGTCCTGCTTTCGGTGGTAATATCATGGCAACAATCATTTGTCCAGAACATAGACCACAGATGTCTACAGTTCGTCCTGGCGTAATGACTCTTGCTGAAGTTGATTCAAGCCGTATTGGTGTCATTTCTAAAGTACCTGTATCATTTGATAAGGCTGACATGAATATTGAGATTCTTGAAGTTGTTAAAGAGTCTAAAACAATGATTAATATTGAAGATGCTAACATTCTTGTTTCAGGCGGCCGTGGTGTCGGTAAACCTGAAAACATGTCAACACTTGAGAATCTTGCTGTTCGCCTAGGCGGTACAGTATCTGCATCTCGTGCTGTTGTTGATGCTGGCTGGATAGATAGAAACAACCAAGTTGGTCAAACTGGTAAAACTGTTCGTCCTGATCTTTACTTTGCATGCGGCATCTCAGGCGCTATTCAGCATCTTGCTGGTATGGAAGAATCTGAGTTCATCGTTGCAATTAACAAAGATGAAACAGCTCCAATCTTTGACGCTGCTGATTTAAGTATTGTTGGTGACGTTCATAAAGTTATTCCTGAACTGATGAAGCTTCTTCCAGTTCACGATAAAGAGCAATAATTCCAGCTTCACTAGACATAGTTCGCTTATAATAAAGGCTGATGCATTCATTTGCATCAGCCCTTTTTGTGTATTTATGTCCGTTAAATGTCCAAATCTGAAAAAAATGATTGAATACCTATTCTGGTGGTACAATAGTACTATATAAGACTTTAGTCCCTATTGTGAAATTCATACCATATTGGAGGTGCACCTATGAAACTATTAATCGTAGATGACTCCCTATTCATGAGACATTTCATAAAGACTGCTATATCAAAAATTGAAATAGAGGAAATCATTGAGGCTGAGGACGGCTACGAAGCTGTAGAAAAGTATCGTAAACACAAACCTGAGCTTGTATTACTGGATATCAACATGCCCAACATGAATGGAATCGATGCGTTAAAAGCAATTCGAGAATTTGATCCAAAGGCAAAAGTGATTATGATATCATCAATGCGCAATCAACGTTTAATTTCTGAAACCAAGACTCTTGGTGCTTTCGCTTATATGCAAAAACCATTTCCAAAGGTCCAGCTCGAGGAGATTGTCAATGCATACAACAATTGAATTTGAGGACTCAA
>JDSF01000327.1_pt1 | contig 21661 bp, 21 predicted proteins | sample 199441 | NCBI WGS metagenome assembly JDSF01 (sample SAMN02592751, study PRJNA231836) | bioreactor metagenome | isolation source: continuous culture bioreactor denitrification-DNRA | place: Germany: Bremen
GAGAAAATAAGAGCCAGCTCTGCAAAAACAAAAAAGACAGGCATAAACTTTGTTTTCTTTTCAATAATCTTCGAATTTCTTTCATTGACAAATGTTTTAAGATTTACTGACCTAAACATTTTAAATGAGTTAAATATAAGTACAGAGCACATAACTGTAAGTATTAAAATATTTATATTTATTATCGTCATATATGTATTAGTATTTTTCTCTATAAAAATAGCAAAGAAACAAATTGTCACAAATAGTATAAGTGTTAATAACTCATGCAATATCTTTCTATATTCTTTTTATATAAATCAATAGTCATCATATAAAGAACAAAAAGAGGTAAATGAAACCAACCCAAGTAAGAATCATAAAAATATATCAACTGGAATAATAAAATAACTCCGACAACATTGTAGACAAACTTCATGATTTGTTCATTTAGTGAAATAGTCATTTTGCCTCCTCTTATTCTTTAGTTAGCAATTCGTGTGCCACCTAATTAATTTATATAAAATTGACTCAAAGGCCCCTACTATTGGCACTTCACGCATTTTTAAGTTCTATACTTTGATCAACCTATCGACTACACACTGTCTTTATTGTATACATGTTTTACTTGTCTAAGAGGGGTACAGCCTGCAATCAGGCGCTCCACAAAAGGGTGTCTAAAAATAGACATGTCCACATTCCAGACATTTTTCTTCTCAGCATAGGCAAAAAACCTTATACAAAAGAGAAAAGACACAAAAGATAACGACTTTATGATTCCGGTCGGTCCGAAGCAGAGGGAAGAAAAGTTACAAGAGAATGGTTTTCAAATATTGCTCAATGGAATACAGTGCCACAATAACAGCATACAAGTGGATACAACCATGATAAGACAATATCCTCACATAAAAGATAACGAGAAAAGAGAGCCCCCGGCCTTTATGCAGACAAAGGTCGTCTCCGCTCCCACACATGCAGAACCAAACAAATTAAAAATGAGACCAGAAAATCTTCATTACGGATGAAACAATCCGCTTTCGAGCTTTCAAAATCAGCACTCCATACACTCTCATCTCAGTGAGAGCTCCTTCGCCCCAAGCCGATGGAATTTGACATGACCCTATACCCAAATAAACACAACCAACTGTCTCATACTGAGATCTTAGAAATACTTCTCGACACCACAGATGAAATGGTCGTCATCATCGATCAGAAAGGCTGTGTTGTCATGCTCAGTAGATCCTATAGAGACTTCCTGCAAGCATCGGATTACATCGGCAGACATATCACTGAAGTCATTGAAAACACACGCCTTCACCATATATTGGAAACAAAAACAAGCGAGATTGGAACGATCCAGGAAATCAATGGTAACAACATGGTCGCCAGTCGAATTCCGATTATAGATAAAAACAAACAACTCTTGGGAGCTGTGGGCAAGGTTATCTTCAAAGACGCAAAAGAACTCTATTCGATGGCTCAAAAAGTCTCCCGACTGGAAAGCGAAATAGACTACTACAAACATGTTCTCGGCCAAGAGATTGCTTCTAACGTTTACTTCAATCAAATCAGTGGAAACTCACCGTCTTCACAAAACGTTAAACAGATGGCCATGCATGCCTCTCGAACTGACTCTAATGTCCTCATTGTTGGCGAGAGCGGAACGGGTAAAGAACTCTATGCACACGCCATACATAACAGCAGCAAAAGAAGTGATAAACCATTCATTCGAGTTAACTGTGCTGCCATCCCCAATGAACTGCTCGAGTCTGAACTTTTTGGATATGAAGACGGAGCTTTTCCGGCGCCCGCAAAGAGGGGAAAAAGGGTAAATTCGAATTAGCGGATGGCGGATCACTCTTACTTGATGAAATTGGAGAGATGCCTCTGAATATGCAGGCGAAGCTATTACGAGTATTGCAGGAAAAGGAACTGAATCGACTTGGTGGAGAAAAAACAATTAAGATCAATGTCCGCATCATCACCTCTACCAACATCAATTTAAAAGAAGCAATGGAAGAAAAAACTTTCAGAGAAGATTTATATTACCGTCTCGATGTTGTTAAGATCAGGCTACCGCCACTGCGAGAACGGACTTGTGAAATTCGTACGATTGCAAACGATTTGCTTATGAAAATTTCAACAAAAATGGGTATCTATGTTGAACGTATTGACAATGAGGTTTTTGATGTGTTCATCAGATACAACTGGCCGGGAAACGTCAGGGAATTAGAAAATACCGTGGAACGCGCAATCAATTTGCTGGACCAAGACACAGTCATCCAGATAAAACATATTCCACCACGCATTATTGAGCACACAGAAACCAATAATTTCTTTGACCAGAATAAAACTCTCCCTGCGATCATCAAAGAGATAGAAAAAAAAGCTATCGAGCTCAAACTGAAAGAAACAAATTGTAATAAAAATTTGACGTCAAAATTGCTAGGGATCAGTCGCGCTAATCTGTACAAAAAATTAAAAGAATACCAATTATAAAAACAATTCTCGACTTTTCCAGCGTATAGAATAGTTTAACCTTTTTTCGTATTCTAACCGGTACAAGGTCGTCCAATTAAAATAAAAAAAGGCCGGAATGAGTTCCGGCCTTTCTGATCAGTTAATCAGCAGTTACTGCTGGCTATTGTGTCTAACCCTGTTATTCAGTATGACAGGATCAATAACCTCACCGCAGACACTGCACTTCCAAGCGTCAAACGCGCGAACAAAATCGTAATACTTCTCGGTGTACATCCTTCCCTTACATTTTGGACATTTCATATTTTACCCCCATAAAAGATGAACGAGTAACAACCTTCCAACTCCCCCTCCTTTACTACATAAGTTATGCCAAAAGAGGGAAGTTGCTCGATAAAGAAATGAGCAAAAAGAGAAGTTGTTAATTATCTTAAGGGGTTATTCACTACCTAGGGATAGAGTATTTTTTTCTATGGCCAATAAAAAATAGAATCTGAAAATAATCAGACCATATAAGTTCGATTTACGCCATTATATTGACGGATTAATGGTTTTTCTGCATCAGCAACAAATATAAACGACATGCCAGAGCTATGTTATTCCCATGTCGACAATTCAGACCGCGATAATACCTGAGCCTAGAGAAGTTCGTCAGATTAATGACGGACACCAGGGTCAACGCCAACATAGTGACGTCCCTCCTATAAAAAGGGCCCTACAATTTTGCAGGGCCCTTTTCCATACATTTCCTTAACAACTAGAGGCTGTCTTTGTAAAGCTTATAAATCAACGCATCAGCAAGGGCCTGGTATGAAGCATCGATAACGTTACTGCTGACACCAACGGTTCCCCATCGTGCATCATGATCTCCAGATTCAACCAGAACCCTGATGACAGAATCTGTTCCCTGACTGGATGGCAAAACACGAACCTTGTAGTCAAGGAGCTTTACTTCAGCAATGCGAGGATAAAAACTGATAAGAGCTTTTCTCATCGCTGTGTCCAGAGCATTGACCGGACCATTTCCATCGGCGGCTGTATGCTCAACCCGCCCCCCCACTTTAACTTTAATTGTTGCTTCAGAAACAGGTGATTGATCACTCTCTCGCAAGGTGTCAATAACTCGAAAACCTGCGACAGTAAAGTAATGCTTAAGTTTGGCCATCGCTTTTAACATCAGCAACTCAAATGACGCCTCAGCTCCTTCGAATTGGAAGCCTCGATTCTCCAGCTCTTTAATATCTTCTAAAATTTCAAGGGTTACGGGATCTTTGCTATCTAAAGCAATACCGCACTCTTCCGCCTTGGCCAGAATATTTGATCGACCAGACAGATCAGAGACAAGAACTCGAGTACGATTACCAACCATTTCGGGTCGTATATGCTCATAGGTCTCAGGATGTCTTTGAATTGCCGAGACATGAACTCCACCTTTGTGTGCAAAAGCCGAATTGCCGACAAAAGCCTGGTGCTTATTGGGAGTCAGATTGGCAAATTCATAGATTTCACGTGACGTACTGCGTAACAGCTTTAACTGACCATCTTTGAGACAGTCATGCTCAAGCTTTAAACTCAGAGATGGAATAATCGAACAGAGATTTGCATTGCCACAACGCTCACCAAAACCATTAATCGTTCCCTGAACGTGAATTGCACCACAATCAACAGCCATCAGTGAATTTGCAACAGCACATTCACTATCATTGTGGGCATGAACACCAAGAGGCGTATCGACTGCAGCTTTGACCTGTTCCATGATCTGGGGAATTTCCTGAGGCAGTGTCCCACCATTAGTGTCACAGAGGACGATACAGTCGACATTGGCAGCAGCAGCGGCCTTAATCGTCTCTAAAGCGTACTCAGGATTGGACTTAAACCCGTCGAAAAAGTGCTCAGCATCATAAATGACTTCTCCAACACGCTCTTTGAGATAAACAAGTGAATCGTTAATCAACTCCAGATTTTCATCAAGGGAGATGCGTAAAGCTTCGCGCACGTGGAAATCCCACGTTTTGCCAAATATCGTTACGACATCGGGCTGTGCCTCTATCAGCATCTGAATATTATTATCTTCGTCAGGTGTCATTTTAGCCCGCCGAGTTGAGCCGAATGCAGCAATTTTACTGTGTCTTAGCGTTTCTTTTTGAATCGCTTTAAAAAAGGTAATGTCCTTTGGGTTTGATCCTGGCCAACCACCTTCAATATAATCAATCCCCAACTCATCAAGTCTCTTGGCAATACGAACCTTATCTTCAACCTGAAATGAGATATCCTCAGCCTGAGTTCCGTCCCTCAAAGTCGTATCATAAAGCAGTATTCTTCCCATTACATTACACCTTTCCGCCATCGGCAGAGCACTCTCTCAGTTCAAAAACACTCATCTACATAAAATAAACAGCCATTCTAATATCAAACAAGAAACATGGGGTCAAAAAAGTCTGAATTCAACAACTTTTAATTTTATCCCCAAGAAGCTCAGCTAATCGAGACAATAAGGAGGCACTTTTGTCACCTCGAGCAACAAACCTGATTTCACGCTGATTTTCATCAATCCGAAGGATGGTTATCCAAAGACCTTCGATGTCTGGATCCTCAATCTTCTCCGGCCATTCAACCAATGCGATCCCTGTTCCATAGGCATAATCATCAAATCCAATTTCGATCAGCTCATCGGGATCTGAAAGGCGGTATAAATCAAAATGATAAAGATCTAATCGCGCTTGATAATGATTCATGATGGTAAAGGTAGGACTAGTGATAGGGATGTTTGGGTCAACACCTAAGCCACGGGCGACTCCTCTTGCCAGGACGGATTTTCCGGCCCCAAGATCTCCCTGTAAAAGAATTAGAGCCGGTTGGTTTAGCAACCGGCCCAGAATATTTCCAATTTCCAATGTCTGTGCTTCTCCAGCACTGACAAAGCATTCTACGTTCAAATCAGGCCTCCATAACCCGAATCATATCCAACCGGGCAACAACACCAATCATTTTTCCATCTTCCAAAACAGGCAAAAGATGAACCTTATGCTGACTCATCAATCCAGCCATCTCACGGATAGTCGCCTCAGGGGAACAGGAGACAGGATCTCGCTGATATAATTCACCAACCGTTGTCGCAGTCACTCGATCAACCTGCTCCTTAAAGCGTTTCTCACTGTTCAGATAAAACACGCCATCCAAAAGAGCCATCACTGTTGGAATATGAAGCGGTTTCTGCTGTTCGATCAGATCGGTTTCGCTAATCACACCAACCAACTGACCATCCTGATCGATAACAGGGATATTGCTGTGCCTTGTTTCAACAAATATCTTTGCGAGCTCCTTTAAGCTGGTCTCAGACGTAACCGTCACAACCTCTTTTGTCATAATATCTCGTGCTGTCATCATAAGCAGTCTCCTTTGACCAGTTCCTGACGAGAAACCGGAAGTTGAGGAAGAAGATCGGATGCTGCCATTCCAGCAGTTCCAGACATAGCGGCGACCAGTTCGGCACTACGTCCATGCAACCATGCTCCGAGGGAAGCGGCTCTAAAACCATCCATCCCCTGAGCAAGAAGGCCTCCAATAAGCCCGGTTAATACGTCACCGCTACCACCACTAGCCAGCCCGTCATTGCCACTTGCATTGATATTCACCCGTCCATCCGGGGCCGCGACAACTGTCCGTGCTCCTTTAAGAAGAACAATAACACCATGCTTGCGAGCGAATGTTTGGGTAACGTTAAAACGATCAGCTTCGATCTCAGAAATTGACAACCCTGTCAGTCGCGCCATCTCACCGGGATGAGGCGTCAGGACAATCGGACTGCTAGAGCCTCTCTCTGCCAAGCATTCAAGATGTCCGCACAGTACGTTCAATCCATCTGCATCAATGACGATTGGAACCTGCGACTCTTTTAACAATCGACGAAGCAGCTCTGACAAACCGTCACTGGTTCCCAGCCCTGGCCCAATCGCTAAGGCCTGACGCTCAGACAATAGCTCAATAATCGTCTCGGCTGAATCTGGAATCAGTAAACCTTGGTTCTCTGCCAAAGGACAGCTCATCGCTTCAGTCAACTTGACTTCAATAATATCATGAATAGAAGCGGGCACGGCAACCGTGACCAGTCCGCAACCACTTCGAACTGCTGCCGCTCCCGACAATGCCGCAGCGCCACTCTTCCCTGGAGATCCTGCGACAACCAGAAGATGGCCAAAGCGCCCCTTATGCCCTATCGACATTCTCGAAGGAAGCATTTCTCGCGCTGAAGAAGATTCGACAAGCTCAACCTGGCTCATGAGAGGATGACGACCTGTTTGCGGAATTCCGATATCGACAACTTTGAGCTGACCTACATAATCAGAACCAGGACGACTTCCGTGACCAATCTTAGCCTGATCAAAGGTCACAGTCAGGTTAGCTTTTACAGCTGACCCTAAAATTTGGCCACTAGAGCCATCAACACCGGATGGAATATCGACAGCCAAAACAACTGCCGCTGAACGATTGATAAGACTGACAGCTTCAGCCTGTAACCCACGAATAGCAGAACTAAGCCCTGTCCCGAAGAGGGCATCAATAATGATAGATGGCCTACACGCGTCAAATTCTGCCTTCAATTTTAGTCGATCAGAAATAAAACAGACAGGTTGCTGCAGTTGCTTCATAATCTGCAGCATGATATGGGCATCGCCTGGATATCTGATTCTTGGCCAAGGACAAGCGTACGAACCTGCCATCCAGCATCACTCAAGATCCGCGCAATAACGTAACCATCACCGCCATTATTGCCTTTGCCAGCCACAACCAGAATCGGGCCTGGAAAGTGATCACCATAGGCAGAGGAAACCAAATGACAGCAGGCGCGCCCAGCATTTTCCATTAAGACAACACCAGGAATACCGCGCTCCTTAATCGCTTGACGATCAGTTTCCATCATTTCAGCAGCGCTGCACAGTCTCATCAGCCTCCAATATTACTGTCGCTACGGCATAGTTACCATCATGAGAATAACTGAGGAAGGCATTGTTTGCGCCTTTCCCTTTCATCTTTTCAGCTGCCATTCCAGTCAACACGAGAGATGGACATCCAAGGGCGTCGCGTACAATCTCAATTTGCTGCCAGGCCAACCCATCACGCAACCCGGTACCAAGAGCTTTTAAAAATGCTTCCTTGGCGGCAAAACGTGCGGCAAAATGAGATGCCGGATTATGCATTTTCTGAGCGTATTCTCGCTCTCCGACAGTAAAGATCCTCTCCAGAACTTTATTCCCTGGTTCAAGAAATTTTTTAAAACGCTCAATCTGAGCCAGATCAGTTCCGATACCAACGATTGCCAACAAATCAGCCTTTCAGCAATTGTAGCATTTCACGTACAGCTTGATCCATTCCCACCAGAACCGCCCGTGAGACAATACTGTGTCCGATATTGAACTCCTCAATTCCGTTCAACGCAAGAACAGGATGGATATTGCGATAATCAAGTCCATGTCCCGCATTAACACCGATGCCAAGTTTTTTCGCCGCACTGATCGCCATTTCAATACGCTTAAGTTGCTCCTTGCGCTCAGCATCAGTCTTAACGTCACAGTATGTTCCGGTATGGATTTCAATGTAGTCAGCACCGACTTTATGACAGCAACGGATCTGATCGAGGTCAGGCTCAACAAAAAGACTGACAACAATCCCCGCTTGCTTGAGCAGAGCAATCTTCTGTTTCAGTGTTGACTGAAGTAAACTGACATCCAAGCCACCTTCTGTCGTCAACTCATGACGCCCTTCAGGGACCAGAGTGACCGCATCAGGAAGAATTCTTAAAGCAATCGCAACCATTTCATCTGTCAGAGCCATTTCCAGATTCAACCGCGTTTTAACCGTCTGACGCAGAATTTCAACATCACGATCCTGGATATGACGCCGGTCTTCGCGTAAATGAACTGTAATCCCATCAGCGCCGGCCAGTTCAGCTATGGCCGCTGCTGTTACAGGATCAGGCTCTGTGATTCCACGTGCCTGACGAATCGTTGCAACATGGTCAACGTTTACTCCCAATTTTATCAATGTCTTACTCCATCATTAATTTTAGTAGAATCAGGCGCCAATCTGCTGCTTTACTGCTGCACCAATTTGCTCAGCCAAGAAGTTAATACGTTGCTGATCTTCTCCTTCAATCATAACGCGTAACAATGGCTCTGTCCCTGAATAGCGGATTAGAACCCGCCCTTTGTCGCCTAATTCGGCCTCAACATCATCTATCTGCTTTTTAACTTCGGGAATTTTGTTCAAGTCAGCCTTTTCTCGTACCTTAATATTCACCAGGACTTGAGGCAATGAAGTCATCACCTTAGCTAACTGAGACAGTCTCTTTCCACTGCGCTGGATAATAGCCAGAACCTGAAGAGCAGACAAAATGCCATCGCCGGTCGTATTTTCATCCAGAAAAATCATATGCCCTGACTGCTCACCACCCAGGTTATAGTCATTTTTACGCATTTCTTCGACGACATAACGATCTCCGACGTCAGTGCGGATGACTTTCCCTCCGGCTTTTTTCAGCGCAATGTCCAGCCCCATATTGCTCATTACTGTCGCAACAACAGTGTTCTTCTTGAGCTCACCATTTTTGATCATTTCAGTCCCGCAGAGCGCCATAATATGATCACCATCAACTTCATCACCATTTTCATCGACAAAGATAACGCGGTCTGCATCACCATCCAGAGCAATACCTAAATCAGCGCGGTACTCTCTGACTTTTGCGGCCATAACTTCTGGATGCATTGACCCACAACCCTCATTAATGTTGGTGCCATTTGGAGCCACGCCAATTGACATGACCTCTGCACCCAACTCTGTCAAAACAGCGGGAGCGACTTTGTAGCCAGCGCCATGAGCACAATCAAGGACAATACGCAATCCTTGGAGATCCAGCTCTTTAGGAAAGGTGTTTTTGAGAAAGACAACATAGCGTCCGATCGCATCATCAATACGATACGCTTTACCGACATCATCAGCAATGGGACGTAGCTCGTCGAGGCGATTATTAAGGATCAGATCTTCTATTTGAAGTTCCAGTTCATCAGGCAGTTTAAAACCATTGCCTGAGAAAAACTTGATGCCATTGTCCTGATACGCGTTATGAGATGCGCTGATCACAACCCCTGCGTCTGCGCGCATTGAAGACGTTATAAAAGCAATTCCTGGAGTTGGTAAGGGCCCAACAATCAAGACGTCAACCCCCATAGAACAGATACCCGCAACCAGTGCATTCTCAATCATATATCCCGACAAGCGAGTATCTTTGCCAATGACAATCCTGTGTCTGCGCTTGTTCCCATTCTTAAAGACAAAGGCCACAGCTCGTCCCAACTGCATTGCCATTTCAGTCGTCATTGGTTCGATATTAGCAACACCGCGGACACCATCGGTCCCAAAGAGCTTTTTTTTCATGGAGCGCTATCCCCTTCCACTTCCTGCACAGTTTCTGGCTGTTCGAAATTATCATCATCAATCAAGGGTAGCGGCTCAACCGATTGAACTTCAACCTGCACCTCTACCGTCTTATCGTCTTTTAAATAAGTATATGTTCCTCGATGAACCAGCGGGACAATAACAGAAAAACCTTCATTGACGCCATCGAGATCAACACTTTCTGTTGTCACTTCACTGACACCCTTCAACTCAGTTTCTCCACCTTCGACGACAACCTTATCTGGAACAGCCATAATACGGCCTATCTGATAACCAGGGAGAGGTTCTCCTGCCAAAGTTATCTTGACCGGGATCTCTTTCTGCTTTCTCCGTTCAAGTTTTAGATCGATGAAGGATGGAGACAACCGGGTAACACGCAAGCCACTCGGGAGATTCAAGCGTTCTTCCAATCGCTTAAACGTCGTCAATCCAGGCTTGAGGTCTGTCAGATCAACAACAATGCTAATATCATTGGGACTAACCTTCATCAGAAGAGTCCTTGGCCCACTGACCCGGACATCGACCAACCTGGCAACTTCGTTGGCAACCATAAGTTCCTCAGGGATGTTCTGCAATTCCAGCGGAACGAGATAGCCAACTTCCAAGCGTCGCTCTCCCATAATGAACATCCACAAGAGTAAAGCAAAAATCAAGGAGATCAGCTTCAATGTCCAATTTTCTGTAAACAGTTTGAACATCAGGCAGCTCCTTTCTTTTTCTTCTTAAGCTTAACCTTACGAGGTTCCAACAATCGCCCTAAAACTTTTTTTAGACTCGTAGCATCAAGATTCCGGGTCATACCTCCATTGACTGCAACAGAAATCTTACCCGTTTCCTCAGATACGATAATTGCAACAGCATCAGCCAGTTCGGTTAGACCAATCGCGGCACGGTGCCGCGTTCCTAAATCCTTGTTCAAATCAAGCCCCTGACTTAAGGGCAAAAAGCAACCAGCCATCGTCAAACGACCTTGCTGTAGCACGAGTGCACCATCATGAATCGGTGATGATGGCATAAATATCGACCGAATTAATTCACAGGAAACCCGTGCATCAATCGGTGTACCAGATTCAAGGATATCGTTGATTCCAGTCTCACGCTCGAGAGCGATCAATGCGCCAATTTTACGATTACCAAGGGCAACACAAGCCTTAACCAGTTCATCGATAATTTCGGACTCTTCCCGAGATGTCATCCCACCGAGAAAAGGGTTCCGACCAACATGCATGAGAGCACGTCTGATATCATTTTGAAAAATGACAACAATGACGAGAATGATTGAAGAAAGGAAATTACTCAGAAACCAGTTGAGAGTATGTAGGTCACCGACACGTGACGCCATATACACGGCCAGGATAACAGCCAGGCCAAGCAGCATTTGAACTGCGCGGGTTCCTTTAATCAGAAGAATAATTCGATATATAATAAAAGCAACAATGCTGATGTCCAGAATGTCGAGCAGTCGAATATTAGAAAAAACATCAAGCATTACAGCCCCAGACAAAAGCAATACAAAGTATTAAGAAACAGTTAAGTTATTATCACCAGATCAAGGGAGCATCCTCTCTCTGATCGCCCAAGCGACAAGAGCGGCCTCCCTTGCTTGGCGCACATCATGAACACGAAATAGCTGAACGCCCTGCTCAACTCCCAGAGCAACTGTTGCCAGTGTTCCCGATAAACGATCTAACGGATCTTCCCGATTAAGAATTTTACCAATGAAACTTTTCCGTGACGTCCCCAACAGAACAGGACAATTCAACCGGTGAAACTTATCCAGATGATGAAGCAATTCTAAATTACCCTCAGCATCTTTACCAAAACCAATCCCAGGATCAACACAAATCTTTTTGCATTCAACACCGGCATCCAATGCAATTTTCACACTCTTTCCAAGACTCTGGATCACTTCTTCAAGCAAGTTAGCATAGCCAGTATCCTGCTGCATAACAACTGGACGCCCACGAGTATGCATCAAAAAGAGTCCTGCACCTGTATCAGCGGCAACAGAGGCCATCTGCGAATCAAATGTCAGTCCACTGATATCATTGACAAAATTAGCTCCGGAAGCGATTGCCTGCCGCGCAACCGGAGCTTTATTTGTGTCGACTGAGATTGGCAGTTGTGTCCTCTGCCGCAACCCTTCAATAACGGGAATAACCCGATCCAACTCTTCAGAGTGGGAGACTGACACAGCTCCAGGCCGAGTACTTTCTCCTCCGATATCCAGAATAGCAGCGCCTTCTTCAGCCATAAGCAAGCCACGCTGCACAGCCCTGTCAACCGAATCGAAACATCCCCCATCTGAAAATGAGTCCGGAGTCACATTTAAAATCCCCATGATACTGGGCAAGCTCAAATCAAGCTGGCAATCCCGACCATAGAGCACCCGAGCCAAGGGTCTCATCACTCCTTAGGAGCCTCTTCCATAGGTTTCTCTTCAGACACCTCTGATACGGTTTCAGCAACCTCTTCTACCGGAACAGAAGCGGCTTCTTCGGTTGTTTCTTCTTCAACAGCATCAGGAGCTTCAGCCTCAAAGCTAAAATCATCCTGAGCGTCTTCACTGACAACTGGCTTCAGATAGTCAGGAAGGCCGTCGGGAAAACAAATGTCCAGAATTTCTTGACTGGCCAGAGTTTCTTTCTCTAGTAGCAATTCCGAAAGATCAATCAGCTGCTGACGATGGTTCTTCAACAATTCACTTGTCAGCTTATAATTTTCTTTCACAATACGTTGAATCTCGTTATCAATTGCAACAGCTGTTGCCTCACTGTAATTTTTGGTGTGGCCCATATCTTTGCCGAGGAAAACTTCGCCCTCTTTGTCTCCAAAGGTGACGGCGCCAATTTTCTCACTCATGCCCCATTCGCAAACCATTTTACGTGCGATTGTGGTCACCCGTTCGAGGTCATTACTTGCTCCGCTCGTGACAGATTCGAAGGTAATCTCTTCAGCAATCCGACCACCGAGTAGTGCCCGAATCCGAATGTGCAGCCCTTTGGCTGTTTCATTATATTTTTCTTCCGTCGGCAAATACATGGTGACACCCATGGCACGACCGCGCGGGATAATTGAAACCTTATGAACAGGGTCTGATCCTGGAGTCAACAATGAAACCAAAGCGTGACCAGCCTCATGGTACGCAGTAACTTTCTTCTCTTCTGGCGTAATGACCATCGAGCGTCGCTCAGCCCCATCAAAACCTTATCCTTGGCGGCTTCAATATCATCCATGTCGACTTCGCTCTTATTGGCACGAGCTGCCAGCAAAGCACCTTCGTTGATCAAGTTGGCCAGATCAGCCCCCGAGAAGCCAGGGGTTGCCTTAGCGACAACTTCAAGTCTGACATCATCGGCCAAAGGCACTTTCCGGGAATGGACAACCAGAATCTTATGGCGCCCCTTAACATCTGGACGCGGGACAACAACCTGACGATCAAAACGACCGGGACGCAGCAGAGCGGGATCAAGAACATCGGGGCGGTTTGTTGCAGCGACCAGAATAACGCCCTCATTTGACTCAAATCCATCCATTTCAACCAACAACTGGTTCAGAGTCTGTTCGCGCTCATCATGTCCACCACCAAGACCGGCGCCACGATGACGACCGACGGCATCAATCTCATCGATAAAGATGATACATGGCGCGTTCTTTTTTCCTTGCAGGAACAGGTCGCGAACCCGGCTGGCTCCAACACCAACAAACATCTCAACGAAATCAGAACCAGAGATGGTAAAGAAAGGAACACCTGCTTCGCCAGCAACGGAACGAGCCAGCAAAGTCTTACCGGTTCCCGGAGAGCCAACCAACAGAACTCCCTTAGGTATTTTACCGCCGAGCTTGGTAAACTTTTTGGGATCTTTCAGGAATTCAACAACCTCTTCCAATTCCTGCTTGGCCTCGTCAACCCCGGCAACATCTTTAAAGGTTACCTGACCTTGAGTATCGGTCAGCAGTTTGGCTTTACTTTTACCAAAGCTCATCGCTTTGCCGCCGCCCGACTGCATTTGGCGCATAAAGAAAATCCACACTGCGATCAACAACAGAATCGGCCCCCAAGAGATCAGCAGGGTAAACCAAAAGCCCTGGTCATCGACAGGCTTGGCTTCAATAACAATCCCTTTGTTTTTCAACTCTGGAATTAAATCTTCATCCATTGGTGCATGAGTCTGGAACTTGCTCCCGTCATCATACAGGCCAGTCACCTGATTCCCTTGAAATGTGATATTCGTTACACGACCATCTTCAATCGCTGTAAGGAATTCCGTATAATTGATCTGTTTCTGCTCCGACTCTTTTTGAGTCATCATATTGAAAAGCATAATCATCAGCAGAGAGATGACTAGCCATAACGCTAAATTCTTTTGAAATTGGCTCACAGGACCCCCTATGGAGTGTCATGAAATTAAAGGCTCATTTCGAGCACAGGAAACGATAGAAAACTACCTGAAAAAATTATCATAAAAGAACCATATGTCACAAGTTTTTTGTCCGCTTTTTTGCCCTTTACAGAAGCTCCAAGCGTAGAATTTCACTACAATCGGTCGTCACGTCAGCATATGCAGAGCGGCGCATTCCAATGATCCACTGGATACCTTCCTGAGAAGTTAACACAAGAGCACTGGCCCGACCTTCCATTTCTACCTGATTATCAGAAAAAACCGCTTGAGCTTTTTATGTCCTTCCATTCCACTCGGCACGAATCGATCCCCCGCCTGCCAACGCCGAACAACGAAAGGCGGAGTCAGCTGCGCCAGAGAAAACTCAACAGTTGTTACCGTTTCCCTGCCTCGGATATGTGATCGTGTTGCTCGCAAACGTTGCCCATCCGGCAAAAGGAGTTCTCCTGGAATTTGCAGCACAGACTCACAAAAGGGTTCCAGGACGGGCGGATCCTTGCGAAACCACATTGTCTCGTAACGCCGTGCCACCCAAATTTCAGGCAGATCTATTTGTGACTGGCTGCGCTCCCCTGTCAGCAAACGATCAATCGCCTTCAGGTGAACAGATTCAATCCCTCCAAGATCTCCACGCACCATCCTTATCGCGCGTCGATACAGACGAAAGCGCAGAGCAGCATGGGCCTTTAAAAGAGCAGAACGGCACAGACGCAACCCATCAACAGAAGAAATCAAAACATCTTCCATCTGCGCGTCCACGTGCTGTTTCCAAAAATCTTCGTCAGTTTGGAGCTGGCGAGCAGTTTCCGCAATCCGGACGCTCGCCTGAGGATTGACCTCTCGTAACCGTGGGACAACCAGCAACCGAATCAAATTTCGAGTATAAATTGACTCAGCATTGCTGAGATCCTCAACCCAGGCCAATTCATTCTTCTTTGCATAAGCCATAATCTGATCACGACCGACCCTCAGGAGAGGTCTCCACCATAGCCCCTTGCGCTCTCTCATGCAAACTAGTCCGCCCTGCCCACTCCCCGAACCAGGCGCAGCAAGAAGGTCTCCGCCTGGTCATCACGATGATGAGCAAGTGCAATCAGTAGAGCCCCGACCTGATCGGCGACCTCCAGAAGAAAAGATCTACGAGCCTCACGACCTGCCATCTCCACACTGATCTTCTGTTGTTTGGCCAAGGCCGCGACATCGACAGAACGCAGATGAAAGGGAAGATTCAGTCGCCGTGACACATCAGCGACAAATCGAGCATCATCACCACTTGCCTGACGCAATTGATGATCAAGATGGGCGACCTGAAGATCAAGGCAACACTCGACAGCAAGGGATTTCAAAGCGGTCAAGAGAACGATTGAATCGACCCCACCAGACACCGCAACAAGGATTGTCCCTCCCCCAAAGGGCATATTTTGTTTTATGGCGTCAGCTATCGATGATTCGTTGTCCACTGTTTGACCTATCCAACTTATTATTACAAATAATTTTCAGTGCCTGGACTATAAACGAAAAAAGCCCTTCCCGAAAGAGGGAAGGGCTTTAAAATGGTGGCGGTGCAGAGATTCGAACTCCGGACACTGCGGATATGAGCCGCATGCTCTAACCAACTGAGCTACACCGCCGAACTATATAAATCCCATAGGAAGAGGGGACCATAATCTATATTGCCAATATTTGGAATCAGCACCAAATAGCGAGATTCCATTTACCCAACAAAAACAACAACTTGCAACTTACACACAATCGTTCTCGCTGCGAAGGGTTACCTTTTATCCCATGCACTTCATGTTGTCAAGAAAAAATCTAAAAAAAACAGATAAGCAACATATCTATTTTTTACCTCCCCTTAAGGAGGACCTAAGAACAAATCAAAACCAATTCTAATTAACGAGATAAATGCAGAACTGTCCTCGTGCCTCATTTGATTCCCCCAATTGACCAGTCGTCGAGTCAATATTAAAACCCAGAAAGCTCACAACAATAATACGGCTCCTTTCCCCAGCACTCAAATGACAGTCCAACCACCATGGACCCCACTGACACGGTTGATCAGGAGCGTTCTCGAAAAAAGATTCAAGCCTTGGGCTTCTTTTCTCGATAAAAAGCCCTACCATGAAGTAGGCCCATCACCAAAAAAAGAAAACCAAAAAATAAAAGAGCGTAAGCCGAAGTCAGCTTGCCACCATCATTGAAAAGAACAGAATGACCCGCCTGTGAAACCACCACATAAACCCGCCATGCCCCCAAAAGAAACATGAGAGTAGAAATTTGATAATAATTTTTCATTTTCTTTTTATTGAATTTCATTCTTATGAGCTTTCCCATCCCCTAAATTCAATCAACCGCGACACAAGCAGACAGGCTCCCCCTAGTTAGCGAAATAATGTCAATAAACAAGCTTAGGATAAAGAGACATCAACCTCTTCAAACCTGTTCAAACCTGTTCATCGCTACATTCTTAACCACATGATGTGGATCAAAAATCCGGCCATTCATAACGATATAAACCCCTGGAGGAAGTATCTGTGCTGCGGTCACGGCACAGCCAATATTAAACACGGCGTCACTATCGCGATATTGAGCTGGATACATCGATCCTGTCATAACAATGGTCTTGTCAGTCTGGTTCGTTAAAGCTTTTGCAGTGGCCGCCATAGTGTCCGTACCATGAGTAATCACAACCCGATCAAATGAGCTAGCCTCCACTCTACTATTGATCAATTCACGGTCCTCGGCAGTAAAATCCAGGCTATCTTTCTTCAGAAGTGATTCAACTTCGTATTCGAGCACGACATTTGCTCGTTCCAGAACTCCCTTCGCCTGTGGGTCTCCGACTTGATAGGTTGATTTCTGATCAAAATAAATTTTATCGATCGTTCCACCCGTCGTGAAAATTTTGATTTTCATATCATAGACCTCTGCACAATAGAATCAAAAGAAGGAAAACAGGTAACAATATCCATCCAGGAAACTGACCACATCAATCGTCGAGGTAAGCATCTCATGAATAAAATATACATAAAAAAAGACAACAAAAAAAGGGACTTGCAAATAAATTGCAAGTCCCTTGAATATTTTTTGGTTGCGGGAGAGGGATTTGAACCCCCGACCTTCGGGTTATGAGCCCGACGAGCTACCAGACTGCTCCATCCCGCGACACGAGGGAGGAAAATAGTCTTCTACCCAAAAATTGTCAAGCAAAAAAACATCACATTATCCCAAATAAGTTATTTTTACTGTTTTGAAACAAATCCTTTGATTTTTTCTTTCTGCTCCAATACCGCTTGGGCCTGTTTTGCCCTTGCCGTATCAGCATATGGACCGATCCGAACGCGATACCAAAGTCCCTTTTTCCCCAGATCTGCCTCGACGACAAAAGTCGGATAATCCTTCTTAAGCATTTTTTGCTTCAGAGCGATGGCATCACCTGCAGAGTTAAACGAACCAATCTGAACAGCATGAGAGCCATTAGGTGCAACATTCGGTAACACTGCTACTGATTTGGCAGGGATCTCGACTTCTGTCTTTGCTATCGAGTTAGCGGTCTGTTGAGAAATGGCGGCAGACTTAGCCGGTTCTTTCTTTTTGACAACGATTGGCTGCTCCGGCAAATCGATCGGAGGCTGAACCATTATCTCCCTGTCTGGAACTTCTTCAACGGGAGCAAGGTTGATACCACTTCCTAGTGGTGCGGTATCTTTGGCGACATTATCATAAAACGTCAATTTAGGATCTTCTGCAGTCTGCTCTGTGACTGTTCCTCCGGCCGCGTCCTTCTTATTGACCTCGACTATTGCAACAGTTGCATCGGCTGGAGCCTGAGCAACAAGCACCTTTTCTGTCTGACTCATTTTCTGGGCAAATTCACGCTCAGCTCCTCTATCTCCCACAATGACACCAAGAGTAAAGCTTGCCAATGCCACTGCCAGAACCAACACCAATAGAATAATAGCCTGACGCTTTTCCATACGCCGCTGTGTTCGCGTTTTCGTAGAGCCTGTCATCTTCTTCCCCTTATCGGCAATCTCTGGATTGAAAGTGGCAAGTTGATCTCAACTTCGTTACATTTCTTCTGGAGCAGACATTCCTAACAATTGCAGTGCGTTTGCCAGAACAATGCGGACAGCATTGATCAGATACAACCGAGCTTGCGCTGTTGCCAGGTCGTCAACCAGGACACGCTGGCGATTATAATAGCTGTGAAACTGTGCAGCAAGCTCCTGCAGATAAAAAATGACCCGATGGGGCTCATAATGCAATGCAGCGCCTGAAATCGCTTCTGGCAAACGAGCAAGGTGCTTTGCCAACGCCAACTCCTCCGGCAGAGTCAAACAGCTCAGATCAGCTTCTCCGGTTGCAGGTAGAGCCACTTTTGCTTCTGCTGCATTGCGATTGATACTACAGACGCGCGCATGAGCGTATTGAACATAAAAAACAGGGTTATCGCTACTTTGCTGTTTCGCCAACTCCAGATCAAAATCGAGTTGACTGTCACATCGCCGCATCAAAAAGAAGAATCGACAAGCATCCTTACCAACTTCATCGATCACCTCTTTCAAAGTAATAAAATTACCTGATCGCTTCCCCATAACAAAAGGTTCGCCATCACGCAAGAGGTTAACCATCTGAATCAACAGAACCTCCAGATCTTCTGGAGCATGACCAAGGCCGCTCAGCATTGCTTTCATCCGGGGAATATAACCATGATGGTCAGCCCCCAGACATCAATCACTCGGTTGAAGCCACGATCAAATTTTTCCATATGGTAAGCAACATCTGAAGCAAAGTATGTGTAGCTTCCGTCTGATTTAATCAGGACACGATCTTTGTCGTCACCATATTCGGTCGTTCTCAACCACAAAGCATCATCAGCCTTGAATGAAAGTCCCTTGGTTTCCAATTTTGCCAATTCTTGATCAACCATATCTCGATCATAGAGGCTCTTTTCGCTGTACCAGTTATCAAAACTGATTCCAAATGTTTTCAGATCAGCTTCAATCCACTGAAGAACTTCTTTCACCCCAAAACGGGCACAAGCTTCAATGGCTTCAGTTTCTGGCATACCATCTAGCTCCCCCAGTTCAGCTCGAACCTTCGTCGCCAAATCGACAATATAAGGAGCCTGATAACCATCTTCGGGAAAATCGATCGTTTCACCCTGCAATTCGCGCAAACGTAGCAGGATTGAACGCCCTAAGGTCTGAACCTGATTCCCAGCATCGTTAACGTAATATTCTCTCTGAACCTCGAATCCGGCAGCATCTAAGACAGCAGCGACCGCATCACCAACAACTGCTCCGCGGCCATGGCCGATATGAAGTGGACCAGTGGGATTGGCACTGACAAATTCCACCTGGATCTTTGTCCCAGCACCAGTTAGACTGCGACCGTAGGCTCCACCTTCAGTCATCACCTGATTGAGAACGTCATACCAGCACCCAGCCCGCAGGCGAAAGTTAATAAAACCTGGCCCGGCGATTTCAACCTTTTCACACAGATCATTCTCTTGCAGAACCGCAACCAGAGCTTCAGCGATCTGCCGAGGAGCTTTTCGTTCTGGCTTTGCCAACGTCATAGCCAGATTGGTTGCAAAATCTCCATGATCTGGATTTTTAGGGACCTCAAGCTGAACTTCATCTGGAAGTTGTCCCGATGTCAGGGTTTCAGCCTCATAACATTGCTTCAAGGCGGCGACAATCGCCAACCGTAATTGTTCTTTCATTTATTCACTGCCTCTTTTATGTCGTTATCCAAATCAGGGAGATGATAAATCAGTTCCCCCTCACGGACCATTCCCAACTTCGTCCGAGCGAGATACTCCCAGTAACTTTTATCTTTTTGCAAACGTTCAATTTCAGCTTTTAATTCCTGCTGCTGAAGCTGTAGAGATTCGAGTTTTTGCTCCAATTCCTGTTTCTGATCCTGGGCCTGAACAATCCGCAGAACACCACGATTGCCAAAAACGGCATAAGCAAACATCAACAAGATGATGACCAGCAATCCAATTGTCAGCAGATTTTTCCTGCCCACAGGAGCCGATTCATTGGCATTTGTCAAAACTACCTCTCATAACTACTTTAAATACTACTTGTCCAAGACTTTTCTATCGGCTCGCAGAGTCGCACGGCAGAAGCAACAAGGTCAACTCTCTTTTCGTCACCGACAGACCAATCAGATCCCGCCCAGGCTGCCACTAACGCCACCGATAGAACCGATTCCGCGCATGGTAAAGGATAGCATCATTGATCGATCCTTCACGCCATCGTCATCACGTTCACTGAAGGTCAATAGAGCACTCCAGCAATCCTGGCGGTACTCAATTCCAACAATTTGCTCCAGGTCATTATCATCAACAAAATCATAGCGCTGTTGATAATTCAGATAAACCGGCTTAAGAAAATCAACGCTCAGGTTGATTGAGCCATATTTGGTATTGTCGTCTCGATCATAACGATAATCGACACTCAATTGATTCCCATCCTTTTCGCCAATATCTAAATCAACAGCAATATCACTCCACTCACCTTGGTCAACATCGAAAATAGTATCAACATCGAGAGTCAGCCCCTCGATCGGTCTCAAAATCATTTCGGCTCTGATCTTTTCATAGCGTTTCCCGCTCGCCTCACTGGTTAAGTTGTAAATTTGTGAAAGGCGCAGGTAGAGTAAATCACGATAAACGGGCGCTTGATCGACCAAGTCAAAGCGGGCGGTGAGCTTTTGAAGCAAAGCGGACTCAACCTGATTTTTTTCTGCGATACGGTCATAGCTGTCAAAACTGGCCAAATGAGCCTGATCTTTTTCTGGGATATAACGGTAGGTGACCTCAGGTTCGAGTGTATGTTTGAGCTTACTGATCCCCCAGAATCCTCCATTATAGATTTTCTGTAGCCGGGTATGAATTTTAGTAGAGAACTCAGGTAATCCATTGTTGTCGTCATCTCTGTCATCGCTCAACCCCCAATAAAAGCGCTCACGATAAGCAATTTCAGGAGTCACGCTGATAGCATTCGAGAGCTGAATGTCTGCAGCTAATGTTGGTTTGACCATCAACCGTTCGCCGGTCAAACCTTCTTGGCGCCAAAAGTGCGTATATTCACTATCAAAAGAATATGAAAAGATGGAATCCGCCAAACGAGTTCGAGCAATATCAAAAGTCACCCGTGGTAATCTCTGCAGCGTTGTATCGTCTTCAGTTTCCAGGTCCTTGGTATATTTCATCTCTCCAACCAAGCTGGATTTGCCCCAGCTTTTCGTCAGCGAGAAGACCGACTCAACACTATCTTTATTGTATTCTTCCGCAACACCACCAAAATCATCGAAATAATCATCATCATTGA
>JDSF01000328.1_pt1 | contig 21645 bp, 17 predicted proteins | sample 199441 | NCBI WGS metagenome assembly JDSF01 (sample SAMN02592751, study PRJNA231836) | bioreactor metagenome | isolation source: continuous culture bioreactor denitrification-DNRA | place: Germany: Bremen
ACAGCAGCATTGATGTAACCAAAACCCTGGGCAGCTTGTTGCAATAACTCGGTGTTAAATAGTATTTTTCCTATTTTCGCGAGATAGAGGTTTGGGGGAAGAGGAAGAAAGATATCTGTGTTAAATCGGGTTGTTTGACTTGCTCTTATTTGAGATGAGGCAAAGAGAGGCAATACTGTTGGCCCACTTTGCAGCGTATGGGCGAAAACCTGGTCATGATCAAAAAGTTCTATCGGTAGACCATTGAGCCAGATATCCATGTCCATCCGTTGTTGATAGAATTTTATGATCTGATGGGGGGATGTTCGATCTGGTTCGGGGAAAAAAATATCCAAACCGACCGATGCCGGTCGCTGATTGAGAATCTCTTCCAGACCTTTGGCCAGCAGAATACGGGGCCAGGGCCATTGGCCGAATTGATTCAGACTGGTTTCATCTATTTCGACGACAACCGTTGCATTCGAGGATTGATCAAAGGGAGCTTCCCTGTTTTTAGACAGGAGGTCAAAGAAACGATAGTCGAAGAAGGGAACTGTTCCACTGAATTGGCTGAGAAGATGAACTCCCAGAGTAATCAGACAGATGATGAGAAGCTTCGGGGGCAGTTTCATTTAGCGAACCAGAATTTCGACCCTGCGGTTACGCGGCTCTGGCACTCCATCAGCGGTTGGAATCAATGGATCCTCTTCTCCATAAGATTCGACAATAATAGTAGAAATGTTTAAATCCAGATTGTAGAGCCATTGACGAACCTGACGGGCTCGTTTGAGTGACAGGTTGATATTATACTCTTTTGATCCCGTACTGTCAGCATGACCGATAATGTTGACATCACAAGGAATACGATCATTGATAGCCTGCTCAATTTTTGGCAGTAGCATTTTTGAGGCGACATTTAAATTAATCGCATTTGGTTCAAAATAGAGTAGGAAATGGATCGGTGCTTTTGGTGCATCTGCGATCAATTTGCCGTAGGTCTGTTCTAGTTCTTCAGAGCTGAGAGGCTTGATTTCGACTGTAGATGAAGAAGAAAGATCGGCGTAGGTGTTTACCTCATCAAGAACAACTTCACCCCCCTTGGTTTTTATTATGATAGCATTGGCATCTTTTCCATTATCTAGCAGAACGACGCGGCTGGTTGAACAGGCACTTAACGATAGAGCAATCAGCAGAATAAGAAAAATATAGAGTTGTTTCATAGATAATTTATCTCACCTCAACCAGGAATTTTGTCCCACGGATTCCGATGGTCCCTTTGGGAACTTCAAAGCTGAAGTCGTCTGGAGACAAAGTCCCGATCTTTCCCGATTCAAACAACGCCGCTCCTTTTTTTAATTTAAGTTTGAACTTGAACTTATTCTCAATGGGCTTGAATTCGAATTCAGTGATACGGAGAAAGCTGTTTTCTCTGAGAGAGAGAACGCTACCGTCATGGAAGATGATGCCGACATGGCTCTTTTTTTCGGTGATAAGGATATCGTCAGCTTGGAGATTATCACTTTGCCTGGCGATGAGAATTTCATCTGAACGTTTGATCTTAACTGTCCCCTGAACGCTTTTTATGATGGCAATATCCTCAGCCAGAGCTGGGATGGATAGTGTGAGTACGATTATCAACGCTAATAAACAGCGTGCCATATGTTTTTCCTCCTAAAGGGACGTGCCGTTTGTGTCATCGTGACCAATCCTCTATAGATCTTAGTCGTTGTTAATGCATATTTCAAGAAATATTCCAATGTTTTTACGCCTGTGGTATATGATCGTGTTGTTACTATCGAATTAACTATCCATTAAATAGAGTGCCATTACTGAGCTGGTGCTTGACGATCGAAGGACTCTGCAATGCCCTCTTCCGTTCCTCCCCAGGCGACCATGTTCGATGCGCTGCTCAGAAGCAGCATGGATCATGCTGAGCGGACTGCTTTCATCTATTCCTCCAGTTCAACGGAATTTGAAGTCAGTTACTCGAAGTTGTTGGATGATAGTATTCTCCTTGCCAAAGCCTTCAGCCAGAAGAAAATTACCAAAGGTAGCAAAGTTATGCTGCTTTCGGATAATCGTTATGCCTGGTTTGTCACCGATTATGCTCTGCTCTCGCTTGGGGCGGTCAGCGTTCCGCGTGGGAGTGATACGCCGACTCAGGAATTGGAATTTATCCTCAATCACGCTGATTGTGATTTTCTGATCATCGAGACAGAGCAACTGCTTAAAGCTCACGAAGAGATGTTGAAAAAACTCAAATCTCTTAAAGCTGTCTTTATCATGATTGGTGATAGGACTCACCGCTGGTTTGACCATACCTACAGTTACAATGATCTGCTCAAAGACCGGGAGCTGACCCAGGATGATAAAGATCAATTTGTCGCACGACGTTACGCTTTGACTCTGAACGATCCCTTCACCATCATTTACACCTCTGGAACAACCGGAACCCCCAAGGGGGTTGTTTTGACACATCGTAATGTCATGTACAACGTCAGAGTCTTGCCAGATCTGATAGATTTAACGCAAGATGATCGCTGGGTCTCTATTCTGCCCAGTTGGCATATCTTCGAGCGGACAGCTGAATTTCTGGCAATCTCTCACGGTTGTTGTGTTGTTTATTCAACGATTAAAACCTTTGCAGCTGACTTGGAAAAATACCAACCAACTTTGGTCGCTACCGTTCCCCGCTTGTGGGAATCGATGTATACGAAAATCAATCAGACGTTAGAAAAACAGAATCCGCGCAAAGCGCGAATTTTTAAATTATTGGTGAGAATTGCTGAGAAATACAATCATCAAGCGCGTATTTTTCATAATCATATTCCCCGTTTTGCGACCCTCTTTTTTTTGAAACGCTGGCTGCAGAAAATGCGTGCAGGAATTTATTGCGGGCTACTGTCAATTCCTGCAGCATTTGCAAGAAAGAAGCTACAGGCAGTACAGCAAAAGTTTGGTGGACAGCTGCGTATGGCAATCAGCGGAGGTGGCAGTTTACCGCCTTATCTGGAAGAGTGGATTGATGCTGTCGGAATTCGGATTGTCAATGCCTATGGAATGACCGAATGTGCTCCAGCGATAGCCGGGCGAGGTTTAAACTGTGATATCTTTGCGACCTTGGGCCCACCGACTGAAGGGACAGAGCTACGGATTGTCGATGACGCTGGTCATGAAGTCGAAAACGGACAGGTTGGAGAAATTCAGGTTCGTGGTGATCAGGTTTTTCCCGGCTATTACAATAATGATGAGGAAAACAAAAAATCATTCACATCGGATCATTTCTTTAAAACCGGTGACTTAGGTAAATTGACTTTGACCGGTGAGCTGGTTATTACCGGACGTTCAAAAGAGATTATTGTCCTTGCCAATGGCGAAAATATCGACCCCAGTCGGATTGAATCAGCGATCACTCAACTCCCTTTTGTCAGCGATGCTGTATTGGTTGGTCAGGATAAAAAAGGCCTAGGTGCCCTGATTGTTCCCGACTTCGATCAGTTACGTCAGTTTGTCAGCCAGAAATTCGAACGTCATGACGAAACTGAAGAATCGATGCTCAAGGACAAGCAGTTAATGGACAAGGTCAAGGCCGAAATAAATCGATTGTTGCACCCGAAAAAAGGCTTTAAACCGTTTGAAAAGCTACAAAATATCTATTTCCTGGAAAAAGAATTCAAAATGGGAGATGAACTAACAAACACATTGAAGAAGAAGCGGCATGTTATTGAAACCAAGTATCGTGAAATTATCAGTCGGTTATTAAAGTAATTGTCGGTTCAAGTTGATATTGCGAATTTTAAGGAGAACTAAATATGGATATCATAGAGACTCGCTACTCCTCTGGCCCAGCTCTGGAAAATATGCGACAGACCTCAGCTGCGCAGAAGGTTAGTCCACAGATGTCCACTTCCAAGTCTGCTGAAAAAGTGAAGGCCATTGATAAAATTGTGATTTCAGCTGAGGGAAAAGCTACGCTTGCAGATGAAAGCAACACCGAGAAGAATCAAGATGCTGTACGTGATCTGGCTGGCACGGGGAAAGACGAAGTTGAAACAGAAAAGAGTGTTGTCGAGGCGATCGATAAACAGATTGAAGAGCTTAAAGAAAAAGTTCGTGAATTAATGCAGCAATTGGCTCAGCTTAAACCTAAAGATGATGAGCAGTCAATGGCTCAAAGGGAGATTCTTGAAACAAAGATCGCTGCATTAAATTCTCAAATTATGTCGTTAACCGGGATGAAGCGGGAGATGATGGAGCAAGAATAACACTCATTATTCTATACTTAGGATAACTCACCTCGGTGAAGAGATGAGCGACCTGAGTATATGCCGACGATCAGTTCTCTACAACCTTTGCCTGGACAACCTTTCCTTGAATATTCTTTAAGTTGCTGAGTGGACCGATTCCGGTCGCAACAACTTTTGACCCTTTAGCTTGAAGCCGTTTGGACAACATCATCTGCACATTTCTGACTTTTCCATCAGCGTCAACTAAGCTGATGCTGATGGCCACACCGTCAACAATTAGATTGGTTTTATTGTTAATCTGTACCAGCAGATAATTACTCTTATCGCGGCCTAGTTTGAGTTGCAGATATTTATGCGGGTTGTCGGGTAGATCTAAGCGAATCAGTGAACGATTAGCCGCCTGACCGGCTTCAGAGCGTGATCCTGCAGCCGCAGAAAAGTATTTTTTAGCGGTACTACGATCACCCTGCTCAAGGGACAGTAAGCCCAGGGCATTTAATGCTGGAGCTGTAGGGAGGAAGCTGATGCTCTTTTTTAAATCAGCCTGTCCTGTTGTCGCTTGATTGAGCTCTAGTCGCGCGAGACCCCGCTGTAAATAATAATGAAAATAGTCCTTATCGCGTTGTAGGGCACGGTCATAGTTGGTGATGGCATCTGTGTAGCGTTTTTGTTTGAGACGGATATCTCCGCGTAAGGAATGAAAGAGTGCCTCCCGCGGTTGTCTGCTCAGTGCTTTGTTCGCGAGTGTGAGTGCTCGTCCCGTTTCTCCCTTGGCCAGAGCTTTACGACCTTCGTCAAAGTCTTTGTACGCCTCTCTGTCACGCAGTAAGGGAGCGATCGCTTTTAGGTAACGGTCTTGGCCTAGGACTCCTCCTTGCGGGAGATTGGCTGCCGTCAGACGATTTGTATCAACCCGTTCCTGGGATGGTGGATGACTGGCAAACAGGCCATTGATCCAACTGCTGTTACGCCCTTCAGACAGGCGAACAAAGGTTTGTTGCAGGTCAATGGCAGCACGTGGGTCATAGCCCGCTCGAGACATATAGAGCATTCCGTAGTAATCTGATTCTCGCTCGGCATCGCGACCATATTTATGTGTCAGGAGCTGGGATGCAAGACCTGCTCCACCAACGGCTAATTGTGAATACTCACTATTCTGTGATGCCACTCCAGCAGCAATAACCGCCCCTTGCAGCAGCATTCCCCGTTCCATTCCTTTTGCCCCGTGGCGCGCCGCCGCATGAACGATTTCATGACCGAGGACCGCAGCAAGCTCTGCTTCCGATTTCAGTTCGACCAGTAATCCCCGATTGATGACAATCTTACCGCCAGGAAGAGCCCAGGCGTTAGGTGTCGAATCATTGATGACGTTAAATTCATAGGGGAGTTTGCGATCACTGACCGCTGCCAGTTTTTGACCGACCCGTTTAACGTAAGCGGCGATGTCTGGTTCTGTTTTATAGTCGCCACCCTGCATTTGCCTGCCGGGCAGGTACTGCTTATTGCCGATATTGATTTCTGCGGACTCTGAAACGAGGGACAGTTCTTTTTTTCCCGTGACCGGATTCACAGCACATCCGGAAAGAAAGACAATCAGAATAACGGAAGAAAGTATGAAATTTCTTAGCATGTTTTTCCCTTTTGGGGGTTTTGTGTTCTGTTGGTTTATCCTGGAAAATCAATCATAACATAGAGTTTTGTGTTTTAGATATTGGTGGGCGAACAAACTGATATGGCAATTCTGCCGGAAGCTTTTGAGTGGGGATACAGGGCGCAGGATTGCGCCCGTTCGGCATCTTCTTTTTGTCAAAGGGGTTGTCTAACTTATCTTCTGTCCCGCCATGACAGTTTTTAAAATCCCGCTCAGGATAATAAATAGGCAACCTGCAATCTGCAGAGGATTTAAGGTTTCCTGGAAAATTGTCCAGCCGAAGATAACCACGGCAACCGCCTCCATGTACGCGATTGTTCCAAATGTGGCGGCAGGTAAGCGACTTAGTGCGGCAACGGCAAAGAAGATACCAAGGAAGCCTGGGAGCAGACCGACAGCAATCAGCCAGGGAATGTGACTTACATTCACTTCCTGGATGGTGAGTGCCGCTAAAGGCACCATCGCAAGTCCACCACTCAATAATTGCCAGAAGGTCCGTGTATAAACATGAATCTCAGATTTGATCATGCGGTTGACCAGAATAAATCCAGTATATGATGCCAGTGCCAGTAATCCGTAGCAGATGCCGATAAATTCATTGCTGCCGCTCCGGATGTCTATCTTGAACTCCATCATCATGGCAAAGCCAAAGAGAGCAAGACAGATAAGGCAAAGTGAAGACCTTGTCAGGCGTTCTTTGAGCAAGAAATGAGCGATAATGGACGCCGCAACTGGAGCCAGATAGACCAACATAATGGCATTTGCCATTGAGGTGTAATTCATCGCCTGGACATAAAAAATGATAAATCCAGCGAGAAGAAAGCCGTTGATAAGGACGGGAAATGTCGGCCAACGCCACACTAATCGAGGCTTTTTGATGATGATGAGAAAGATCATCATGAATGCAGCACCGAGAATAAGTCGGAAGACCGTTATGATCTCAGCAGGTAAGCCTGTCAGTTTCGAAAAAACACCGATCGTTCCCATCAAAATAGCGCCTGAAAACGCATAGAAAATGGCTATAAGGTCCATTCAGAAGCTCCGTGAATCTGCACTTGATTGAGTCATTATTCAAAGGTGCACAGCATATCAGTTTGTTCGGTTGAATCCTGCTCTTTTTTATTTTTGTTGGAATTTATTCGAGATAAGGTACTTGTCGGTGCAAGTCAGAGGGCAGGAGGCATAAGGTTGTGCTTCCTGCTGAAGCGGTTCCGATAGAAAATTATCAAGAGATTGTTTTTACTAATCCTTTTTGTTCCGCGTGTGACCGTTGAGCGAGGAGCTTGTCGTTCAGCCCCATATCGCGATGTAACTCTTCCCGTAAACTGCGGGAGATCATCCCGACATTGCCTCGATTAATGGTGAAGTCATCGACTTTCACAACGGGCATGACCTCCAGTGATGTTGAGGTGATGAATACTTCATCGGCAAATTTCAAGTCCTGAAGTTTAAATTCCCCGGTAATCATCCGCAGGTTTAATTTTTCTTCGCACAGGCGCATGATAGTCGAGCGGGTCACCCCTTCGAGTAATCCTGTTGAGGCATCGGGGGTGAAAACCCAATGGTCTTTGACCCAGAAGATGTTGGATGAGGCTCCTTCGCAGATATGATCTTTGTTGTTGAGCATGATCACCTCAAAGGCCCCGGCATCTTTGGCTTCGAGCTTGCCGAGTAAGCTGTTGAGGTTACTGATCGACTTGATTTTTGGGTTGATTGCTTCCGGTGCGTTGCGACGGATCTGAGCTAAGCGCAAATGGATGCCCTGATTGTAGTGGTCAGCATCGAATCCGTTGAACTCTCGACCAACAATCAGGACGGTGAGATCATTGGATATGCTGCGCTGAAAGCCAATATCCCTTTGCCTCGGGTGATGGTAATACGGAAGTAGGCATTGTTGAGCTTGTTGCGTTGATGTAACTCCAGCAGAATGTTCTCTAGATCAAGCTGGGTGCAGACAACTGGATAATTTAACGCTTCGGCCGATTGAACCAAGCGTTGGTAATGTTGAGGGAAGTGGTAAAGCTGATTGCCGATGGAACGGAAGCTTTCGAAAATACCATCGCCGTATAGAAAACCTTGATCAAAGACTGAGACGGTGGCTTTCTCGCTTTTGATGAATTCACCATTCAGATAGACATATTCCATAAAAATCCCTCACTGCTTCCATTGAATCCTTTATGGTTATCCTACTTGAATCATTTTCAAAACAAAAGCACAACACAGGGGTATCACTGAATACATGGTGTTCGTGCTTGAACCATAGAGCTGAGCTGTGACGGACTCTGACCGAAGTAACGTTTGAATTCTCGACTGAACTGAGATGGGCTTTCATAGCCGACGCGAACTGCTGCTGCATAGGCCTTGATGCCATCCTGGAGGATCAGGTCGCGTGCTTTGTTCAGGCGAATTTTCTTCAGATATTGGATCGGTGAGTCAGAGGTTACCTCTTTGAATGCACGGTGAAAGGCTGAGCTGCTCATATGAGCTTGTTGCGCCAGCTGTTCAATGTTCAGAGTTGCAGCATAATCATTTTGAATTATCTTCAAAGCTCTCGCCACCCGAGCAAAGTGGCCATTGTGTTCTGCCAGTGCGTAAAGGACTGATGCTTGTTGGCCGAGCAGGGCGCGGAATAAAATCTCACGAACGAAGCCGGGACCAAGGATTTTTGCTTCGGTTTCGGAGCGTAGTGCTTTGAGCAAACGAGCCACAGCATCACTCATCTCTGGATCAAGAACAGCTGGTCCGATCCCACAGGGCAGGTCGGTGCCGTTTCTGAACTCCGGTCCTAGTTGAGCGATCAATTCATGTAAAAGGGGTAGGTCGACATTGACATAGAGTCCAAGAACAGGGTCTTCAGGAGTTGCGAATGTCGCGCATTCAAAGGGCATGGTGACTGATGTGACCAGGTAGTTGTTGGCATCGTAGGGGAATGATTTTCCCCCCAGGTAACCGATTTTGTGGCCTTGAGCGATAATACAGATGCCTGGGTCGTAGATCAGTGGACAACGTGGCACTGTTTGCTGCACCTTAAAAAAGCGTACTCCGGGCAAATGCGATTCTGAAGCACCGTCAGGCAGATTAAATTTCTGCATCAGCTTGTCGAGTTTGTTCATTTTTGCCTCTTTGTTGTTTGTAGTACAATCTGACAAGAAAAATAACATTTTACGTGACGAAAATACAACTGTGTGCAGGAATGGGCATGCTTTGAGTAGGATTGTGTATTCTCTCTTTGCTTGTCGGGCTCTATACTTCAGACGATCAAACAATGACTAAAAAACAATCCTGAAGAAGGAGAATGACAATGTTAAATTTCAATTTTTATAATCCGACCAAAATTCTTTTTGGGAAAGGTCAGATCGCTGAACTGAATAGTCTTGTTCCAGCACATTCCAAGGTCCTTATCACCTATGGTGGCGGAAGTGTTGTTAGGAATGGCATTCTTGATAATGTCAAAAAGGAGTTGGCTAAATCTGATCGAACAGTGCTGGAGTTTGGTGGCATCGAAGCTAACCCCAAGTTTGAAACTCTGATGAAGGCCGTTGATATTGCTCGCAGTGAAAGTGTCGACTTTTTGTTGGCCGTTGGTGGCGGATCTGTGATGGATGGCACCAAGTTTATTGCTCTTGCGGCGGGATCGGATGAATTTAAAGGCGAAGAAGAGAAAATTCTCTTTTTCGGTTTTGGCCCCGTACCGGTTTCTTCTGCATTGCCTCTGGGAACCGTTGTTACTTTGCCAGCGACAGGGTCAGAGATGAACAGTGGTGGGGTTGTGACTCGCGGTGAAGATAAGCTTCCGGTGATGAGCCCGCTGACCTTTCCTAAGTTTTCAATTTTGGATCCTGAATTAACCTATACCTTGCCGGCGACCCAGGTTGCGAATGGTGTGGTTGATACTTTCATTCATGTCGTTGAGCAATACATGACCTTCCCAGCGGAAGGGCGTTTTCAGGATCGCACCGCTGAAGGGATTTTGCAGACACTGCTTGAGATTGGTAATAAGACCGTTGACAATCCGAATGATTACGAGGCCCGGGCTAACCTGGTCTGGTGTGCGACCATGGCTCTTAATGGTTTGATCGGAGCAGGAGTTCCTCAGGACTGGAGTATCCATATGATCGGTCATGAGATGACAGCACTGTTTGGAATTGATCATGCTAAAACCCTCGCTGTTGTGACCCCGGCTATGTGGCGGGTTCGGCGTGAGCAGAAAAGAGAAAAATTGCTTCAGTATGCTGAGCGTGTTTGGCAGATCACTTCAGGATCGGATGACGAAATAATAGATCAGGCGATTAGCAAGACAGAAGGTTTCTTCCATAGTCTCGGCATTAAAACGAGATTATCCGATCATGGGATTGATGCTGCTGGTATCGATAGAATTATTGGTGGCCTAGAAAAACACGGCATGACAGCCTTATCTGAGCATGGTGATGTCACCCTGGACGTTTCCCGACAGGTTCTTGAAACCGCAAAATAGATCTCGTGAGTGAGGGCTCGTCTACGAGCCCTCTTTATTTTCATAGAAAAACCAGCCTTTCTTATCTTTTCGCAAAAATGATTTTGCAAATCTGCAAAATCATGAAAATTCCATCTGTTATTCAACGTTTAGCGTTGAATTGTCCCTATCATTTTAGAAAGCTATTTGCATTTATGCAAAATATATATTTTTTCCGTTAAATGGTATGGGCTTTATCTGGCTGAAAACACAGGAAATATAGGTGTTGATAGGAGTAGAACGCTGGTATGAAATTTGCTTATTGTGTTGCCCGTGTGATTGTTATGGCGAATGAAATAGTGAACATCAATTAGCCGGAGGTGCTCAGAATGAACAATATCAGCCAGCTCGATTATCGGGATTCAGGAAGTGGTCCTGCCGTCGTTCTCTTACATGATGCATTGATGACACCAGATAGTTGGGATAAGCAGGTACCGGCGTTGTTAGATGCTGAATTTCGTATCGTTATCCCAGACCTTTCAGGCCTGAAAGGATGCGAGGATTTAGCCAGTTTCAGTTGTGCCATTATTGCCTTGCTCGATAAATTGGGTATTGGGCGTTTTGCCGTCTGTGGGGTGGGTATGGGCGGCTCTATCTCTTTAGCTCTGCTCGAACAGTATCGACATCGTATCGCCGGAGTCTGCTTCATCAATACTCGTGCAGGGTCAGATGATGTCCATGAAAAGCTCAAGCGAGCTCAACTTTTATCCGAGTTGTCTCGTGGCAATGATCTTTCAGCCCGTGAAGATTTACTCAAGATGTTGTTGGGTGGGCGAGAGAGGCATTTGACACACGCAATCCGTCAGAGCATCAAAAAAATAGTCTCTGACTACGATGCTGCTGCCTTGATCGAAAATCTGAAGGCGATACAAAAACGCGACAATTATATGGGGCTGCTCAAGGACGTTAGGCTCCCGACAATGAGCATTTATGGCAAAAATGATATGATCTGCCATCCTGGTTATTCACACATCATGGTTTCACAGTTACCCAATTGTTTTGCTGAAATTGGCCTCGAAGGAGGTCACCTGCTACAAATTGAACAGGCCGCCGCTGTGACGTCTGAACTGGTTAATTTTCTAACGCATATCGTGCCACGACGGAGTAAGGTCAAGGGGGGATGTTCGTTGATGGCAGCGTAATAGGTGCCTTCTTGGGGACCATGGTTGTTTGGTGCAATGGGATCATTTTTAGTGATAGGTTCTGGCCTCTATTTTACATGTTGTGATATATTGAATGCCGCTGGTTAAGAATCAGCGGCATTATTTTTTTGTCATATAGCTATTTCAGACAGGGCTCACTTGCAGGAGCATGGACCTCGATCGTGATGTGGTCCAGCTTTTTCATCCTCTTGAGAAGATTCTTATAATGATCAGCAGGTTTCGGGTAATGAGTCACAATAGAGAGGATCAAGGCCTGTTTGTTGGCACTGATCATCCACAAGTGAAGGTCTGCAATGAGGTTGTCTGAATCTGTCTCGATAAGTGAATAGATCTGTTCGGTTGCCTTGCTGTCATCATTGCGATCAAGCAGAATTCTGCTCGTATCTCGCAAGAGTCCATAAGCCCAGCGACTTATCACTAATGCACCAACAATTCCCATTGTCGGGTCTAGCCAAATCCAGCCCATATGTTTTCCTGCCAATAGAGCGATGATGGCGAGTAAAGAGGTCAGGGCGTCGGCCATAACATGTAGGTACGCAGCTTTCAGGTTGTGATCGTGGTGGTGATGATGACCATCACAGTTCCCGTGAGAATGTGAATGATCGTTCAGCAAAAAGGCGCTAACTAGATTGACGACTAAACCGATAATTGCAACGATCAATGCTTCGTTGAACAAGATATTTTCGGGATTAAAAAGTCTCTGTAGCGATTCAACCACCATGAGTAATGCAACGACTGCAAGAACGATGGCACTGGTAAAACCACCGAGGACGTCAACCTTTCCTGTTCCGAAACTATATCTGGGGTCCGTCGCGTGTTTGCGGGAAAAATAGTAAGCAAAGGCAGTAATGCCGAGTGCGAAAAAATGGGTACCCATATGCCAGCCATCAGCCAACAGGGCCATCGATCCTGAAACCCAACCGGTGGTGATCTCAACGATCATCATAATGAGCGTCAGCCACATGACCCTTAATGTGTTACGCTCTGCCGTGCGATTTTCGTTGTTCGATTTATGCTGATGTTGCCAATCTTTGAGATCGTGAGTGTGCATTTTGAATCCTGTCTTTACCGGATCGATTGATTCAGAACTGTTGAGCCAGTCGTTCAAGGTAGTTTTTTAAATTGTCGATTTCTGTGTCATTAAACGAAGATGTGATTTCTTCCGTCAGGTGATAGTGCATTTTGTGGTGCTCCTTGAAATGGTCACTGCCCAGATCTGTCAGCACGATGACATAAGAACGCCGGTCAGTCGGGTGTGGCTGGCGTGCTACGAGCCCATTTTTTTCTAACCGATCAACCATCACGGTTAAGGTTCCAGTTGTTATCCCCATCTTTTCTGCCAACTCTTTCATGCGTAGCTTTTGATGGTGTCCAACGATTTCAATGGCGTGCATCTGGGCAGGAGAAAGGCCACTTTTCTTGACCACCTCATGTTCCCAGGACGAAATTTTGTCATAAAATTCGATAATCATTTGAGACAGGTCGTTCTGTCTTTGATCGGTCATAGTGAGGTAGTCCTTGTGTGGTTAGTTTGAATGTCAAACAATCTAGGATGGGTATAGTTTGAATGTCAAACAATATTTGTAAAATTAATATGAAGGATGTGTATTGCAAATGTAAGGGTGTGTTTTAGGCGGTTTAGAAGACACCGAAGTGCTTATTGATTGTAAAAATATCGGAAATAACTCTTGTATGATTGTTGAAAAGGACAGTATTCCCATTCAATAATGTCGCGGATATAGTCGTTTGGAAGATGTGACAAACGACGCTCTAATGCGTTGGGAATGCGATGATCTTTGATCCTTGAAGGGGAGCTGTCCATAGCGTACCAGTCGTTTTGTGATGTCTGGTGGACGTTTGTTTTTTTTGATAGTTTTGGTGGCATATTCTTATGTTTTGAGTTGTATCGGTACGCGTATTGGTCGTGGATCATTTGGCGATCATGATCACTGAAAGTTATGCCGATAGAACCACTGTCTCAGTGGATGACGACACGATCGAAAGTGCTATCCTGGCCGTTAAAACAGGCAGATACGAAGAGTATCATAATACAAGATAGAAATAAGAAACCTGACTGCCTTTCCATCCCTCACTCCTTATTTCTGATGGCTTTGGTTTCTTTACAGAAAGCCCTACGCTGAAGACCCTTTTTGAGGCAGGTTGCCAGGTTTTACCTCATCTAAAACGTTTCGTACTGTCTGCACCGTTTCGGTAAGATTCATCGGTTTTAGACAGAAGGCACTAATTCCAATATTGTTTGCTTCCTCTTCTGAAATGCTATTGCTGTATCCCGTTGACAGGATGGTTGGAATATCGGCACGGATCGCCAATATCTGTTTGATGAGCTCTTTACCGCTGAGAAAAGGCATCGTTTGATCTGTGATAATCAAATCGAACTGGTGCGGATCTTGCGCAAATAACTCCAATGCTTCGGTACTGTCGGTCATTGAGGTGACCTGATATCCAAAATCTTTGAGTAGCTGGCTTCCCAGAGAGGCGAGCATTTCCTCATCATCAACAAACATAATTCTTTCATGCCCTGTGGGAAGAATAGGTGGGGATTTCTTATTTTCAATTACGGGGGCAGAAATCAGTGGGAAATAAAGAGAAAAGGTGCTCCCTTTACCAGGACGACTGATGACTTTGATAAAGCCATCGTGTTGTTCAACGATTCCTCTGACTGTTGAGAGACCAAGGCCTGTTCCCTCATTGACTTCTTTGGTTGTGAAAAATGGGTCAAAAATTTTCGCCTGCGTTTCTTTGGTCATGCCACAACCGGTGTCAGTAATGCTGAGATTAACATAGTTTCCTGGCTGGCAGACACTGCCTTGAGGAATGATATGACTGTAGATATCAACTGTCTGTAGCTTGATCGACAGGTCTCCTTTTTCTTGCATTGCATGAACCGCGTTATTGCATAAATTCAAAATGATTTCTTGAATCCTGGAGGCTTCCGCATTGATGACGATATGTTCGCTCTCCTTACTGATCAGGGAGTGAATTTTAATACTGCTAGGGATTGTTGATTTCAACATTTTATCTGTTTCTTCAAGCAGAGATGTGAGGTCCATCGGTTCTTTTTTGTGAACATTCTCACGGCTATAAGAGAGGATTTGCTTTATCAGATCACGTGATCTGAGAGTTGCTTTTTTGGCGTTATTTAAGTTCTCTGTAATGGCGCTGTCAGCAGTTGTTTTTTTGAGAGACAATTCAAGGTTTCCAAGAATAATAGCTAGGTTGTTGTTAAAGTTATGAGCAATCCCTCCAGCCATGGTCCCAATCGCTTCCATTTTGATTTGTTGTTGGAGTTGTTCCTCTAGCTCTTGTCTTTCGATTTCCGCTTGCTTGCGTGCATCGATGTCAACATGTAAGCCAATCATTCTCGTGGGGCTGCCATCGTTTGCCCTTTCGACAAATTCTCCTGAGCTCAGAATCCACATCCAGGAACTATCATTTCTTTTAAATCTGAATTCAGTTGAATAGTGGTCAATTTCACCTGTTGTGTATTTTTCTATTGCTGTCATGGCTGCGTCAATATCGTCAGGGTGAACCCGTTTTTTCCATTCGCTGAAATGCTCAGGATAATCTTTTGGATGGTGCCCTGAGATGAGATAGTAATTGTCATCAAATCGCACGGAATCGTCAGCGATGCTCCAATCCCATAGTCCGCATTTGGCAGATGTTAGCGCTAGCTGGAGTTGTTGTCGGTTTGCTTGAAGTGATTGGATCGTGTCTTCCAGTTTTACAGTCATGCTATTAAATGCTCGTGCCAGTTGTCCAATTTCTGTCTGCTGCTTTATTTGTCTTGCAGTTCCTAGGTAGGTCAGGTTTCTTGTCGACCTGCGCTCGATTTGACCCGCGTCGTTGATAAGCCTATTTAAGGGGGTCGTAATCCCTTGAATAATCAGGAACGAGGAGCCCAACATAAAAACAATTTGTGCTAACACAAGCTTCAGTGCTGTCGAGAAATTGTTATTGTTGGTTTCTTTGATGTGATTATGTGCTTGCTTGGAAAGAGTTGAGGCTCTGGATAGTATTTTTTGCGTGAGCAGGCGGATATGGGTGGAAAGTTGATTTGTGACGTCGTTGGGGGTGATATTCTGTGATGTTTCCAGATTCAGACGAATGACCATTTGGAGAACGTCATCGATAAGGTCTAATACGTAACTGGCATCTTCCGGTTCTAGCTTTTGAGCGGTGGTCTGGAGTTGTCCGAGCAGCCTTTCAAGTGAGAGAGCAGTTCTCTCGTAGCCGAAAGTCAAATTCTCGTTCAGCACGATCGTGAGATTTGTTGTTTGAGTGACCAGAAGTTCAGTCGTTTCTGCTTTTTGTTGAGCTTCAGAAATATCGTGAGTTGTTTTTGAAATAAAGATAAATAAAACAATGATGACACTGATTGAAATCAGAGTTGACAAGTATAATTTTGAACTGATTTTCATACGCGACTCACGTTCAGAGGTCTTCCGTTTATCAGGCTAATATATTAAGGTTGCCGCTTCGGGTGCGACTTCCTGCATTGGACGAACATCAAAGTAGTCCAAATAATTAGGAATCTCAGTTGAGTCAGTGTAGCCATTTTTGATAATCCAACGGGCCTGTTCCTCAAAATCAAGGAGCAAGCTATGGTTGAGTGACAAACCAAAATTCATATCATCGAACAGCGCCTTATTAATTTTGTTTTTCACGCCACTGATTTTGGAGTAAACATCGAATGCTTCCGCTCTATGCTCATTGATAAATTTTTGTCCAGAAGCGAGTCCTTTGAGTATTTTTGCCGGAACGTCAGGATTGTGTTTTATATATTCTTTGGTTGTAACGATAACCCAAGAGCTGGGACTGATGAGTTTACTGGGTAGCAATGTTGCTTTGCCTTCAAGCTGGTGAAGTGCTTGAAAGGGGAAGGGCACCCAGCAGAACATGGCATCGATTTCACCATTAACAAAAGCCTTGACCTGTGCTGGTGCATTCATGTCGATGACTTCCATATCATTTGAACTCATATGGTTTAAAGTCAGTAGGGAATCCATGAAGAACTGTCCAGAAGTGCCCAGCATGACGGCTACTTTTCGACCTTTTAAATCGGTAATAGATGTGATTCCTCGATCTTGTCTGGCAACGACAAAATGGATTTTAGAATGATCAACGTTTCCAAAAATTACAAAATTATTTCCTTGTAAGCTGCTATAGACAACAGGGGTCGCAGTTACTGCAGCAATGTCGACATCTCCATTTAATAGTTGTGTCAGGGAGGTTTTGCCATCTGGATTGATTGACAACCTGATGTCGAGACCTTCCTGCTTGAAGTAACCGTTATCGTAGGCAATATGAGTTGGAGCTTCGACAACTGCGGGAACAGAAGCTATGCGGACATTCTGTAATGAAGTGTTTGCCTTGTTGGTTTGATCAGTGCAGGAGATCAAACCGATTATTGATAATAGGGCGAGGAAAGCACCTAAATAAAAAAGGTTAGTATTGAATATTGACATTCGAGGCCCCCTATCCTGTGCATTATTCGACGAAGAGTAATGGGACTCATACTGTATCATAGTAAAAAATATTTGTCTTTGTTAATATTGCGGGGCATTGTTTGTATATATTATTGGCTGAAGCTTGGCTAAGATGCATCTAGTTATATTTTTCCATGCAGATAGGACTGCGCGGTCAAAGAACTTCTATTGTAATGGGGTTGAATTTATTCATTTTTTCCAGCAAGTCTTTGTAGTGATCTGACGACTGCGGGTAATGGGTTACAAGAGAGATGATCAAGGCCTGTTTACTGGCACTGACCATCCACAAGTGAAGGTCTACAATACAGGTGATCTGAATCTGCCTCGATAATTGAATATAATTTGTGCGATTGTCTCACTGTTATCGTTGCGATCAAGAGGAATCTTACTCGTATCTCGCATGAGTCTATATGCCCAAGGGCTGATCACCAGCGCACCGGCAATCCTCATTGCCGGATCTAGCCAGCCCCAGCCCATTAGATTTTCTGCCAAGAGAGCGATGATAGCGAGTAAAGAGGTCAGGATATTGACCAGAACATGCATGTAGGCCGCTTTTAAATTGTGATCGTGGCGGTGATTTCGAGTGCGAAAAAATGGGTACCCATGTGCAACCATCAGCCAGCAAGGTCATCGATCCTGAAACCCAACCGGTGGTGATCTCAACGATCATCATAATGAGCGTCAGCCACATGACCCTTAATGTGTTACGCTCTGCCATGCGATTTTCGTTGTTCTATTTATGCTGATGTTGCCAATCTTTGAGATCGTGGGTGTGCATTTTGAATCCTGTCTTTATCGGATCGATTGATTCAGAACTGCTGAACCAGTCGTTCTAGGTAGTTTTTTTAATTGTGAAAAAGCTAACATCAGTTAGTGGTGACTCCACTGCGGAGGTAGGGTTGGCTACTGTCGACCTGATTCGGCTGATAAAAGCCATAATTGTCACTATTACAGCTACTTGACTCTTCGGTGTCGTAAATATCTGGCATTTATAGCGTTTTTCGTATACAATTCCGCGCTGGATAATCTCCTCATCCAATGCAGTGCTATTTTTTTATAAAGGACAAACTTATGAGTAATCTACGTGATGAAGCCCTTGAGTATCACAGTACAGGGCGAAAAGGAAAAATCGAAGTTATTACCACAAAGCCTTGCAATACCAGTCGTGATTTGGCGCTAGCTTATAGCCCAGGTGTTGCGGAACCTTGTCTGGAAATCGAAAAAGATCCAAACATGGCCTACGAGTACACCGCCAAAGGGAACTTGGTTGCCGTTGTTTCAAACGGAACCGCTGTTCTTGGCTTAGGTGATATTGGTGCCATGCAGGTAAGCCGGTTATGGAAGGTAAGGGGGTTCTCTTCAAAAGTTTTGCTGATGTTGATGTTTTCGACATCGAATTGAATACCAAGGATTCAGACGAGCTGATTCGCACGGTCAAGCTTCTCGAACCAACCTTCGGTGGTATTAACCTGGAAGATATCAAAGGTCCTGAGTGCTTCTATATTGAAGAAAAGCTCAAAGAGATCATGGATATTCCGGTTTTTCACGATGATCAGCATGGTACAGCGATTATCTCTGCTGCCGGTATGCTCAACGCACTCGAAATTGCAGGTAAGGATGTCACTAAAGCCAAGATCGTTGTCAACGGTGCTGGCGCTGCTGGTATTGCCTGCGCTAACTTGGCGATCACGATGGGAATCGACAAGGACAATGTCATTCTTTGTGATACCAAAGGTGTTATCTATAAAGGCCGTACCAATGGCATGAACGAATACAAAGAGCGTCTGGCTGCTGATACTGAAGCCCGTACCCTGGAAGATGCTATGGTCGATGCTGACATCTTCTTCGGTGTCTCGGCTAAAGGTGCCCTGACGACAGATATGCTTAAGTCGATGGCCAAAGACCCGATCGTTTTTGCTATGGCTAACCCTGACCCAGAAATCACTCCACCTGAAGCAAAAGCTGTCCGTGGTGACGTTATCATCGGTACTGGTCGTTCCGATTTTAATAACCAGGTCAACAATGTCCTCTGTTTTCCTTTCTTGTTCCGTGGCGCTCTCGATACCCATGCCAGTGCCATCAATGATGAGATGAAGTTGGCCTGTGTTAAAGCTTTGGCTGAACTGGCTAAAGAAGACGTTCCTGATTCTGTTCGTCGTGCTTACCGTGGTGAAGATATTCAATTTGGTCGTGAGTACCTGATTCCTAAGCCTTTCGATCCAAGGGTTTTATTGCACGTTGCTCCTGCTGTTGCTCAGGCTGCCATGGATAGCGGTGTTGCCCGTAAGCCGATAGTAGATATGCAGAAATACATAGAAAAGCTCGAAGCGATGCAGGGCCGCTCCAAAGAAATCATGCGGACCATGATCAATAAAGCTAAAGATGATCCAAAGCGAGTGGTTTTACCCGAAGGTGAAGAGGAAAAAATCCTTCGTGCAACCCAGATTTTGGTTGATGAAAATATTGCCAAGCCGATCCTGCTCGGTAATGAGAAGGAAATTCGCGCTAAGATTGCAGAACTTAAACTTCACCTTGATGATGTTCAGATTATCGATCCAGAGTACTTCGAGAACCGCGGACAATATATCGATGTGATGTTTGAAAAACGTAAACTTAAAGGTGTGACCCGTGCGGAAGCCAAGCGCAAGATGAAGTATGACCGTCATTATTTTGGTGCCATGATGGTTTGTCAGGGTGACGCCGATGTTCTTCTATCAGGGATCAACCATTACTACCCTGAGACAATCCGCCCAGCTTTGGAAATCATCGGTAAGCAAGAAGGTCTGTCTAAGGTTCACGCCATGCATATGATGGTGACTAAAAAGCAACCTGTCTTCTTTGCTGACACCAGCGTTAGTATTGATCCAACAGCTGAAGAACTAGCTGAAACAGCGATTCTTGCCGCCAAAGAAGTTCGTCGCTTTGACTTTGAACCGAAAGTCGCTATGTTGTCCTTCTCCAACTTCGGCAGTGCAATCAACGAGCAAAGCTCTAAAGTGGCCAAGGCTACTGCTCTAGTTAAAGAACTTGATCCTGAGTTGATCGTTGATGGTGAAATTCAGGCGAATGTTGCTCTCGATCCAGAATTGACAGAAGCGCAGTATCCTTTCTCCAAGCTGAAAGGTGATGCTAACGTCTTTATCTTCCCTGACCTGAATTCCGGTCATATCAGTCATGGTCTGCTCAATAAATTAGGCGAGGCAGAAACCGTTGGTCCAATTCTGATGGGAATGAAGAAGCCTGTTCACGTGTTACAGCGTGGCGATGATGTTGCTGGAATCGTTAATATGGCTGCCGTCGCTGTCGTCGACGCACAGAACTGTGCAGAGTAACCTTCATTGTTAAAGTCACCTGACTGACAATAACTGATTGTCAGATACCAGGGTTATTATGTATAACAGAGCCCACGATCTATCGATCGTGGGCTCTGTGCTTTGCAGCTATAGATGAATGCATTATTCGCTTGTTAAGAAATTATCAAATATTAAACTTTAAGACCTGGACCACGTTAAATTACAGCTCCTTATCCCGCTTACCTGAGCAACGTGCAACTTCCTTGTCGTACCTATAAAATCAAAAAAAAGACAGCCAGTTTTAGTCCTGGTGACTTTGTTGTTGAGGAAGAATGACACATTTAAATCATTGGCAGTTTAAACTGCTGAAAACCGAAGCACGCCTGCTTTTAACATTGGCAGCACCTATCTTGACTGCTCAACTCGCTCAGCAGGCACTTTCTTTTGTCGATACTGTTATGGCTGGACGGGTGAGTGCCGTTGATCTCGCTGGTGTGGCGGTTGGGGGAAGTGTCTGGGGCCTTGTTTCTCTTCCTTTATGGTGTTTTCTTAGCCATTACGCCAATGGTCGCCCAGCTCCACGGTGCAGGTAGGACATCTGAAACAGGCCCACTTGCTCGTCGAGGTGTTCTGGTTGCACTCCCTTTTGTTGTTATCGGTATTTTGATTTTATGGAATGCCGGCTATATATTCGAGCGGATGGATGTTGAACCTCAGGTCGCAATGATCTCCAGTGATTACCTGAAAGCGATCTCATGGGGGGTCCCCGCTGTTGCAATGTTTTTTCTGTTACGTAATTTAAGTGAAGGTCTGGGGTTAGCAAAACCGAGTATGGTGATCGGTCTAGCCAGTATTCCGGTCAATATTGCTGGGAACTATATTTTTATCTATGGGAAGTTCGGCTTCCCAGCTATGGGGGGAGTTGGCTGCGGTTGGGCTTCGGCTTTAAGCCTTTGGTTTATGTGCGGATGTATGCTGCTGACAATCTGGCGCGTTCGCAAATACAGTATGACACATTTCTTCCGCCTTTCTACCCGTTGTGTTAGTGAGGGGGCAGGACAGCTGATCCGGCTGGGATTGCCGATCGGTTTTGCCTTGTTGGTTGAGGCAAGTATCTTTGCCTTGATCGCTTTGTTTTTGTCTCCTCTGGGAGCATTAGTTGTTGCTTCACATCAAATCACATTGAATTATTCTTCTTTGATTTTTATGATCCCACTGAGTATTTCAAGTGCAATAACCATTCGGGTTGGTCATGCTATTGGCAAAAAACGTTATGATCGGGCTCGGCTTGTCAGCAAGGTCGGTTTGGGGTT
>JDSF01000329.1_pt1 | contig 21539 bp, 29 predicted proteins | sample 199441 | NCBI WGS metagenome assembly JDSF01 (sample SAMN02592751, study PRJNA231836) | bioreactor metagenome | isolation source: continuous culture bioreactor denitrification-DNRA | place: Germany: Bremen
AAGCTTGCCAGTCTATTATACTGTTGCTCATTGGGATACTGGTGGCAATAATGACGATGGGCTTCTATACATGGTACCTGTTCCCAGGGTTTCCTGTAATACCCTTTGTTGCCTCTAACTGCTTCCTGTTAATCTATTTTTTTACATTGGGAACAGTTACGATTACGCTTTCTGCAGCAGTGAATAAACCTATCATTGCAGGAATAGGGGCATTTGGAATCTGGATTATCTTCTCGATCGGTACCGTTGTAGCGCATGTTGGGGATTTCTCATTCGTGCTTCTTGTCAATCAGATGGTACAAATTATCGAAGGGTTCCCGGTTGAATGGAAACCCATGGTAGGAGCAATAATACTGATGACATTGCTAGTTGTTCTTGGAGTATATGGACTGAAGCGATGGGAGCCAAACGACTGATCTCAGGAAGAAACCACCATAACCTGAAAGGTTCTTGTTCTTGGCCCGTCGAATTCACAGAAGTAGATATCCTGCCAGATGCCCAGTGACAGTTCACCCTGGACGATAGGGACCATCACACTAGAACCCATGGCAGATGCTTTCAGGTGTGCCGTTGAATTGCCTTCGGCATGCCTGTACCTGCTGTTCTCTGCAAATGCGTTGTGCAATCCCAGAAGCATATCATGAACCACATCGGGATCTGCATTTTCGTTGATGGTAATTCCTGCTGTAGTGTGTGGGCAGAAAACGAGTACATATCCTTGCTTAACCTGTGCCTGGGTGATACAAGCCTGCACCTTCTGTGTGATGGGTATGAATGCTTCTTGTGATGTGGAAATTGTCAATGATTGTAGCATGGCGGTATACTAGAACGGTAAGTTGAAGTGGTCAATATCTCAATTGTACTTCCAAGCCAAACAATCTTAGAAGATGAATAAGAAAACTCATTGCTCAATCTCCCGTTTCACCTTTTTGATATCCAATTGAATGGTTCCTGGATGATCAGGAAGAGGGGTAGGGAGTGTATTTTCTCAGGGTTGTGACTTTTTTCTATATGAAATATATGCATAGATTTTACTTGATGGAGGAATCAAGAAGATACCCTTCCTTTGAGCACGAATCCTACAGAAAAAAATCTCATGAGCAAAAAAAAATCCTGCAAGAAATTACTTCTTACAGGATAATTAATTATATCGGGCTGGGCGGATTTGAACCGCCGACCCCATGTCCCCCAGACATGTACGCTAAACCCCTGCGCTACAGCCCGAACAGTATCGGTTACCCGACAGGAAGGAACATTACCATGAAAGGTTTCTTGTGTCAATAAAACATTGCTAGTAGGCAAAGAAAGATTTTTGCAGTAACATGATTGATAATATTTATAAAGACTTCGTCGTAATTGTGTACAATTTTATACGCGAAGAGGCAGGAAAGGAGTACCCATGGCGCAGATGACTAAGTTGGCACTGGCCCAATCCTTAAAGCAATTGATGGCAGAACACACCTTGAACAAGATTACCGTGAAGGAAATCGTGAATCGTTGTGGCGTGAACCGTCAAACATTTTATTACCACTTCAGAGATATCTACGATTTGCTTGATTGGATGTTTATCAATGAAGGGCAAGAATTTGCCCGTCAGTTTCCCAGTATTCATACAAGGGATGATGGTGAGTCAGCAGTAAGGAGCATGTGCACCTATCTGATAGAGAACAAGACGATGATCATGAATATTTACCATAGTCTTGGGAGAGAGTTGCTTGACAGATATCTCTGTCGTGAAATGGCAAAACTGCTCCATGGCACCCTTGCTGATCGTGCTAAAGAGTATGGTGCTACTGAAGAAGATCTTGCATTCCTAATAGATTTCTACAAGCATGCATTTGTTGGATCATTGCTCGATTGGGTACAAGCCGGACTTCCTGGTGAGATTGACGAAATAGTGCTACAATTCATCCCAATGCTCAAAGGAACCTTTGATTCAGCGCTCAAGCGTATGGCTATATCACGATAACGACATAATGACTTGATGAATCAGTTTTGATAGCGTACACTTACAAAGAATTCATTGAATGTTATGATAAGAGAGTGAAATATGAACCAAATTCAGAATAAGAGAGTAAAGCGTGCTTTTGTTTTTTTTCTCCTGTTTGCCTGCTTGTTGCTTTCTTCGGCTTTTGCTTATCAGTTCTCCCCGCTGGAACAATCGTTCCAACCAACGGGTGCTGAGAGTACCAAGACCTACACCATTGTCAATGATAGCAACGACTCAATCGCAATCAGTCTATCAGCACTTATTCGCGATCAGGATGCACAAGGTAATGAGATAAACAAACCAGCAGATGCTTATTTCTCCATAGTTCCGAATAAACTGGTAGTTCCTCCACAGAGCAGTTGGGTGGTACGCGTACAGTATAGAGGTCCAAGAACGGTAACCAATGAACTCTCCTTCCGTTTAAAGGCAGAGCAGATACCGTACTCACAGGGAAAGAACAGTTCTGATAAAGGGATGTTCAACTTCTTATACATCTACACAACAAGTTTGTATGTAATGCCATCCCGAGTTGTTGAAAACGTAGCGGTAAGGGCGGTGACTCCTTCAAATCTTGAAGATGGGTCTCCTTCATTGGCAGTGACCCTCGCCAATCTTGGTACGGTACATCAATTGTTGATTTCTGCAGTTTTGGAAGTAAAGGACAGCAAAGGAAATACTGTAGTATTGCAGGGAGCGGAAGCACTGGAGGGTATCGATGGCATGAATATTCTTGCCAAGAAATCAGTGACAAAGAACATCCCTTGGCCCGAAGGACTCTCCCGTGATCCTGGAGTTACCTATCAGGCTACAATCAAATACTCGAATTAAGAGGAGTATTTGCTCCTCATTCTAAAAAGGTTTTCCGCATGAAAGTAAGAGGGTTCGCACACGCAGTACTACTGGTAATTTTGCTTGTGCTTGTAGCCCTTTTTTTTCTGTCTGCATTTCTTTACACGTGCTTCAATCAACCAAAAAAAACAGAAGATGCTCCCTCAATTATCAAAGTAGAGCGTCCTGCCCCTGAGCAACCCACCGTTGTCACGCCTAGCGTACGTGAAGAAACAAAAATTGAAGAACCTGCCTTTCCTGATAAGGTTTCGAGGGAAGATGCTTCAGGATACATTGATGTTCCCGTTCGAGAATTGCCTCCTTTAAAACATTTGCTTTCATTCCCCAATTTCCCAGGTTTTGGTTGGAGAGCCGCATTTATCAAGATACCTAAAGTCCCCTCCTTTGCGAAAGAAGCCGCCGTTAGTCCAGTGGTTCCTGAACCTCCCTTCATATTCGAACCAATGGTGCTTACCGAGGAAGAGTGGGACCTCTTCTATGGAGGATCGTTCGAAGAAGAGGAGTATTCTGATGATTTCTTTGCAGATTTCTTTGTTGTAGGAGAGGATGCTGTCATTCAGTATGAAGATGGGTTCTACTATCTTGGGCTCTATGTAAATAACGAGATTATCGGGGATATTGAAGTGGAATTTGTTGGTGAACAGAGACTACTGAATACCAACGAACTATCTCAATATATAGGGCCTTATATTACTGATGCAGCAAACCAACGCCTATTTAGTGATGGACTTGAGTATATCTCCCTTGAAGAGCTACAAAGCCGAAATATTGATGCACGATACGACGCGGCTGAGTTTGCCGTTTACCTCCAATTCAGCTTGGATGATATGCCTGAGCGTACAATTAGTATTACTTCCCGCTCGATCAACAGGAGGGATCAGTACGGCATCAGTGGGGCAATCGTGCTTGAGCCGGCCAAATTTGCCGTTGCAAGTTCTCTCAGTCTCTATGGAATGCTAGACTATGATGCTGATTTCTCAGCAATTAATCAAAAACTACTCTCCCTCTCAGTTTCCAACAGAATCTCCACACTTGGCATCGGACTCAATTTCTATTACTCGCTCTCTTCTATACAACCATATTTCAATCCTGGAACATGGAATGGTTTCTATGACTTTGTTGAATCGAGTCATCGCCTGAGTTTCGGGCATGTGGGAACCAATCTGAGCAATAAAAATCTTAGCTCCTATACCAATGTAGGTTTTACGTTTGAGAAGAATTATGCCTACGGGACAGAGAGAGCGAAGGGTAACCAGTTTGAATATCGGATAGTTTTGGTTGAGCCGTCCGAAGTGAAAATTACCATCAATGGGGAAGAGGTATTCAAGCGATCATTCCAGGCTGGTACTTACAGACTCAGAGATTTTGTCTTTACCCAAGGTGCCAACCAGATCAAGATCACCATCATCCCAGACAGCCATCCAGAGGATGAGCGAGTTGAGTATGTCGATATGGGCTATGACTACCGCCTGCTTGGCAAGGGCGATAGCCTCTACGGCTTTGGTTTCAGTGTGCCCAGGCAGAAATCCAGTAGTGCTACATCCGCTCTCAGCATTCCTTGGTTCGATGATCAGTATTTGTCCTATCACCTTGATGCATTTACCGCCACCTACTACCAGCAAACAGGCTTGACGGATGTCTTTACCTTCACCAGTGAGTTGGCCTTTAGTCCTGGTGTCTTCAGTGGTATGTTCAATGGTGTGTTTGCGACAATGGTGGGAACTTCTCAAGTGCAGATATCTCTTGGTTTGGATGCATCAAAACTTACGCCGTCCTTCTCTGCAAGTTTGAGTCACCGCTATAGTGGACCACCGGATAGTGGATTCGGAACGATCAGCGGAACGCTAAACCATAGTATTCCTGCGAAGGTTTCAGGAACTCCACAAGAGACCAATACAACGCTTTCACTCTCATACTCAGGCAGCTTTACCGAGAAAGTTCGGTACACGCTCTCTGGAAACCTGCTCTATAATACAAAGAACCAATATCCAGGTTGGAGCGCTTCCTTTGCTACAGGATTCTCTCCCTTCACTGGTTTCTCCTTAAGTGGTTCTGTCACCGCCAATGGCCCGAGTTCTGATCCACTTAATCCTACAGTATCTGCCCAGATTTCAGGCAGTTATACCTTCAGTCCCAAGCTAAGCGCCAATACTTCTACAAGTGTGCGTTCCGGCAATCCGTTCTTCGATGGTACCGCATCATCCTCGATGGGAATGAGCTGGAGACCAACAGGGATGATAGTGTCAATCTTTCCCTGAGTGGGTTCCGCTTTGAAGATCCAAGGAACCACTCCATTGTTGCTGCATGGGCTCATAGTGGGAACCTTTCGAACTTCTCACTCCGTCAACAGATCAGCAACTCCTACCAGGATATGACAACCACCTTCACGGCAAGCACTGCTCTCGCGTACGCTGACGGTGCGTTCGGGATCGGCAAGGCAGTCGGGGAGTCCTTCCTGCTGGTCAAGCCGGTTGGGGACTTGAAAGATTCAGACATCTCCATTGCGCGAAGCTTGGATAGTTCCCCCTCTGCGTTGCGCAGACCGCTAGGAAGCGCGTTGTACAACTCAGTTACTCCCAACACCAAGAACAGCATCGTGGTATTCAGCAGTGGAATGAGTGAGTACTCAACTGGTACCTCATTTGTATATGAATTAAGCCCACGAAGCAGGCAGTCCTTTGTTGCAAGACTTGATATGGAACCATCCTTTACCGTCAGCGGTGTTCTCTATATGGCTGATGGTTCCCCTTACATCCAGTATTCTTCACCGGTGTATGAGGTGAAGGTGAATACGGCAGGGGAGGAAGAACTTATCCGAAATGATTCACTCTACCTCTTTACTGACCAGGAAGGTCGATACATCCTCAGTGAAGTTGCAAGTGGTACCTATCTCTTTGATCTTCAGGTGGATGATCTGTGGTATGCCGTGAGGTTTGTCGTTCCCGATATTTCTTCTGAGGAATTGGGCCTGGAGAGGGTCTTGTTGCTTGAGGATTTCTGGGTTTCTGACCCTGCCTTTGAGCAGCGGATCATTATTGAAGACGCATTCACTGGAGCACAAGTAGAAGAGGAGTTGGATGTCTTTGGTTCTGAGCTTGCTACCGGATATGATGCTCAAGTTACCCTTGATGTAGTAGAACGTATGGATGAGGAGACATTCTGGACCATTATCTTCCCTCCATTTGATGAGAGTGATTTTGGGTTTGAATCCTTCGAGCAGGATGGTTTTGTGACTGAAGAAGATTTTGCCTTTGATGAGACTATGTTCGATTCCATGGTCGATTTTGAAGCGACTGATCCAACTGCTCAGCAGGTTGTCACCGCGGCTCCTTAGTTTGCTTGACACGTTTATCCAAAAGGTAGAGTATAGAAAAGAACCTGTATAACTCTTAAATAGGAAGTGAAGCCGTGCGTAGCGATATAATCAACGATGTATTATCCGTTGAAGATAGAGCACAACAAATCATACGAGACGCCGAACATACAGCTAGAGATGCTATTTCCGACGCCCAAAGTACCGCAAATGAGCTCATGCGTTCCTCTATCAAAGAAGAACGTGAACATCTTCGTGCGCAACTGGAACAGGCCGAAACTGAGGCCAGGGCCGAAGTTGAGCAGTTTGAAGAGAGTTTGAATATCTCCAGCAACATTTCAGGGGAAAATCTTGATACCATTGCACATTCAATCGTAGAACAAGTTTGCAAGACTGATTTTGATGCTTTTCTGGAAAACAAATGAGCAGTGATCGTGTAACGATGTATGGGTTCATCAACGCCAAACTTCGGGCGAAGATTGGATTGATGAGACAAAGCAAGATAATTGAAAATCTTTTGCATGCTTCTTCCTTGGTTGAAGCTGTGGGAGTACTCCGTGACTCCAAATACCACGCAGTAGCTGAAGCATACGACCGAACTGGGGACTTGCAACAGATGGAGCTGGTTCTTCTTGGGATGGAGATTTCCATGTACAAGGAGGTATCACGCTATCTTGAGGGCAGCAGTGCTGACCTTATAAACCATCTCCTTGGAAAAATTGAGATAGACAATCTGAAGAATACTCTCAGACTCTGGTACAGCAGTATCATGAGGCAAAGACCCATTCGTCACCGCAGTGAATACCTGTTCAAGGACACAATCCTCTCTCCCATTGATTGGACCGCATTGATCAATGCAACCAGCTGGGAAGCAGTTGGTGCATCATTGAAAGACAGCCCATATCACACCACAGTGACTGCTTTCACTGAGCAAGATCTACAGCAATCTGGATTGTTCCCCTTGGAAACAGAGCTGGACCGCATGTGGTATGTGCATCTGATGGAGTATGTAAAAACACTCAAGAAAGCAGATGAGGAAGTTGCTACTTCCATGCTTCTCTTGGAAATTGATCTCCGCAATCTCATGATGTTGGTGCGCTATGGATGGTACCACCATATGGAGGCTGATGAGGTGAGAAAACTCCTGCTTCCATGGGGCAAGGTTGTATCGAGTAATGAGAGTGAAGCCTATTTAAAGCAGAATGCATCTGAGCGTAATCCTCATTCTATCATAAACCGCTACTATCCTGGTCTTGAGGAACAGGAGAATCGAGGGAGCGCCCATGGTGATGAGGCGAGTGTGCTCGAGACCTTGAAGATAGAAGGGTACTTGGCTGAGCGAAGGAAAGCCATCTACCAGCGTATGCTTGCCCAAGATCCTTTTACCATCGGACTCTCCTTGTCCTACTTCTTTCTTTTCAAGGAAGAAACAAGCATGGTGAAAGCAATTCTCAACGGCAAGTATTACGGATATGAAGAAGCGTATATCAGGGGGGGGTGTTGGTATGAATTTGTTTACACGACCGATGAAACTACTTACTGCAGTGGTTCTGGAACAGACCAGTGATGCGGTCGTCAGAACCTGCTTGCTCTTGGTGTTATGGACTTTGTCCATATCAACAAGCTCGATTCTAGCCAAATGGAAAAACTCTCTTTCCGCCAGAGTTCTGTCAGTCGTTCAGCCCTACAGGATATGCGTCATCGCGTGGAAGCCTTGCTCAAACAGGGACATATTCCCGTCCCAACCAGTGAAGTGCTCAATGTACAGAATCTGGAAAAAAAACCCCAACTGGAAGCATTCACGAAAACGTTGGATGACCTGACAGGAAACTTGCTCTCTTTGAAAGAGAAACAGAAAGAGAGCAACCAGATGGTGATGGGCCTGGAAGAGATGCAGCGCTATATCAAGGAGGACAAGGGAGAATACCTTGACCTTAGGGTAGGGCAGGTCTCAAAAGGCCGCAGTGAGGACCTCAAGGATAAGATTGCTGCCTTTGGTGGATTGCTCGAAAGCGTTGAGAATACCGACCTATGGATATCTCTGACCCTCCGTCGTGATGTAGGGCAGGTCGACCCGCTTCTGGAAAAATTTGGTTGGATGGAATCAAGCGATGTCCAAAAGCAACAGCAAGCAGTCTCTATGATCAAGGAACAGCTTAAAAAAAAGGAACATGAGGCAGCACTTTCTGATCGTGAGAAGATCGAGAAAGAAGTTGATGCAATGGTATCAAACCAACAAGGTCAATTGTTTGGTATTTGGGCAAACCTTCGGCTGAATGAACTCAGTGACCAGATTCGTTCTTACTTTGCCTATACCCGCAACACAACACTTTTCTCCGGGTGGGTTCCTACAGATCAGGCAGAAGTGGTAGAACAAGCAATCAGCCAGGCTAGTGAAGGGCAGTGTGTCATTGAATGGACTGAGGCTCGTCAGATGCCCCGAGGCGAGGTGCCGGTAGCAGTTTCCAGTCCCAAGATGCTTGCTCCCTTCCAACGCATGGTAAATAACTACAGTACACCTGAGTATGGAACGGTCAATCCAACCATCTTTGTCATGATTGCTTACCTCTGTATGTTTGGGCTGATGTTCGCCGATGTAGGCCAAGGATTGGTACTTATGCTCGTTGGCTTACTGGGAAAGTATGGGTATAAGAAGAACCCGCTCAAGAAAGATGGGATGATCAGCCGTAATTTGACTGACCTTCTGATCTATCTGGGCCTTTCTGCATGGTTTTTTTGGAGCTCTATTCGGAAGTTACTTCGGTTTGGAACTCCTGCCTGCTCTCTGGTTCAACTACGAGGCAGTGGTAGCAGGTCATGCAGGGGATGGTTCCCTGATCACTGATGTGTACGGGATTCTAGGTCTTACCATCAAGTTCGGCATTATCATAATCTATACAGGATTGATACTGAATTGGATAAATCTTTTCAGGAAAAAAGCTTACTTGCAACTTACCTTGGATAAGAATGGATTGCTCGGTGGTGTCCTTTTCGCAACAGGTCTCTATTTGGGTTTTGCCTTCGTTGAGAGTGGATACCGAAGTTTCCCATCCGACCCCTGGATAGCCCCCCCCGTCATAACCATATCGCTTGTGCTTCTTTTTGTACGAGGCTTTCTCGCTTACTATATCTCAGTCAAGCAGGGTGGAGAACGCCATGATCTAGGTGCCGTGACCATGGACGCAGTCATGGAGTGGTTTGTGGATATTCTGGAGATTTTTACAGGATATCTTTCCAACACACTCTCTTTCATGCGTGTGGCAGGCCTTGGAATAGCACATGCGGCATTGATGCAATCGTTCAAGGAACTCTCTTCCTTGGCTGATGGTTTCGGTGGGGTGATGATTTTCATCCTGGGAAACATTTTGGTGATTGTCCTGGAAGGCTTGAGTTCAGGAATACAGTCCTTGAGGTTGAACTATTACGAGTTCTTCTCCCGATATTTTACCGGAAAGGGAGTTGCTTATCAGCCAGTTGGGTTGAAGAGTACCCCTACCGAGCAGAGATAGTGAATTTTTTGAGGAGGGTCACAGTATGACCAACATCGCATTCAGAAGAAAATTAACGATGAGTTTTGTGGCAACAGCACTCTTATTGCTTGCCAGCGGCTTCATCTTCGCTCCCAGTGCCTATGCGGCAACCACAGAGGCAGCCAGTCGTGGAGATTACAACCTCGCCTTGGTCTGTTTCAGTGCTGCATTGGCGTTTGGGTTTGGCGCTCTAGCTGCAGGTTCAGCAATCGGTAAGGTCGGCAGTGCTGCCATGGGTGCCATCAGTGAGCGTCCTGAGATTGCAGCCAGGCTTTGATCTTCATCGCACTTGCTGAAGGTCTTGTTGTCTTTGGGTTCATCACCAGTTTGATGATCCTGGGGAAGGTATAATCAATGAAATATTTTGTCATCGGTGACGAAGATACCGTACTCGGGTTCTCCCTGGTTGGTGTGTTCGGAATGCAGGCGACAAATGCACAACAGGCAAAGCGTGCCTGGGACAAGGCGGTGGAAGATTCACAGAATGGCATCATCATCATTACTGATGAGGTTGCAAATATGATCAGGCCCATTGTGGACCGATTCCTATTCTCTGAATCCTTCCCGCTTGTTGTAGAAATCCCTTCCCCCCGTTCAAAGGAGGGAGGTACCGATTTGCGTGCCCTAGTCAATCAAGCGATTGGGGTATCATTGTAGGATGAGTTCGAATGGAAACAACTGACAACCGGTTGCTCAACGGTATATTGGAACAGGCAGAGCAGACTGCTCATAAGAAGCTTGAGGATGCCAAAAAAAACAAGCAGCACGTATCGCAGAGGAAGCACAGCTCAAGACAGAAAGGGAGATAGCCTCCCTGAGGAAGGACTATGAGCAGAAACTCAGGAATATTGAGTTGAAGAAGCAGGCCAATCTTGCAAGTGCGAAGCGAAAAGCGAACCTCAGACAGATTGATGAGAGCTATCAACAGGTACTTAGGCGTGTAACCACACTACTCGATGCCAATATGGTAGCCAAGCATCTGAGCACGTGGATTGCCGAGGCTGCAATAGGTCTTGATTTGAAGGAAGCCAAAGTTGCTTACTCGCGTCAGTGTCCCGTGAAAGAGAAACATCTCAAAGAAGCAACCTCTCTGGTGCAGGAAGCCACTGGTGCAACGATTACATTGCACCTTGACCCAAGGCCAGCGCAAAGCCTCGGTGTGATTGTTTCCTCCATGGACGATACGGTTTCGTTCAACAACCAGGTTGAAATCCGTCTCAGACGGTTCGACCGCGTCGTAAGGTCAATGATTCAGGAACATACATGAAAGAAAGAATAATCGGACGTGTCAAACGAGTGAATGGACCGGTCCTCATTGTCAAGGACATCACTGATGCCATGATGATGGAGATGGTCCGAGTCGGTGAGCAGCAATTGGTCGGGGAAGTAGTCAAACTCTATGATGGTCAGGCTACTGTCCAGGTGTACGAGGATGCAACTGGTATCTGCCCGGGAGACAACGTCTATGGAAGTGGTATGAGTCTAAGCGTCGAGCTTGGCCCCGGGCTCATTGGTACCATCTATGATGGTATCCAGCGACCCTTGGAGAAACTTATGGAGGCTAGTGGGGCGTTCATTTCCAGAGGGCTTTCCTATGATGCGGTAGACCATGAAAAAAACTGTGGGAGTTTACTCCAATTGTTGAGGCAGGTGCGAGTGTCCATGCAGGAATGGTCATCGCTACAGTAGAGGAGACAGGCAGGATCCAACACCGGATCATTATTCCTCCCCAATACCCAGAAGCAACACTCAGTGAAATTGCCCCATCAGGTTCCTATACGGTGGAGGATATCATAGCAACGTTGGTGCTCCCCGATGGAAAACAGCAGAAACTCACCATGCTGCAGAAATGGCCGATCAGATTGCCTCGTCCGGTAGCAAGTCGTCTTGCACTGAAACAACCCTTGGTGACAGGCCTCAGGGTCATCGACACCCTGTTTCCTCTGGCGAAAGGTGGGACGGTTGCAATCCCTGGTGGGTTTGGCACGGGAAAGACCATGACCCAGCACTCCATTGCCCAGTGGTGTGATGCGGATATCATTGTCTATATTGGCTGTGGTGAGCGTGGTAACGAGATGACCGACGTATTGAGGGAATTCCCTCTCTTGGTAGATCCCCGAACCGGTCAGTCATTGATGGAGCGAACTATTCTCATCGCAAATACTTCCAATATGCCGGTAAGTGCCCGTGAAGCGAGCATCTATACCGGTATTACGATGGCTGAGTATTATCGTGACCAAGGCTATCATGTGCTATTATGGCAGACTCAACCAGCCGTTGGGCTGAAGCACTACGTGAGCTTAGTGGTCGTATGGAAGAGATGCCGGCTGAAGAAGGTTTCCCAGCCTACCTACCAACCCGTATCGCTCAGTTCTATGAACGGGCAGGTTTTATGCGAAATCTTTCGGGAAGTGAGGGGTCTGTCTCCATCATTGGAGCGGTAAGCCCCCCCAGGTGGTGACTTCTCCGAGCCGGTGACCCAGCACACCAAGCGATTCGTTCGATGTTTCTGGGGTCTGGATAGACAGCTCGCAAGTAGCCGGCACTATCCAGCCATTAGCTGGTTGGACTCCTACAGCGAATATCTAGGTGATGTGAAACAATGGTGGAATGACCATAGTGATGGGGCGTGGCATGAGAACAGGCTCAGGATTATGGATTTATTGCAGAAGGAAGTCCGTCTGCAACAGATTGTAAAGCTTGTTGGTCCGGATGCTCTTCCCGATACCCAGAACTTCATCCTGGAAGTGTGTTCTCTTTTCAAGACCGCTTTCCTCCAGCAGAATGCTTTTGATGAAGTGGATCGGTACTGCTCGGTGGAAAAACAGGTGAAAATGCTTTCGGTAATCCTTGCCTATTATGAGAAGGGACTGGAAGCAATCAACAAGGGAGTTCCAATGGTGAAGGTTAGAAGACTTCGTGCCGTCCAGGAGATGGCAAGAATGCGTCTTACCGTCAAGGGAGATGAGCTTGATGTAATTGACAAGATCCAGCTACGGCTTGAGCGCTCCATCGACCAGATTGGAGGAATTTATGAAAACTAAAGCTGAATCCTTGATGGCCCAAAGTGATCGCAGGTTGCTGAGCGGTAGGGAATACCGTGGGGCAAGCAGGATCGATGGCCCACTTGTATATATGCGAAATACCCATCCGGTAGGCTTTGGGGAGTTGGTCGAGGTAGTTACCCCTGATGGTGCACGCCGTTCAGGACAGGTACTCGACACCAGTGATGAGGTTGTTGTTGTCCAGGTTTTCGAGGGAACTGACAGCCTTACGCTTCCCGGTACCGGTATGCGGTTCATGGGTGAGCCTCTTACCTTGCCTGTTTCAGAGCAGATGCTTGGACGGGTTATGAACGGACTGGGGAAGAGTAGAGACGGCTCAGGCACTGTACACGGATTTGCAGAGAGGGATGTGAACGGCGAACCGATCAACCCAACAGCACGTGAGTACCCAGGGATTTCATCCAGACCGGTATCTCTGTCATCGATGGCATGACTACCCTGATTCAGGGCCAGAAACTTCCCATTTTCAGTGGAAATGGTCTGGATCATAACCAACTTGCTGCACAGATTGCCCGTCAGGCAAAAGTTCGGGGAAGTGAAGGGGATTTCTGCATTGTATTTGCAGCAATGGGTGTTAAGTATGATGTTGCCCGTTTCTTCATTGACAGCTTTGAAGAGACCGGTGTACTGGACAATGTTGCACTTTTTTCTCTCCTTGGCTGACGACCCCTCCATCGAGCGAACCATTACTCCAAAGACTGCACTGACCCTTGCTGAGCATCTAGCCTTTGACAAGGGTAAGCAGGTCCTGGTGATTATGACCGATATGACCAACTACTGTGAGTCACTGAGAGAGATTGGTACCATGCGTGGTGAGATTCCCTCGAGAAAAGGGTATCCAGGCTACTTGTATTCCAATCTTGCGGAGATTTATGAACGTTCAGGGAAGATAAGCGGACGTTCGGGTTCCATAACACAGTTACCCATACTCTCGATGCCCAACGATGATATCAGTCACCCCGTGCCCGATTTGACCGGCTATATCACCGAGGGACAGATTGTTTTTGAGAGAGGAATGCAGGCACGTGGAATCTATCCACCGATTAACTGCCTTCCCTCTCTCTCTCGCTTGATGAAGGACGGTATTGGAGAAGGTATGACCAGGGACGACCATCCCCACCTTGCCAACCAGCTCTTTGCCTCATACAGCCATGTTAAGGATGTTCAGAACCTTGCTTCAGTTATTGGTGAAGAGGAGTTGACTACCCTCGACCAACAATACCTTGAATTTGGAAACTTCTTTGAAAAGCGGTTTGTGAACCAGCGGTTCGATGAGGATAGGAGTATTGAACAGACACTCGATCTTGGTTGGGAGGCTCTGGGGAAACTGCCCTCTGAGGAGTTGCAGCGTCTCAGTGATGAGGAGATTGCCGAACATTACGGCAGATAGGAGGAGTTTTGAATACCACACTTGCTCCTACCAGGAGCAATTTGCTCAAACTCAGTGAAGATCTCAAGTTCGCCCAGCTCGGCTATGAGTTGTTGGACCAGAAACGGTCCATCCTCGTGGTTGAGCTTCTGACCCTCGTGGACCAAGCAGTGGATTATGAGGGTAGGGTGGTTCATGCACTTAATGAAGCCCAGAGCTCACTCAGTGATGCAATCATGCAGATGGGTAGACTCAGGGTAGGGAACCTGGCAGGAGCTGTCAACATTGACTATTCCATAGAATTGGGATCGAGGAGAGTCATGGGGGTTACAGTTCCCAAGGTAGATACCAGCTTCAGTGACCACAGCCCCTATTTCAGCAGTGAAGATACTAGTATTCTAAGCGAGTTGTCGATTGATAGGTATCGGACGACACTGCAGTTGATGGGAAGGCTTGCAGAGCTGAAAGTCTCAATCATGAGACTTGCCAAGGAAGTAAAAAAAAGACAATCAAGAAGGTAAATGCGCTGGAAAAGATTGTCATTCCGGAGAACAAGGAGACCATTGCCTGGATGCGCTCTCGCATTGAGGAACAGGAACGGGAGAATTTTATCCTGCTGAAGGTAGTGAAAGATAGGATGGAGAATGCCAAGGCAGAGCTCCGGGCTTTGACCACTTCAGAAGATGATGATACGATGAAACCACAGGGAGGTTTGCATGGGAGTTCCGTTTAAGCAGATTGTCGTGTATCTCGATGGTTCAGAGAGTTCGATGACAGCCATTATGTATGGTATCAAGCTGGCCAAGGAACACGATGCAAAACTGACCGCCGTATATGTAGTGAATACCAGAGCCTTGAGCGAATTGGTCAAGGCAGGGATATTCGTATCGGTCGAACGTGATGAGTATCAACTCGACCTACAATTGGATGCTGATAGGTATCTACGGCATGCCTCCCGTCTTGCCCAGCAGAAGCAGGTACTCATAGAGACCGTTAAACTGGAAGGTACTGTGCACGTAGTGATGAAAGAGTTGTTAAAGTCTTCAAAGGCTGATTTGCTGGTGCTCGGAGGGGTAACGGATATCCGTTCTCGACGAGAAGAGCTTGCCAGCGAGACTGACAGGATGCTACGTACCTCACCTTGCCCTGTACTGGTAGTCAGGGATGATGACGATATCTGGCTGGAGTTTGAAGCATAAGGAGCTTTGCATGAATGTACTGGATGTATTGGACAGGAACTTGGTGAAAGTGCCCCTCATGCACACCGATAAACAAGGTGTGATAACAGAACTTGTTGAAATAATGGCGAAAGCCAAAGGGTATTCATCTGATCAGTTTGAAGATGTTTTGAATGCTGTTCTTGATAGAGAGAGCCTTGGTTCTACTGGTATCGGTAATGGGATTGCCATCCCACATGCCAAGAGTGATGTAGTAGAACATGTTTCATTGGTTGTTGGTATCAGCAGATTGCCTGTTGAGTTTGATGCACCAGATGGACAGAAGAGTAGGATTTTTTTTCTTGGTATTGGCTCCTTCAAAGGAAGCTTCAGCACATGTTGAACTGCTCGCTTCCATTGCCCGTAGCTGTACAAGCCAGGTCTTTAGACGAATGCTTGAACAAGCAAGGGATAGTGATGAGGTGGTTCGTCTATTCATGGAATAGAGGTACCGTTGAAACCATTAAAAAAGCACTCTCCGGGCGAGGGTGCTTTTTAATTATGCTGGACTTTTCCCTTGTTCCATCCTATGGTGAGATATCTCATTGCGTAGGTAGGTTTCTTTACATGAGTGATAAGAGCGCTTTTTCAGCTGTTGAGTTGGTATTGCTTGACACATGCCAGTCTGTGCTCGATGAGAAGGACGTATCCCTTGCTTCATTACTGAAAACAAAGATAGCAGATTTACATGCTCTTTCAGGGATCGTGGAACGTTCAAGTTCGCTGAACCACGATCTTGGAATCTCCGATCAAGGTCGCAACTGGCAGACCTTGGCATCAAAACTGACAAACCAAGGTATTGAGGAAGTGATCAACCTTCCAGTGAAGGCGTCCCTTGGACGTTCTTTCTCCATTGCCAAGTTGCACCTCTATGGGTTTCTGTTGAAAATTACTGAAAACAAATCCTATCTTGCCTCGCAAAAAGCTGCAGTACTATCTCATTACCATACTATCTTGTTTTCCCTGATGGCTGAGGATCTCTACATTTCAATCATCTCTGACAGTTCAGGGGATGAGTCTTGGGCAGGAAAGGCAAGTCGGGAATTGATCAGTATGTGGGATGATCGTTCAAAAGCGGAAATTGATGTGTTTGCCCCGTTGCTGCAACAACTCTGGGAAGCAAGGAACTCCCTTGTGCCTGTGCTTGGCACGTTGTTAGGTACTGTTGAGCTTCTTCAGCTTTCGATGCAACTCAGCAATACCTGGCAAGCCTTTCTTCAGGAGAAAGGAAAGCAAGGTGAGGTGGTACATGCACTCAATGAATTTCTGTTTTCCTTGAGCTATGAACAACAGAGAAAGCTTGAAATATGGATGGATGAGAATGCGGGAAAAGCAGTAAGTAGGAAGGAAGCAGCCGAGCTGCTGAACCTAGGGCCAAGTCAACGACTTGAAGGGCCCGGTGAGAATGAGTTGCCGGTTATTCGGCTCTATCGTTCTTTTCTTAGAAGGAATGCACTGGCAAGAATGCGGCGGGAAACTGAGCGAAAAGGTCCACACCGCACCCTTGAACAGTACTTGTTGCTCTATCTTTGGGAGATGGATGCTTAGCCTTGGTTGGCTCCCATATAGATATCCTTGATTTCTTTTGCTCCCAAAACGAGGAAATCACCCAATGTTCTTTTTCCGAAGAAGGTAGCTTTCAGAGTCATCTCGTCAATTTGTTCTTCGGTTGGGGCAATTCCCAATTCCCGGAAATTGGTTGGCATTGAAATGCTCTTGAAGAATGCCTTGACCTGATCGATTGCTTGCAATGCATCTGCCTCAGTATCATCAGTTCTCTCGATACCAAATACTGCACTGCCGAATGCCGCGAATCGCTCAGGTTTCTGCTTGTAGACATACCGTGCCCAGCTGTCCCAGATTGCTGCAAGACCAGCGCCGTGGGCTACATCAAACATTCCACCCATCTCGTGTTCCAGCTGGTGTGGTGCCCAATCTCCACGGGAAGCGTTTCCTGCCCCGGTCAATCCATTGTGGGAGAGACTGCTGGCCCACATGATGTTTGCACGTGCGTCATAATCATCGTTATGTTCTTTCAGGATGAGTGCTGCTTTGACCACAGTCCTAAGCAAGCCCTCGGCGATTTCATCAGTCAGGTCCATGGAATCCTCAAGGATGAAATACCGTTCCATTGTGTGCATCATGACATCTGTTGCACCACACATGGTCTGGTATTGTGGCAAGGTATATGTCAATTCGGGGTTCATGATGGCAAACTTGCATCGTGAGGAATCATGATTCAAGCCACGCTTGAGATTTCCTTCTTCATTGGTGATGACCGAGGAGCTGCTCATCTCGCTGCCTGCTGCGGCAATGGTCAACACAGTCCCGACTGGAAAGCATCCTTCAACCTGACGCTTTTGTTCAAAGAAATCCCATACCTCTCCACCGTGGTACAATCCATATCCGATTGCCTTTGCTGAGTCGATGACCGATCCTCCACCAACTGCAAGCAGGAAGTCTACTCCCTCGCGTTTAGCCAGATTGATGCCTTCATGCACCTTGCTGAGCCGTGGGTTGGGGACCACGCCGCCGAGCTCTACATAGTTGATATTCTCTGCGTCCAGTGATGCCTTTATTCGGTCAAGCAATCCTGATCGTTTTGCACTCTCTGATCCGTAGTGAAGGAGAACCTTCTTGCAGCCTTGTTCCTTGACCAAGGTTCCGACTTGTTTCTCTGCTTCTTTTCCGAAGACGACACGGGTGGGGGGGTATAATACGTAAAATCTGCTGTCATGATTCCTCCAAATCAATATCCGAGGCTCTCACCGATGATGAGAACTTTCATTCTTCCTTGTGTTTGCTGATGACTGAACACTACATAGTTCGAACAGATGGTATGTTCACATGCACCAGCTGAAAGGGCCATAAGGTTGTTTGCATCGCAGTGGGCGTTGATGCACTTTCCGCTCTCCACACAATATGCTCCAGTATCCAATCGTCTAGCATTGGATGGTGCAGCTAATTGCTTTACCCTGATAATGGCACTTACCAAATCAGGGACAATCTTGTCCCATGAGACAACAAGGATAACCTGCTTCGGCCCATAGAGCAGGGCAGCGACCCTGTTGCTGGTTCCATCAACACAGTACAGCTCTCCATGTTCAGTAACGGCATTGGCACTGGCGAAATATGTATCGACGAAGAAGCTTTTATGCATTACTTCTGTGATTCCCTCTTTGTCCAGACCTGGTTTGTAACGGTCATAAAAGGTGTAATCACCATTTCTCAGAAGGTCCAGGATCCCAGTTTCCTTGAGGGTTACAGAACCCCCCCCAACTGCAACACTTTCCCCTTTTGTGAGAAGCGAATTGACCACGGGCACAACTTCTTGTGTTGTTTCGATGAAACGGGCATCAATATTGTTTTTGTTGAGCGCCTTGATGGTCCGCTCGACCTGCAAGGTGCGATTCGTTTTCACATTTGCATCCATAGGTTTTCTCCCTTTTTTCCTAGGATACCCAATCAAGCTTTGCATTACAAGGTACATCGGATTTAGATTAGCAATTGCGCCGTGCGCACAACAGTCGTATTGTAGTAGTAGAGAGGTACTCACTATGCATATAACGTTTTTTTTCGGAGCAGCACAACAGGTAACAGGTAGTTGTACACTGGTTGAAGTGAATGGCAAGTATTTACTTGTCGATTGCGGTCTTCCCCAAGGCAATGATGAGAAAGAGTCCGGGATGGATCTTCCTTTTGATGCACATGCCATTGATTATGTGTTCCTTACCCACGCACATATTGACCACAGCGGTCGTATTCCCCTGTTGGTAAAGGAGGGATTCGAGGGAAAAATCTTCTGCACCGCTGCAACAGAGGCTTTGTGTGAGATCATGCTTGCTGACAGTGGCATATTCACGAAATGGAGGCTGAATGGAAAAGTAGGAAAGCGAAGCGTGCAGGCAAGAGGGGCGTAACTCCATTGTATACTGTAGAGGATGCAAAGGATTCCATGGGTTTCTTTTCTCCTTGTGAGTATGAGAAGGTCTGTACGATCGATGAGGGCATCAAGGTGCGATTCAATGATGCTGGACACCTGCTGGGTTCTTCTTCCATTGAGCTATGGCTCAGTGAAGGAAAAGAGCATCGCAAACTGGTATTCTCCGGAGATATCGGGAATTTTGACCAGCCCCTGATCAAGGACCCGGACTATATTGATACTGCGGATTTTGTAGTAATGGAGTCCACCTATGGAAATAGGGTTCATAAAAAACCCGAGAAGGCTGTTGGCTACTCAATTCCTACAAAAGTAAGGGCAGAAGAACTGGCAGATATTATCGAGAGGACATTCAAACGTGGTGGCAATGTGATCATCCCTGCTTTTGCAGTGGGGAGAACACAGGAGATGCTCTATTTGTTGCGAGTCATCATTGAGAAGAAGCTCTGTCCATCATTCCCTGAAATTCCCGTATTTGTGGATAGCCCGCTATCTGTGAAGCAACGCATGTGTTTGCCGGAAACTTGTTCGGCTATATGGATGATGAGACGATGGAACTGGTGAACAAGGGTATTAATCCGATTCTTTTCCCATCTCTGGTAACCATCACCGATGTTGAGGGTTCAAAGGCCTTGAACCGGCGCAAGGAGAGTTGTGTAATCATAAGCTCCAGTGGAATGTGTGAGGCGGGAAGAATCAAGCACCACCTGAAACATAACCTATGGAGAAGTGAGTGTACGGTGCTTTTTAGTGGGTACCAGGCAGGTGGTACCCTAGGGCGTTCCATTCTTGAAGGGGCTCGACATGTCACCATATTTGGTGAACAGATTGATGTGCGTTGTGAAGTGAATGAATTGCATGGTATCAGCGGACATGCCGACCAAGAAGGATTGGTAAAATGGCTGACCAGCTTCAAGAAGGAGCCAAGAAGAGCCTTTATTGTACATGGAGACAAAGAGGTTGCCCCTTGGTTTGCTTCCTATGTTTCCAGGACACTGGGCATCAAGGCATATGCACCAAAGATTCTGGAACGGTTCGACTTGCTGAAAGAGGATTCGTTACCACTTGCTGAGCCTATGGAAGAGATTATGCTTCCATACTTCCGTGAGCTAAATGAGGCTTTGGAAGAGCTGAAGAAGCAAGAGGCCAACCTACTCTCGGTTGTGCAACGCTTGGAAAATGCAGGAAAGGAGAAAAACCTTGAAGAAAAACGTGCACAGCGACTTACCAATGCAATCAACAGGCTTGCCAGTGACTTGGAATACCTGAAGATCAAATGGGGAGTGGATGCTGATTAGGATAATTGTTTTCCGAATACCGAGCCCCAGCTCTGTTGTTCGAGAATACCAAAACCCATCCTCTCGTAGAATCCATATGCACGGGTGTTCCGGCCATCCACACCAAGGTGAATGCCTAGAACACCTTTTTTTTCTTGTACAACGGTTATGAATGTTTCCATCAGACTTCGCCCCAAACCTTTTCCTTGGAGATGAGGAAGTAAGTCTATATGTAAGTGTGCAGGATACCCAAGATTCTGCCACATCCCCTGGCCAGGACCTTTGAGGAGCGTTTTTTATAACTGCCTCTTCTGCTTCGCTCTTGAACTCCTGTTGGTGTTTATAATGTTCTTGTAGAGGAGGGAGCCAAGATTTCTGAAACCAGGAGGTAAAAGATGCAGTGTCACTTGTTCCTACTATATATCCAGAGGGTGTTCCATTTTCATCAAGTGCTACAAAGCAGAGCTCTGGTTCAAAAAAGAAATAGGGGGGCAGCATAATAGTGACCGACACACCAAGTGTCATTGAAATATGGGGTGCCATCAAGTCCTGCAAAGGCAGTCTTGAGAGCTATAGAGTAAAGATACGGGATATCCTGTGGTAATACTGATCTGATGTTTTGCATATACGTTTCCTTATCTCTTCATACCATATCGCTAATATGGGAATTTCTCAATAAAAATGTAATTTGTTGGCTTAAGGTAACTTAGCCTTAGAGTGAAAAAAAATCTTTAAAAAAGTGCTGGACAAAAGGTGAAATAGGGTTTAATATCCCTCCTTGTTCGGCAACGAGAACACAGACTGATTCAAATCACCAAGTATCGCTCGATACTTGACGAAAACAGAATATGTCGGATACTCTGAAAGAACGCCCCCTTAAGAGGGGATGGAAAAATTTGATGTGCAAATGTTAGATTTTACCATGATTATTGAAAGTTATTAGCGCAGGGAAGAATAGAGAGATTGGAACAGTGGAAGACCACCAAGAT
>JDSF01000330.1_pt1 | contig 21440 bp, 23 predicted proteins | sample 199441 | NCBI WGS metagenome assembly JDSF01 (sample SAMN02592751, study PRJNA231836) | bioreactor metagenome | isolation source: continuous culture bioreactor denitrification-DNRA | place: Germany: Bremen
ATTTGTAATGAAATACACATGGACTTGTCTACTCGATTCTTGACAAAACAGGTAGATGGGTATATATTGAGACTATACAGACCGACGGTCGGTCTGTATATGAAGTAGTTACATGATTAATGGATAAGACAAAGAGAATAATGATAAGAAGGTGAAATTTATGACTCTAAGAGATAAAATTCTAACAACTGCTTATGACTTGTTCACTACAAAAGGCTATGAGGCAACCACTGTTGCAGATATTATTGAAGCGGCATCAGCCTCCAAAGGTGGGTTTTATCACCACTTCAAATCCAAAGAAGAGATTCTTGAACACATTACAATGTCCTATATAGATGATATAAAAAAGGAACACAGAAACATCTTAGGGGATTCATCATTAACAGTTTTGCAAAAGTTTGTTGAATCCTACTACCGTTTAAGCGAAATTAAGAAAGAAGCCGTTAAAGACCGCCATAAGCTTAAGAAGCTGTATACATTTGAGGGCAATCATATCTTGCTTCAAAAAATGGGTGAAGCTTTTGAAGAAGATACCAAATTGTTTTACGAAGAGTTGATTAAACTTGGAAATGAAGAAGGGGTATTTGATGTACCTTATCCTGAAGTGCTAGCAGCTTTGTGGGGACGTGAAGTCATTGCTTTTCATAGAATGGCACGCAAAGTTTATGCGGACAATCAAATAGATGAAGAGAAATTCTATAGAAATCTAAAGTTCAACGAAAACCTTATTAACAGCCAACTTGGTATCAAAGAAGGTCGTGTTGAATTGTTTAAGATGGGCGAAGATATTTAAAGACTATGAAAGAAGCATTGAGCAGGAAGGATGATAACAATGATTAAATGGTTTGATAGTATAACAACAGCAGATAAAAATTTAGTGGGTGGCAAGGCTCTTAACTTATCCTTAATGAAGCAAAAAGGATTGCCAGTGCCTAATGGTTTTGTGATTACATCTAAGGCTTATGAAAGTTACATTGAAACTAATGGCTTAAAGTCGAAGATTGAAGCCATTACCAAGCAGAATATAAGCTTTGAAGAAAAATCAAAACAAATAAAAGACCAATTGGCTATCTGTACAATCAGTGGTAACTTGAAAGAGGCTATTGATGGCGCGTTTACAATTCTTGCAGCTAAGAGAGTTGCAGTTAGATCAAGCTCTACAGTTGAAGATATGCCAGGTGCAAGTTTCGCAGGTCAATATTCAACATACTTGGGAATTCTAAAGGATGAGCTTACAGACAGTGTTCTTGGTTGTTTTCAATCTTTGTGGAATGAAAGAGCAATGGATTATAGACATAAACATAAGCTAAACAAGGATTTTTCACATTGTGTTATTGTTCAGGCCATGGTTGAATCTGAAAGCTCAGGTGTGCTCTTTACAGCTAATCCTATCAATGGCTTACGAGATGAAGCAATTATCAATGTGTCTTATGGGTTAGGGGAAGCCATTGTTAGTGGTGAAGTAAACCCAGATCAGATTAGTGTTAGTAAGTCAAGTTTTGAAATCATAGAAGAGACCATAGCAAACAAAGAATTAAAATACGTCTATAATGATAATGGTATTGTAAAAAAAGATGTTACTAAAGAGGATGCCAAAGTTAGAACCATTGACCTTGATCAAATAAATTTATTGGTAAAGATGGGCATAGAAGTCGAAAAATACTTTGGCAATCCACAGGATATCGAATTTGCATTTGATGATAAGGGTGATATCTATATAGTTCAGTCTAGAGATATTACAACACTTTTCCCAATTGATGCCCTTGTACAAGATGACAAACTTAGGCCATACTTAGGTGCAGGTACTGTTATGCTTGGCATGAAGGAACCCTTTACACCTCTGGGGTTTGACATTATGAGTCATATGTTTCCAACCATCATCAATGTAATGACAGCTAGGAAGAAAAAGCTACTAACAAATAATTTTGTTAAGCATGCAGGTTACCGTATGTATGTTGATATGTCTTATCTAATGGCCAGTAAATTCGTGGCCAAGCAGTTTGCTAATGCATTCTCAGGCAATGATTTACCACTCAAAGGTGTAATGTACAATGTTATTGATACCTATGGCAAAAGGTTTAGACGACAAGGTATACGATTCAGAATGCCACTAGGTTTCTTCAAATACGGCATAAGGATGGCTGGCAAAGTTGGCAAAATTAATAAAATTCCAGTGGAAGGTCGATACGAGGCCATGAGAAATGTTGGCGATGAACTTTTCGACTTACAGAAGAAAGGTTATGAGAACTTAAGCACGGATGAAGACCGTATTGCTTTTGCAGGAGATGTATTGGTTGAGGCATTTAAGTTATCTCAAACCCAATCCATGTATTGTCTTGAGCTTAATAACTTGCCTAAGATTGAGAAGGCACTGAAGAAATATTTTGGTGAAACTTACCGACCAGAAGTTTTGATTCAATCCTTAGATGGTTGTGTCACTCAGTCTATGATGTTGGACCTAAATAACTATGCCAAGTATCTTGATGAGAACAACTTGGAAGTTGACCCAAAAGATGAAGCCTTCAGTAAGATTCTGAGAACGTATGGACACAGAGGTAGTACAGAACTAGACATGGGTACCAATAGGTGGAATGAAGACCCATCCTATCTACTTGGTTTGGCGACAAGTTACAGGATTGATAAGATGTACAATAGGAATCTACAAGATCATGAAGAGAAACGTGTTGAAGCAGAAGCCATGATTGAAGAAGTTTATGATGAGTTAAAGGCGATAAAAGGTGAAAAAACAGCTAAGAAGCTTAAGAAGTTGATGGTGAATTACAGACACAGTGCTGCCATGAGAGAATATCCGAAGTCAGACATTGTCAGGTTCATGGAACTAGGCCGTAAGGCTCTCAAACAAGTAGCAACTAGACTTGTGGATGAAGGTAAGCTTGAGGAAGTGGATGATATCTTCTTCCTATACAAGAGTGAGATTCTATCAGAAGGTGACCTTAAGGCACTAGTATCAAGTCATAAAGAGTTTTACCAAAAGGAAATGACCAGGACATCTATTCCAAGAATGATTCTAAACAACGGTGCAACTTATTACTCATCAACAGCTATTGACAAAAATAGTAAAACTCTCCAAGGTCTACCACTATCACCAGGATCTTATGAAGGTGTCATAAGAGTGGTCTTTAACCCTAATGACACTGAGCTACAAGAAGGTGAGATTATGGTTACAGAGTCTACCAATCCAGCTTGGACACCATTGTTTGCAACTGCAGGCGCGCTCATCATGGAGTATGGTGGTCCAATGAGTCATGGTGGTATTGTTGCAAGAGAGTATGGGATTCCAGCTGTTGTTGGTATACCTTCAGCAACAGATGTGCTGCGTGATGGCCAACGTGTTAGGATTGATGGTGAAAGTGGTGTCATCGAGCTGATTGATTAAGTGATGGTGGGTATTAGTCAATATGATATAATGAACTAGAGGGTATTTTATATCAAGGAGGCTGTACGCATGGTGACAAAAGACGTATTTGATTTAAGAGAATTAGTCCTTGCACTGTCCAATACGATGGACCTGGTTAGTCCTGAACTTATGAAGCATCAACAAAGAACGGCTTACATTGCTACAAAGATAGCAGAAGCTGGTGAGGTCCATTATCTAGACCAGGAAAGGTTGTTCTTAGCAGCAATCTTACATGACGTAGGTGCCTTAACATCAACAGAGAAAATAGATTTACATGAATTTGCTACAACAGAGCTTAGAGGTCATTGTAGGTTGGGCTACCGTATCTATAATCAGGTGAAGTGGTTACAGGCTTCTGCCCAGATTGTCTTTCAACATCATACCAAATGGTCAGCATATGATTGTACATTTGGTGAAGAAGATAGTCTTTGTTCACAAATTCTATATTTGGCAGATTTGTTAGAACGTTATGTTGATCGTAAAACCCATATTCTTATTCAAAAAGAACACCTTACTGCCAAGATTAAGAACTTGCCAGAGGGGGATGTTCACCCAAAGGTTATTGAGTATTTTGTGACTGCAGCCAAGTCCGATGAATTCTGGTTAGACATAACTTCGACTAAATTAGATGAGATATTACTTAATATGTTCAATAGAGAGAATATATACCTAGACCTTAAGGATCTAAACAGTGTTACCAATATATTTAGGTTCTTCATAGACTTTAGAACACCTTATACAGCCAGTCATTCAACAGGGGTTGCAGCATGTGCATCTCAATTGGCCAGGTATTTTGCTTTCTCCGAGAATGAGATATTGCTTATGGAAGTGGCAGGCAGTTTGCATGATATTGGTAAACTTACGGTGCCAAATGAGATTTTAGAAAAGCCAAGTGCATTGACCGTTGATGAGTTTGCTGTCATTAAACAACATACTTATTATACTTACCAAATTCTGAGTCAGGTCACGGGCTTTGAGAAGTTTATTGACTGGGCGGCACATCATCATGAATGTCTTGATGGCACTGGTTATCCTTTTGCATTAAAGGAGGAGGAGATTTCTCTAGGTGCAAAGATATTTGCAGTCTCTGATGTGTTCACAGCCCTAAAAGAAGACAGGCCTTATAGACCTGCCATGACGGACAAGGAAGCTATTGAGATCATCAACAATATGGTTGCAAGTAGACACTTAGATGGTAACATCGTTAAAGTCCTTCTTGATAACATTGATGAGGTAAATGAGACCCTAAGTATTAGAAAAAAAAGAAGCTATTGAAGCCTACGAGAAATTCATCAAAGTATGATTTAATGACCATTTTGCAAAAACCATTACATATTTTTGTAAGTTTTGAATTTAGGCTTCATAATAGCATGGCCCCTAACAACAACATGTTTAGGTCTAAAGAGATAACGAAGGTCTATGGTTGGATTCTTGTCAAGTACAATGAAGTCAGCTGATTTACCTGAATCAAGTGTACCTGTTTCATCATCAACACCGATTAATCTAGAGGTGTCCACCGTAGCAATATGGAGGACATCTCTTATTGGTATTCCACCTAATTCATGGAAGTTGAGCAGTTCTTTATAGAGATAATACTGAGGCACTCTTGGAACAGAAGCGTCATTGCCCGTTCCGAGAGTTATGTCATTGGCGTAAGCGGTAATAAGGCCTGCCTTGCAACCTGCACCTATATCAGCGGTATTTTTAATTAGTATGTCATTGGCTGGATTTTTCTTAAGTTTCTCAGCGAAACCAGGGATGAAGAAGGCTGACAATGTTGGTACCAATGAAGTATAGCCTCGAAGAGCCTTAGGATTGTTTTTAAACAGTTCTATCATATCTGGCTCTATAACAGCACCATGTTCAATGGAATCAACACCTGCTTCAAGTGCACGACGAATCCCCTCAGTACTCTCGCAATGAGTGGCTACCATGAAGTTACGTGTATGTGCTTCATCACATGCTGCGCTAATCTCTTCGACAGTCATTGTGGGCTCGCCAGCTTCACCCTCGAATCTAGCATCAGACACACCTGCCGTATTACATATCTTAATCCAATCCACCTGGTGGATAATATGTTCTCTAACTGCCTTGCGGTCTTCCCATGGACTGTCTGCTACTTTTCTATCTGGAAATTCATAGCCATGACCACCTGTTGAGGTAATCATTGAACCACTGGCAATAACCCTTGGACCAATTTTCTTGCCTGAATCATATTTGTCACGACACCTAATGTCATTATAATAGAAAGAACCCATATCACGAACAGTTGTGATACCGGCATTCACTGCTGTTTTATAGGTTGAGTTGTAAATATATCTTAGAACGATTTTACCGACAAAAGTCCGAAGGAACCATGTAACTGTCTTAACCAGTAAGGGCGGAAAGTTGTTCATGGGCTTGCCGCCGCTGAAGAAATGGGCATGGGCATTGATGAGGCCGGGCATGACATAAAGACCTGTAAGGTCCACGGTCTTAATCGAATCAGCATTAAGATCTATACCTGGTATGGATGCAACCTGTGGCCCAACATACTCTAGGATACCTTTTTTTCATCAACTACAATGAGGCCATCTTGGATATCCCCAATATTTTTATTACCATTAATGATTGTCATGTTCTTGTAAACTGTCTTATACATATGAATCCCCCCTATTGCCTTATTTTGTCTCTCTCTGATTTAGATTATAATGGACATTGAAGTTCATAACAAGGTCTGATACCATTAGGTTATCGGGTACATGAAAGGACGACGTAATGAGTGATCAATTATCCAAAGCATTTAGAAGTGAGTTAAAAGACCACATATTACCATTTTGGCGTAATTTGCAGGACACTGAATATGGTGGTTTCTACGGATTGGTCGATGCTGATTTGAAAATACACAAAGACGCCAACAAGACTAGCATAGGGACGGCGAGGCTTCTATGGAGTTTCTCCAGGGCTTATGGTTTGTTAGGCAACAAGGCGGATTTGGCAATGGCTAAGCATGCCTATACCTATATGATGGAAGCTCTTTTTGATAAAGTGAATGGCGGCTTTAATAGTGAGGTGAGTTACAAGAATAACCTTATATCAACAACCAAACACACGATCTTTCAAGCTTACGCCATCTATGGTATGAGTGAATATTTCAAAATATGTGAAGAAGCTGATGTGAAAAATAGTGCCATCCACCTATACCAACTTATGGAAGCCAAGTTATTTGATGAGGCCAGGGGTACTTATACTGAAACTTCTGATGCCAAATGGCAGTCAAAGCCTATTGAGATTGGTAGGAAAGAGGGCATAGAATTTGACCAAACCGGTGTATGTTACCTACATATTCTGGAAGCTTATACCAACTTATATAGAATATGGCCAGATGAGGGTCTAAAAGACAAACTGGTATGGTTGTTAACTTTGTTTAGAGATAAGATTATTCAAAATGCCCATGGAAGTTTTGGCATATACTTTGACACTAAGTGGCAACTTGTGGCAGATGAATTCTGTTTTGGTAGAGATATTGAAGCAACATGGCTCATTGATGATGCAATGGCTGTTACAGGCTATGAAGATAAGGTTCTTACAGCACAGTTATTGACCATAGCGGACCATGTTTATGGCAAAGCCTATCACGAAGATGGTGCCTTTTTCCTTGGATCTAGTGATGGTGTTATTGACAAAAACCTTTGGTGGTATGCTTACAATGAAGCAATCGTTGGCTTCTATAATACTTATAGTGCGACTGGTGATGAGAAATATCTAGAGGCAAGCACAGTCTTATGGGAAAAAGCTAAGGAGATATTTGTGGATAAGAGGGAAGGCAGTGAGTGGCATCCAGTCGTAGACGAACATGGCAAAGTCAATACCCTTGAACCTGTTGCCCATGGATGGAAAACACCTTACCATACAGGACGCATGTGTGTGGAGATGGTGGAACGACTCAAGACGTGAGATTAGTCAGATAAAATAATTATAAGTAGAGAGAATATTAGACAATCAAGAATTAAACATAAAGAGTAGAAGATAAAGAGTAAAAGATAAAGAGATAAGTAATGAGGCAGATAAATAGAGATATAACAGAGGAGGCCCAGTATGGATAATAAGGTAATGGATGTAAGTGGTAATGAAGAGGTTAAAGAAGAATTAAGAGCTTATGAAAGAATGAATGAAGTGGACAAGGAAAAAGTGGATGGTATCATAGGGGATGTGGATATTCTAGATTCTACTGCAGTACTGCAGTTTGGGGTACAGGCCCAGTCTAATATATCTTCTTTCTCCAATAAAATATTAAGTCAGGTGAGACCCAAGGACAGTGGTTATGTAGGCCAGGTCTTATCAGAACTTATGGTCAATGTTCGTGAAATGGAGATTGATGACCTAAATGGCAATAAAGGTTTTCTAGGCATATTTGGCGGTCTAAAGAAAAAATCACAGAAGTTTATGTCACGTTATGAGAAGCTTAGTAGTCAGATTGATAAAGTCATTACTAATTTGGATAAGTCCAAGATGCAGCTCCTAAAAGACATTAGCATGGTGGATGAACTCTATGACAAAAACCTTGAATACCACAAGGAACTTGAGTATTATATTGTGGCTGGAGAGCTAAAGGTTCAGGAAATAAAAGACAAACTTATACCTGAGATGAAGGCTAAAGCCAAAGCATCAGGCGACCCTATTGATGCACAGAAGGCCAATGATTATGCACAACTTTTGAACCGTTTTGAGAAGAAAGTCCATGATTTAAAGCTTAGCCGTATGATTTCTCTTCAAACAGGTCCTCAACTCAGACTGATTCAAAGCAGTGATCAGGTTTTGGTTGAGAAAATACAATCATCAATCTTAAACACTATTCCACTTTGGAAGAATCAGATAGTAATTGCAGTGTCACTAATGCGACAAGAAAAAGCTTTGAACCAGCAAAAAGAGGTGACCAAAACAACCAATGATCTACTCAGTAAGAACTCTGAACTACTTAAAGACAATACGGTTGAAGTGGCCAAAGAGTCTGAGCGTGGCATCGTTGAGATTGAGACCCTTAAGAAAGTGAATCAGGACCTTCTTGATACCATTGATGAGACTTTGCAGATTCAAAAAGAGGGTAGCATGAAAAGAGCCGAGGCAGAGAAGGAACTTAAGCAAATGGAACAGGATTTTAAGGATAAGCTGACTCAAAGGGAATAAATTATGACAAGAGAAAGAAAAAGACATAATTGGATAGTATTTGCTACAACACTGACTTACCTCATTATGGTACTGGTCAATGCACTAGCTAACATTATTCCTATTGGAGGTGTTGGGACAGGTCAGATTTCGGATAGGTATGGGAACTTATTTGCACCGGCGCCTATTACCTTCGCCATATGGGCCTTGATTTATTTTATGCTACTGGTTTATGTTCTTAGACAAATATTTAGCCTTAAGTCTTATAACCCAGCCATTGATGCCATTGGTGATAGAATTGCGGTGGTATTTTCAGTGTCCTCCATCGCCAATACATTATGGATACTGGCTTGGCACAATGACATCTTATGGCTTACCTTGTTATTAATGTTAGTTATGCTTGCCTGTCTTATACGTATTAATGAATTTGTCCTTAAGATGGAGCTAAACAGGGCCATGAAGGCCATGATTAAGTTGCCTTTTAACATTTATTTTGGTTGGATTACCATAGCAACCATAGCCAATGTAACCACCATGCTTGTCAAATATGAATGGAATGCCTTTGGCATGGCACCTGACTTTTGGACTGCGGTAATGATTACAGTTGGAACCATCATTGGTGTGCTGGGAGTGCTTAAGTATAAAGCTTGGGCTTACGGTTTGGTCTTTATTTGGGCTTACTATGGTATATACCTTAAGCATACTTCACCTACTGGATTTGAAGGTGCATATCCTATTGTGATAACTACATCTTTGACCATGATGGCGGTAGTTGGGATTGCGGTCATTGTGCTTTTGATAAAGCGTGGTGAAAAAGCTGCATAAATGTAAGAGTTTCATAGATATAAGCATTCAAGTATTAACTATTTAAATACAGCAACAATGTTTTGGCCTTCTTTTGGTAAGAAGGTCATTTCTATGTCTTCAGATATGAGTTCATGACCAGTTGAGGCTTGTTCATCATACCAACCTATGAAATTACTGCCTTTCCTTGGTATGGCTGTTAGGGTGATAGGTACTTGGTCAAAGTATTGGCCTTGATAGGGTTTTGCCCACAAAAGGGGATGAAAGTTCTTCAGTGCTACATCTCCCTTTTCTATTTCATTGACATCAATAGTAAGCTTAACTGGGCTGCCTATATCATATTTATCTTCTAGCAATGACCACATGTAGTCAGTTCTTTCATTGGCAAAGCTATGAAGCCTTCCGACTTCGTCATACCATCCATCAAGAACATTATACCTTTGATTATGGGTCTTTATCTCGCTTTCTATTTGGCTGCTGTAGTCTGTTATTGTTTCATGGATTGCACCCTTAACCAATGTTGTGTTGAGGTAGTTGGCATAAGTGGTGACAAAACCATTTAGGAAATCTTTGTTCTTAATAAGATGTCTAAAGAGTATTGTGGACGCCGGTGGGTTTGGCCAATCAGGACCATTGGCCTCAGCTGCAAAAGAGAGACTGTCAAAGTGTACATTGTTGGCCATACCTTCATATATATGAAAGCCAAAATCTGTGTCGTATAACATATAACGCCAACGACCGTCATGACCATAAGCTATGGTGGTATCTTGGTTAACGTTGTCGTTATCTGCCATCTCTGTGGAGGCACTTTCTTTACGCCAGTAACGGATGTTGTTGCCTGGCCAGTCAGTATTGCCCAAGTAGGTCTGAGCTGTCATATAAATCATATAATTGTCAAGATCTATCCGCTTAGACACATAGTCATAATGTTCTTGGTTGATTAGTTGGTTGTCCACAATATAAGCCATTAACTGGTTATAATCTTGTGCAGCGTCTGGGTTTCCGACATCAGACGTGGTTGTATGCATTCCAGCATTAAACTCAACGATACTGATATCATCAGGTGAGAGGTCGTAGTGACTTGATAAGGTATAGTTGTCTACTGTTTCTCTAAGATTATGAATACCCCAGTACTCCCCGTTAAGAAAAACAACAGTGGCCCTATAAGCTTGGCTGTCAACATTGTGTAGCATTGGGGCAGAGGTAAATAAGTCCTGCATCATGGCATCGCGAAATAAGGTGAACATCCAGTCATTACCTGAAGCCCTAATGAGGAAATTGGTATAAGATGTGATGGGCTTACCAGTACCAATGCCAATATGGTTGTCAAAGAGTGGGTAGTTTAGAGTCTCATTGCCATAAGAATCACGGTTAAAGACCCTTAAGCCTTTGTGGGGATTGGCCCTTGACCAGGCACCATGGTTCGTATGCCCATATCTTGATTAAATAGTAGGTCCCCTTCATTTGAGAAGAAGGTCATATTGACAGGTCGTTCCCACTCTATGCCTCTTTGATTGTAATTGGCAGGGGTATCCCCTTGTACATTGGACTTGTCTGTCATCTCAAAAACCTTACCAGATACATAGATGCCGCTTTCATAATCGAAGAAGTTGTCAGGGTCTGTCACTAATGAAATGACAGGTAGGTCAAATCGATTGAAGATATTTGAATCAGTGAAATAAGTTGCATTGACAATATCACTAACTCCATAACCTTCTTTGTATGCGATAGCTCTAATGACAAGCCCTTTTGTGCCTTTGGTAGATTGTGACCCCCATTTTTGCCCGGGATTGATCATATAAGATGTGTCTGTAGAAGATGCATAGTCATTGGGATTCAACTTGTGGGATACAGTTAGAGGCCCTACGTAAAGAGTTGACTCTGGTGTTGGAAGACTGCCATCAAGTGTGTAGTAGACTTGGCTATCTTTGTCATGGTCAATCTTAAGTGGAAACTCAGATTGATAGAAACCGGATATATGTGATAAGTCAGGAAGTCTAGGTCGACTCTTTAAGTTGGATTTGTCAATGTAGTAGGGGCTGTTTTCTTCCCCAGGTGTAGGATAAGGAAACCAAATATATTGGTCAGTAGGTATATGATAACCATAGCTATAAGAGGGCGTGGCGCTTTCAGGCGCTAACTCGGAGAGGCTTGTTTCATCAGGGCTTGTCAATAAGACGGCTTCTTTACCAGCTTCAATAGCGAAGTTAGTGTGAATTTCTTTTTTATTGCTTTTATTAAGGCCAGAAGCATAGACAAGCAATCTTTCTCCTGGGTCTAGGACTGTAGATTTAAATGTCCACTTGAAAGGCTTGGAAGGGTCATCTGATAAACCATAGCCAGCCAGATTAAGAGGGGCTAAGCCATAATTTTCAAGCTCAATCCAGTCATAACTTCCACCATCAAGAGCATAGAAGGCATTTTGATTTGAAACCATTATTTCACTGATTCGAAGCTTTATGTGCTGGCCATCTCTGCTTTGTTCAAAAGGCACACCAAAATAAGCCACACCAATAATCAACATAAGTAAAGTTAATACCGTCAAATATTTTTTCATTGCTATCACCAGTTGTCCTTATATATTAGTTGTTAACTTCACCATTATAGGTTACAAGGTGTACAGTATGAATGGCTTCAATTGCCTCAAGGACATCAATCAAAGATGAGCCATCTCCCTTAAATTTCACCTCATAAATAATCTCTTGTTCATTGCCTAGTGTGTTTCGCATTCTTAGTCTATGCTTGGATGATTGGTCTTTGATATGCTGACCTATTTCACTATAGTCCATGTCTTTGCCTTTGATTATAAGAAGGTAAGCACTGTCATCAAAACGTTTCAAATGTACTAGAACCATAATGAGTGCGATAATCAGACTGCCCATAATTGCAATCTGATGAGAGCCAGTACCTGTTGCAAGACCAACTGCAATACCCCAGAATAAGAAGCCGATGTCTTTGGGGTCTTTGATGGCAGAACGAAAACGTATGATGGATAGGGCACCAACCATGCCTAAAGACAAGACAAGGTTTCCACTGATAATCATGATGACCATTGATGTAACCAAGGTGATGAGCATGATTGTGATATTGAAGCTACGTGAATAAAGAACCCCTGAATAGGTCTTTTTGTAGGTCCAATAAACAAGTGAGGATAATATCAGTGTTACCAGCATATTGATGATAATCTGAGAGCTTGAGTAAGTGGTCATGGTCGTTTGTAGAATGTCACTTAGTTTGCTTGCAATCATTTGTGCCTCCTATAAATATCTGCCTATGCAGTATTTGCTGTATGAAGTGTTGGTTGTCGTAACAGTTGAGATAAGACTGGTGAGCCAATCGGGTAAAAAGTCGTTGAATTTGATTTCCAGAACAAAGAAAGGTTCTACGGATACTGGGGTCATGATTAAATCAGGATCAAAAATATCGTAGAGATGTTGATTGATTCTTATGTTCTTGTCAAAGTTGATTCGTATGTTCTGAAAAGGATGCACATAAGCTTCTCGGTCATAATCAATAGTTATGACTGGCCGGTGGTAGCTACTGCTTAGAAGTCTAAAAAAAAGACTGGGCAGACTGTGAGTTTCTCCTTTGCAAAAAATCATACTTGCCACTGAGCAAGTCCTTGTAGTCCTCTTTTGAAATGGTCAGTGTGTCTTTGATTAAGTAATCCCCATCTTTTTCTTTGATTTCAAGTTTGACAAGATCTGACTTTGGATCATAAAGCCTTGCTCGGAGTTTTCGCCGATTTCTGATGCCAAGCATTTTGTCATAGTAGTTGTCGTTGGTTATGGTATCAAAGTAAACGCTTCTGACAAAGTAGTTGCCTAAATGGTCGCCATTAGCATCAGGGATTAAGACATCTTGAAGCATAGATTTTAGAATTGAATAGTTTAGATAAGAGATATAGTATTTCTTTTCGTGCCTTAGTACTTTGGTGTCTGTCATGATATCACCCCCGCAATATGTTGGTTTAAGTATACGAGAAATCTTCTATCTTGACAAATATATGAATTGAGACTATAATGTGACTACAAGGTCACATGACCAGATGGTCACATTCCCAGATTTGGAGGTTTCACATGATAAAAGTTAAAAATTTATTCCATTCATACAGCAACGATAAGGATTATGCCGTTAAGGATATTAGTTTTGAGATTGGACAAGGGGAGATATTTGGTTTCCTAGGCCCTAGTGGTGCCGGCAAGTCAACAACCCAGAAGATTCTTATTGGCTTACTAGACCACCAAGAAGGTGAGATTCTAGAAAACGGCCAACCAGTAGATTTTAAGGATAGGAAAAGACTGAACTCCGTTGGTGTTTCCTTTGAGATTGCCAATGTCTATAAGAAGTTAACTGGTCTTGAGAACTTAGAATTCCACGCTAAGATGTTTGAAGGTAAGACTCTTGACCCTATGACCTTACTTGAGATGGTTGGCCTTGGTGACGATGCTAAGAAGAAAGCTGGTGAATACTCTAAAGGCATGCTTCAAAGACTTGTCTTTGCAAGATCAATGATTAATGACCCAAAGGTTTGGTTCCTTGATGAACCGACATCGGGTCTTGATCCAACCACAGCTAGCAAGATCAAACAAGTGATCAAAGATAAGAAAAAAAGAAGGTGTTACAGTCTTCTTAACAACACACAATATGTTCACAGCGGATGAGTTGTGTGACAGAGTAGCCTTCCTAAACGATGGAGAGATTGTTGCCCTTGATACGCCAAGGAATCTGAAGTTACAACATGGACAGAAGTTGGCTTCAGTTGAATATGAGAAAGACGGACAAATAATGAAAGAAACCCTTTCCATGAATGAAGAGGATTCGGTGGAGAAATTATATAAGATTATGAAAGATGGTCACGTGGATACCATACACTCACAAGAAGCAACCCTAGAGCAAATATTTATTAAACTAACAGGCAGGGGGGCTAGACGAATGATGAGACTAAGGACACTGGTCAAAAAAGATATATTGCTAACGTCTAAGAATTACTTCTTCTATGTGACAGTGTTTTTTGCAATTCTTATGATTGTTGTGATTAACTACGTTATTCCAGAAGATGTCTCTGTAGAGCCAAAGACTTTCGTTGTTTTTGATTATGATGCACCTGTAGATATTATTGATGTTTACGAAGATCAAGGTGCCATTATTCTTGAAACTACTGAGGCCATGGATCTTTCTTTAAGAGAGAACCTTCAATCCATTGGTATGATTTTTAGAGATGGGACCACAGTCGAATACCGTTTGCAAGGTCATGAGAACCAGCGCTACAAAGAATTCTTAGAACTTAACACAAGATTTATGTTCGAGGAGTATTACGGCCAAGTTGATGTTGAAGTCACATCACTTAAAGATTTTTCTCAAGTCGAAGATGTGCCTTTTAACAAACTATTATTGCCACTGTTTCATGTGATGGAGCCTGCATTACTTGGTATGTTCCTAATTGCTTCTATGATATTTCTTGAGAAGGAAGAAGGCACTATTACAGTTTATGCAACAACTCCGTCAAGCATTAATAATTTTATCTTATCAAAGACCATAGTTCTTGTATTGTTTGGCTTATTCTCATTGGTCTTAACCACATTGCTGGTGGCAGGTTTTAGCGCCAACTATTTCCAGCTCATTATACTGACTATTATATGCAGTTTCATGGGTTCTGCACTTGGTTTGTTGTTGGCAAGCTTCTTTGATAACATTGCCTCTGCAATGATGTGGATTATAGGGGCATCGCTATTATTTAGTATGCCTTTTGTAGCCTATTTTTCACCAAGCTTCGCACCCCTTTGGATGAAGGCACTTCCAACATATTATATGCTATTTGCCTATAAGGAAGCTGTATTTCCAACGGGTAACCCAGACATCGTTTATACAACTATGGGACTTTGTCTTGTGATTGGTGTGGTGGCCTATGGATTGTCCCTAGTCAAATATACAAAGTCATTTAAATCATTATAGGAGAAGAAAAGGAGGACACTTATGAAACGCATATTTAGCATTGTTGTAAGAGATTTTAAGAGCAGCATTAGAGATTTTATGATTATATACATCATCGTTGCCCCTATTCTTATTGCCTATCTGATTGCTGGTTTTGTACCAAAGACTGAGACCGCTTCGGTTAAGATTGGTGTAGACGCAACTATTAACAATGAAGTCAGAGAGACCCTCAGTGAATACTTGGCTGTTGAGTTATTCAGTTCAAGAGACACACTTGAGGCGCGTGTTAATGGCATAGATGATTATATTGGTTTATCCACAACATCAGACGGTGTCTATGAGATTGTCAAAGAAGGCAATGAGATGGATGACACCACAGAGTTGATTCGCAACCTACTTAGGAAAGATGTTTCCGAAAAAAATGGCCAAGTAAATCCCATTGCCACAGTAGAATTTTCCAGTATTGGTGTTAAAGAATCACCGGTAGCCATTATTGGACTTGTCACAATGGCGGTTATGGCCTTGGTTCTAGGTGGTATGATTATTAGCTTGAATATCATAGAGGAAAAAGAGGCTATGACCTTTGCAGCCCTTAATTCAACACCCCTTAGTCGAATAGAGTTTATCACTGGTAAGAGTTTGGCTGGTTCTATCATAGCAGTTCTTCAGATTGTGGCCATATTCTTTATCTTTGGCTACAGCCATGTGAATTTCTTACAGGTATTATTTATAGCCATTGTGGGCTTATCAGTTGTCATAATTATGGGCTTTGTCCTTGGCCTTGTCAGTCCAAACCAGATGGCGGCTGCGGCAAATATGAAGGTCTTGTTCCTGCCAATATCTATTACCATTATTGGTGCAGTCATGTTGCCTAGCAGCAAACATTTTCTTCTATGGTGGTCACCATTCTACTGGGTATATGATGGTATGACCAAGATTATTAATGACTCTGCCACCTGGGGTGGACTCTTAATAGATGCTCTTGGTGTGACAGTTATAACGGTTATTGTTTACTTAATGTTCCGTAAGAAGATTAGTCAGAACTTGCAGCGTGTGTAATCTTATTGCTGATCACTAATAATCTGCTTAAACTGACTTCTGAATTTCTTAGGTGTCATACCTTTGAAGCCTTTGAACTGCTCTATGAAGTAACTACTAGTTGAGAAGCCAACATCTAGGGCAATGTCTGTAATTCTATCATCGGTTGTTGCAATCATATGCTCAGCTTTTGAGACACGTACTAGGTTGACATAGTCACTGAAGTTTCGGTTCATAGATTTTTTGAAAAACCGTGAGAAATAGCTGTAACTCATATTACAAAGTTTTGCCATATCATTCACACTAATTGGCTCAGCGTAATGAGCATCCACATAGTCAAAGACAGATTCAAGTCGATCTAGGGTGTTTTTATTTAAACCACTAGAAATGTTCAAATCAAGACCCTTGTTATGCCAGAATCGCAGAATCCATAAAAACATCTCACCTAAGGAAGTACGGATTGCAAGTTCGAAGCCGTACTTCTTTTTTTGGTGTTCATCCAGTATTTGCTTAACCAGTCGGTCAATCTCTGTGCCTTGGATTTCAGACTTGGTAAAGACCTTCTGGTGTGTCGAGGTCTTCATTGTAAAAGGCAGGACATATTTTGCCTCAAAAAATAGTTTGTGTTGTGGTATAAAGTAGCTCAGGATTAAAGCGGATAACTATGTAATGATTGATGCCTGGATTAAGAGATTTCACATAATGGACTTCCATAGAGTTGATGATTACCATATCTCCAGCTTCAAAATTATGACCAACACCATCAAGTACAATGTAGTATCTTCCCTCAGTACAATACAATATTTCAATGTATTCATGGTAGTGGGCATCAACAGCTAACTGCTCACCAAGGGAAATCTGACTATGTGCTTCAAAAGGGTAAGTGACACCATCTTCACTAGCAGTTGTTAGTTGATAACGAACATTCATTGACAGCCTCCTCAATATACAAATGACAAATTTCTGATATTTTTTTATGAATTCATTATATTACAATTCCATAGGTTTTACTATACTCAATTTAGGAACAGCGTTTATGAAGCGTTGAAATAAAACAATACTACCGACGGGGTTCGGTATAAAGAATAAAGGAGAATGGGTTTATGAAAAAAGTAAAAGTTGGAATTATTGGCTGTGGCGGAATCGCTAACAACAAGCATTTGCCTTCACTTGAAGAAGTTGACATGGTTGAAGTGGTGGCATTTTGTGATATTGACGAGGCATTGGCAAAAGAGACCGCAAGTAAGTATGGTACAAAAGGTGCTAAAGTATTTACAGATTATGAAGAACTCTTAAAAGAAGACCTGACAGCAGTTCATGTCTGTACACCTAACAGCTCTCATAGTGAAATATCGATAGCTGCAATGAAGGCTGACAAACATGTCTTATGTGAGAAACCAATGGCAAAAACAGCAGCTGGTGCAAGAGCGATGGTGGAAGCGGCCAAATCAACAGGGAAAATCTTAACCATTGGTTACCAGAACAGGTACAGACCAGATAGCGACTATTTGAACAAGGCATGTCGACGAGGTGATTTGGGTGATATTTATTATGCTAAAGCCCATGCTATCCGTAGAAGAGCAGTGCCAACATGGGGCGTATTCCTTGATGAAGAAGCCCAAGGTGGTGGACCACTTATTGATATTGGAACTCATGCCTTAGATTTGACTTTATGGATGATGGACAATTACAAAGTCAAGTCAGTAAAAGGTAGTGTATACCGTAAGCTAGCTGACCAGTCAGAAACTGGTAATGCATGGGGGGGGACTGGGATCCAAAAGAGTATACAGTGGAAGATTCAGCATTTGCTTTTATCACTATGGAAGATGGTGCAACTGTTGTTCTTGAATCCAGTTGGGCCCTTAATACATTAGATGTTGGTGAAGCGAAGACTTCCTTATGTGGTACAAAAGCTGGAGCGGATATGAATGATGGTCTGAGAATCAACTCGGTGGATTTTGACAGACAAAATGTTCTTAAGCCAGCCCTTGATGCCGGCGGTGTAGCATTCTACGATGGTGCTGTTGATAAGCCACAAGTAATGGAGGCCAAGACCTTCTATAATGCCATTCTAAATGGTGGTGAATTGGTTGTAAAACCGGAGCAAGCCTTAGTTGTAACAGAAATACTTGAAGCGGTTTATGAATCGGCTAAAACAGGGAAGACCATTGAATTCTAGAAGGACAGTTATAGTAAAGAGACAATAAAGTGGAGGTAACATAATGAGCCGTATATATGCACAGATGTATTCTGTTAGAAATGATAATGAAAAAGACTTTCGAGCTGCTTTAAAAAGAATTGCCCAGCTTGGTTATGACGGTGTAGAATTTGCCGGATATTATGGAGAAGATGCTAAGGAACTTAGGGCCTACATGGATGAATTTGGGCTTGAGACTATTTCAGCCCATGTTGGCTTTGACCTACTAAGAGCAGACCTTGAAGGAGAAATTAACTATCTTAAGACATTAGGTGCCAGATATATAGTTTGCCCACATACACAGGCAATTGATGTACATACAGCAAGGGAAATTGGGCGAGAGTTAAAGTCTATTGCCAAGGCTTGTATGGATGCAGGAATGCCGCTGCTCTATCATAATCATGCTCATGAACTTAAGATGGACGGGGATATATACCCTCTAGAAGTTTTGTTTGAAGAGGCGCCAGACATGTTGCAACAACCAGATATTTTTTGGGTTCAACATGCGGGGATAAACCCGATGATGTATTTGGAGCAGTACAAGGACCGAATTAAGATTGTTCACTTGAAGCAAATAGAGAACATGGATAGCAAGAAAAATGTGGATGCATCAAGTGGAATAATCGATTTGAAGCTTGCCATGAAAGCAACACCAGATGCACTGCACATCTACGAACAAGAAAAAAAATCAGATACAGATGTAATGACCGATATGGGTCGCTCACTTGAATTTTTGAAAGGATAAACTATTATGAAATTATGTGTATTAACGGTGCCATACAGCGCACTATCATTAGAAGAAACATTTAAGAAACTCAGTGCAATGGGTGTCCAAGCCGTAGAACTTGGTGCAGGCGGTTATCCAGGTAATGCTCATTTAAATGCGCCAGAACTATTAGCAGATGAGGGTAAGATAGCAGAAGTTAAAGCGCTATCTAAAGAGTATAATATTGAGATTGCAGCCATCGCCTGTCACGGTAATCCAATCCATCCGGATAAAGAAACTGCAGAGACTTTCCACAATCAGTTTGTTGATTCGATTCTCTTGGCTGAGAAACTAGGCATAGATACCATTGTTGGTTTCTCGGGTTGTCCTGGAGACTGGGATGGTGCTAAGTTACCTAACTGGGTAACTTGTTCTTGGCCAGAAGGTTTTGGTAAAGTTCTTGACTATCAATGGAACGACGTTTTGATTCCTTATTGGAAAAAGACCACAGCTTTTGCTAAGGAACATGGTGTTACAAAGATTGCACTTGAGATGCACCCAGCTTTTGTGTTTATAACCCAGCCACATTGCTTAGACTTAGAGAAGAAGTTGGCGATGTAATTGGTGCTAACTTTGACCCAAGCCACTTGTTCTGGCAAGGCATTAACCCAACCAGCGCAATCAAAGCTCTAAAAGGGGCCATCTATCACTTCCATGCTAAAGACACTAAGATTGACGAACGTAATACAGGCGTTAATGGTGTTCTTGATACAGGCCACTATGGAGATCTTAGTAACCGCTCATGGTTGTTTAGAACCGTTGGTTATGGCCATGACAAGGAAGTATGGAATGACATGATTAGCATGCTTAAGATGGTTGGTTATGATGGTGCCATTAGTATTGAACATGAAGACGCATTAATGTCTATTGATGAAGGTCTCACCAAGGCGGTTGAGTTCCTAAAAGACGTCATTATTTTTGAAAGTCCTGCTGATATGTGGTGGGCTTAAGGAAAGGGATTACACAATGTTAAAAAATGGGAATTATTGGCTTTGGTGGGATGGCCTCTTACCATGCCAAACAATTACAAGACTACAAGAAAGTTAAAGTTGTTGGTATCTATGATGTTGATCCTGAGCGTATGGCTTATGGTAAGGAATGTGGTTACAAACTATATGAATCAAAGGAAGCCTTATTAGCCGACAAGAAGCTTGATATAGTTCTAATTGCAACAACCAATGAAGTACATAAGGAATTGGTTATTGAAGCCATGGAGGCAGGCAAACATGTTATTTGTGAAAAGCCGGTTACCATGAACTCTGATGAACTGAAAGAAATCATGGCTATAGAAGAAGCGACAGGGCAGATTTTCACCATTAATCAGAACAGAAGAACCAACAAGGACTTTGTTCTAATGAAGAACAAAGTAGAAGAAGGTCTCCTTGGCGATGTTTATGTTATTGAGTCACGTGTTGAAGGATCAAGAGGCATGCCAAAAGGATGGCGTACCATCAAGGAACTTGGTGGTGGTATGATGCTTGACTGGGGAGTCCACCTCATTGACCAGCTTATGCACATGGTTAAAGAAAAAGTCACCAATGTTTATTGTAAAATGTACTCTATAGAGTATTCAGAAGTGGATGATAATTTTAGGTTGACCATGACCATGGAAAGTGGAAAAACTATCCATATAGAGGTTTCAACCAACAATTACATTACCCACCCAAGGTGGTACGTTCTTGGAACTGAAGGGACACTTCAGATAGACGATTGGAATTGTGATGGCCAGATAACTCGCTGCGTTGATAAAGACGCCGTTTGGGAAGATGAGATTGTTTACACCAAAGCTGGTCCAACCAAGACTATGGCGCCAAGACGTAAGGAGTCAACTGAAACATTGACCTTATCAGAGCCTATGGATGTAACAGACAGCTTAACAGTGGTCTATGACCAACTGGTAGATGCCATCAAAGGAAAAGCGTCACTGACCATTACCTCAGAACAAGCCATGCGTGTTATGAAAGTTATGGAAGCGGCTTTTGAATCTTATGATTCTGGCCAGGCTATTGCAGTGAGTATTTAGATAGTTAAGTTCTTAGAAGGCCTCTTTTGGAGGCCTTTTTTTGCATGCGCTTTCTAAAAACGGATAAAATGAGGGTTAAAACAGCTTTACAGACCCTCAAATTGGGGGTATAATC
>JDSF01000331.1_pt1 | contig 21255 bp, 32 predicted proteins | sample 199441 | NCBI WGS metagenome assembly JDSF01 (sample SAMN02592751, study PRJNA231836) | bioreactor metagenome | isolation source: continuous culture bioreactor denitrification-DNRA | place: Germany: Bremen
GTATCCTGAATCTTCAATACCACCTGATCCCCATCAAGGCGGGTTTGCAGGATGAGTTTCCCCCTCCCTCCATGGCATTCATTGCATTCTTGATCAGGTTAAGCACCGCTTGCTTGAGCAGGTGTTCATCATATTCCAGCCTAGGCAGTGAAATCGCAAAGTCCTTGATCAGATGCACTCTATGCTCTTCCAGCTCCGGTTCTACAAAGGAGCATATATCTTCCAAGGTCTTGGTCATCTGGGCAAGACGCAGTCTTGTGTCCATCGGGCGTACTGCAAAGAGAAAATCCACCACAATACCATTGAGGCGACTGATTTCCTCCTCCAGGACAGAAAGGTACCGATCCGCATCGCTGAGAGTGAGCGTCTCCTTGCGTTCGAATGCTTTCTTCAGGAGTTGCAGATGAATACCCATTGCTGCAAGCGGGTTCTTAATTTCGTGCGCAACCCCAGCTGCCATGGTGGTCATCGAAGCAAGGTTCTCACTTCTACGAAGTCGCGCTTCATTTGCATTGTGCTCGGTGACATCACTGAACATGATCACGAAGGAGGACCTCATACGCTCAGAGCTATTCAGATAAGAATAAACCGTCACTGCGATGGTCTGCATCTTGGTTCCCTTCTGGAACGTGAACTCGTTTTCCTCATCCTGATGCTTTCCCTTGAGTGCCAGCATAATATAGTGAAGGACATGTTCGTCCTCAATAACCCTGGAGAGTGCCATTCCTTCGTAATTCCGTATTCTTGCCATGGGAATGAGGTACGGCATCGACTGTTTGCATAGTGAACAATTTTTCTCTCGTCGGTAAGGATAACCCCATCTTGGATGGACTCCAGCACACTCTCCAGCATCTCAAGATCACTGGATTGATTCTTTAGGATCTCCACGATTTGATTGGTATCAAGCTGGTCAATCTTTTGGATTGCCCGTTGGACAAAGTTTTTTCATGCTTCCTCCATCATTCGATAGTATAAGGATTCAAGCATCAAGCGGTTGTTCTGGTTGTAGAGCTGTGCCATGTTGTAGGTAGTATTTACCAACGAGGAAAGCGCAAGCAGCGACCTGGATGGCATCACTCGCCTTAGCGATTCAAGCATCGCTTTCAATACAAACTCATATCCTTGCATCTCATCAATTTCTTTCAGCAGTGCTGCAAATTCGCTGCTTTGCAGATATCGCTGCTCCTGTATTGAAGTGACTAAAACCTCCGCAATCTGTGTGGCGCGAGAAAGATCCATTCCACCACCTTCAAGGAAAAAGGACTCCAGACAGTCATAGTGTTTGTCGTGAAGGAAGAACGGTTGGAGGTACTTATCAACCGCTTCAGGGGAAAGCGGAGGGAATGCATACCTACGTACTCTCGAGAGAATTGTCTGCATGATCCTGCCCGGATACTCACTGATCAAGAAAAAGTACGTATCCTTCGCTGGCTCCTCAAGCATCTTAAGCAAGCTATTGCGGGCAGAACTGTTTGTCATCTCCATCGCCTCGAGAATGATGAATCGCTTCCCATCTCCCATACTTGTCTGGCCACTCCACTGTTCCAGTGCCCTCACCTGAGAGATGGTAACGGTGGTGTTCTTCTTGGTTGCAGTGAAGAGTCCTTTAAGCGCACTTCGCATTTCCTTGACTGCTTTTTTTTGGCTTGGGAGGCATTCCCTGTCTCCATTCGCGCGAGGTCCACCAGAAGATCGTTGACCTGACCGGCGAGGGCAGAGGATGCATTCTGACTCTGCGTCTGTGCACCTGAGAGCAAGGCTGGGTGATACTGGAGCAACATCCGTCTGATGCTCTGAATGACGAATTGCCTGGAAAAAAATCGTTGTAGAGCCTCTCAAAGGTGGAGAGACTTGTCTCAATGACGCTTCTGTGGTCCCTTTGGCTTATGATGACCACATTTGAGACTGAGAGGTTCCTAAATTTCCGGCAACTCTCACAATTACAGAGATCATCTCCCCCCCCTTTATTGCAAGAAAGCACTCTTGCCGTCTCGAGGGCAAAACTCATTCTAAGGCTATAACGGCTCCCCCCCCAAACAGGTTTACCTGGCTCAGGTACCAGATGAAATCTGATCCTGTAGTTGCTCAGCCACTTCCTTCTGGTATTCCTTCAAGGCTTCAAACATTAGGGGCCTGCACTGTTGAAGCGAACCAGTTAACCGTCTCCGGAACCAGAGGTCTCACTACATTAAGGGTGAATTGGCTTTTATCGAATACAGCAGAAAGGTCGAAGACTGTTTGGAGTTCCAGTACATAGATCACCAAGCACACACAATGCCCACTTCAAGGACTCCCCACAGAAAACCAAGCAAGCCATTCACTGAACGAAGGCCTGTGGCATTCAGCGCTGTTTCCAAAAGATTTCCCACAAATCGCATCAGAGCATAGCCAATCAAGAACAGGATGACAAAACTGATAAGGCTTGCAAGCAAAACAGGAAGTGCAAAGGATTGCACCAGCAGCGCAGCAATCAGTTTTGTGAACATCAAAGCAGAGAAAAAGCCTACGATATAGCCACTGCGATGGCTGAACGCATCAGCAAACCCACTGAGGGTATCGGCGATTCCTCCTATGATTGCAAGCGAGAAAACGATGATATCGATCGAATTGAAATACACAGAACCTATGGTCAAACCCCACTGCATGTTGACTCCTTCACTGTTTTCAGCACAGTCGCTATATGTTGTGCACTCGTTCCATGAGCAAGCTTGCTTAAATTGCTACGCAACCTATTGCGAAGCTCCTCGTCACCAACCAAGGAAGATACATCTTCCAGAAATTGCTTAGCGTCCAAAGTGTCTGGGTAGAGCACCTTTGCCGCATCTTTTTGCTCAAACAGACGAGCATTATCTATCTGGTCTCCCCGGCTTGATGCCCCACTGAGGGGTATCAGGAGCGATGGGCATCCAAATAATGCAAGTTCAGCCAAAGTATTTGCCCCTGCTCGGCTGATTACCAAGGTGGCATGTTTCAGGAGGAGGGGCAACGTTTCATCGATGAAAGGTACCTCCTGATAGTGGTCATGGACAAGATGCCGTACATCTTGGGCCCCACATTGATGATAGACATACCCCATCTCAGTTAGTGAATCAAGAGTCTCTCGCACCAATTGATTAATTTGTGCTGAACCACTACTGCCGCCCAGGACCAGAATCAATGGCTCGGATGGTCCTAGGAAAGCTGGCCTTTGCGATGCTTCTTGCTGAGAAGCGAGCACCAGGGAGCGGCGAATCGGGTTTCCAGTTACCACCAGGTTGCGTTTCTTCAGTGACGAGAACCCCTCGGGAAAAGGAACACAGACACTCGCTGAAAACCTTGCATTAATCCGAGTGGCTAAGCCGGGGGTTGCATCACTTTCATGGCTTACCACCGGAATATGTAATAAAGCTGCCGCCAAGACAGGAGGGACCGACACGAATCCCCCCCCTTTTGAGAAGATGACGTCTGGTCTCTGGACTCTCAGTATGTGAAGAGCCTGGAAGAATGCGATACAGATATTTCCAATGTCCAGAATATTCCTGAGGGACCAGTATCTTCGTAGCTTTCCCCACCGTATGGAAAAGAAGGGAATGCCATAGCGCCCTACAGCCTCCTTCTCCGAGGCCTCTTCCCGCCCAATCCAAAGGCAGCGGTAACCCGGTGAGAGAACAAGCTCCTCATGAACCGCCAAGGCAGGAAAAATATGTCCGAGGGTTCCTCCCCCTGTGTAACAGACTACCATGGCATCACTATAGCACAACAGAAGTGGTTGCTCCAGTGGAATTGTATCAATTTGATACACCATGGGTAGAATTGTCCCATCTTTTCCCGATACTTCTACTTTTCTTGCAACTCTAGTATGAGTATACTTACAAGAAGGGGCCAAGCCCCTATATTCGCAACAAGAGAGAAATTCATGGGCACCTCACTATTTACAAAACTGTTCGGAACCAAACAAGATAAGGACCTCAAATCCCTCAAGCCACTCGTAGAGCTGGTCAACAAGGAAGCAGCCTGGGCAGAGAGCCTAAGTGCTGAAGAGGTGCGCCAGCAAACCCAAAGCTTCAAGGAGCAGGTAGCACAAGGAACAAGCTTGGACTCACTCTTGCCCAAGGCCTTCGCCTTGGCCCGAGAAGCAGCAAGCCGTGTATTGGGTGAACGACACTATGATGTACAGATCATGGGAGCGGCGGTGCTTCACCAGGGGAAAATCCTGGAAATGAAAACCGGTGAAGGAAAAAACTCTTACCTGTGTACCGGCAGCTTACCTGAATGCTCTAACAGGCAAAGGTGTTCATGTAGTTACGGTAAACGACTATCTCGCCGGTCGTGATGCCTCATGGATGGGCCCTGTCTATGAATACCTTGGGCTCTCTGTGGGTGTAATCCTCTCATCAATGGACAATGAAGCAAAACGGAGCTCCTATTCCAAGGATGTAACGTACGGTACGAACAATGAGTTTGGGTTTGACTATCTCAGGGACAATATGAAGTGGTCTGAGCAGGAAAAAATCCAACCCAAGCACCACTACTGTATCATAGACGAAATCGACTCAATCCTCATTGATGAAGCCAGAACCCCCCCTTGATCATCAGTGGTCAGAGTGAAGATGACACTGCACAGGTACTGGGAGCAGCAAAGGTTGCCCCACTGCTCAGTGAGTGTGAAAAGAATCCTGATACCGGTGATTACTATGAACCCGACCCACTTGCCCGTTTCGACCGCAAGGCACCGGTATTCCAGGAACGTGGGGACTACAAGCTGGACGAAAAAAAACAAAAAAGAGTATCCTTCACCAACCAGGGAATGAACCATATAGAGGAATTGCTGAACAAGTATCATATCATCAACGGTTCACTGTATGAGGATGAGAACTTTGAATATGTACACTACGTTACCCAGGCGGTAAAAGCACTTCACCTCTATACCCCCCCCGATGTTGACTATGTGGTCGTCGAAGGACAGGTACAGATTGTCGATGAATTCACTGGTCGTATCCTCCACGGCAGGCGTTACAGTGAAGGACTCCACCAGGCAATCGAGGCAAAGGAAAAAAAATCAAGATCCTTGGACAGAACAAGACTCTTGCTACGATTACCTACCAGAACTTCTTCAGGATGTACGACAAGATCAGCGGTATGACCGGTACAGCAGATACTGAAGCTCCTGAATTCCTCAAGATATACGGCCTCGACGTTGTAGTCATCCCGACCAATAAGCCGATTGTCAGAAAGGATTATCCGGATTTGGTCTATTACAATGAAGAGTTCAAGTTCAAGGCCATCTGTGAGGAAATCCAGAAGGTTCATAATGAGGGACAACCCATTCTTGTTGGTACCATCAGCATTGAAAAGAGTGAACTGCTCTCAGTACTGCTTAGGAGAATGGGTGTCAAGCATGAAGTGCTCAACGCCAAGAACCATGCACGGGAGGCTTTGATCATCGAGAATGCAGGTGCAAAGGGTGCTGTGACCATCGCCACAAACATGGCAGGAAGAGGAACCGACATCAAACTCGGGGGCAGCCTTGACGCAAGGGCCAGAGCACTTTGTGGAGCTGATGCCAATGCAGAGGAACTCACCGAAGCCATCAAGAAAGTATATGATTCCTGGAAACATGACTATGAAGAGGTAAAGGAGCTCGGTGGACTTTACATCCTGGGCACTGAACGACATGAATCCAGACGTATCGACAATCAGCTTCGTGGACGAAGTGGTCGTCAGGGAGACCCTGGTGCAAGTCGGTTCTTCGTCTCCTTGGACGATCCCCTGATGCGTCTATTCGCCTCTGATAACCTGAAAAAATATGCTTGGAAAGATTGGTATGCAGGATGGCGAGCCCATTGAGCACCGCATGTTGAGCAATGCCATTGAGAAAGCTCAGAAGCGTGTTGAGGATCGTAACTTTGAAATAAGAAAACACCTTCTCGATTATGATGAATGTACTCAATGAACAGAGAAACTACCTATATGATGAAAGGGATGCCATCCTGAGCGATGAGCATCTGCTGGAACGGGTCCGGGGTCTTTGTCACGATATCAGTGATGATATGGTTGAAATGGTATTCTCTGATAGCAAGGATGACAAGAAAGGAATCAAGCTGCTTGAGGAGATGCTGACCACCTTCCACCTTGAGATTCCTCCCCTTCCTTTGCAGGCTTCTGCAGATGAATACAAGAAACAGCTTAGGGAGTATATCGATACGGAGATTGATGACAAGGTTGCCCTCACCGGAGAAAAACCCTTCAACGATTTCCTCCGATTCAACTACCTCCGTCAGATAGACCTTAGATGGCAGGACCATCTTACGGCTCTTGAAGATCTTCGTGATGCAGTAGGATTGAGAAGCTATGCGCAACGAAATCCACTTGTCGAGTACAAGGTAGAAGGATTTGAGATCTTCACTGAAATGCTCGAAGGAATCAAGGTGTTCATGGCGCAAACCCTGGTCAGGGTGAAGATCACCAAGCCTGAACAGCAGTATCGCCAGAAGGCCAAGGAAGCCAAGACTGTGGAGACACATCAGGCACAGGGCGCTTTCAGCAGTGCAAGTCAGGGACCTAGACGTGTACAGGGCGGAGGAGACACCGCACCGGTTACCGTGAGAAGACAGACCCCAAAGGTTGGAAGGAATGACCCATGTCCATGTGGAAGCGGTAAGAAATACAAGCATTGCTGCGGAAAGAATGCTTGAGGATTTGACCAAATATGAAACAGGAGACTGCATTTGCGGTCTCCTGTTTTATTATGCATTGAAAACGATTGATCTTAGAAGAACTGCATGGGATCAAGTGCGATTCCCGACTGCTCAATACTGAAGAAGAGGGTTGGCTGTTCATAATCAGTACCACTGGTGCCAATGCTTCCAATGGTCTGGCCCTTCTCCAAGCTCATCCCAATTCTTACCTCGACATTTTCCAGATGGTAATAGCTGCTTCGGTAGCCGCCTTCATGGCTGAGAATAACAAACCTTCCCCTGCCCTTCTGCTCGTATCCTGCATCAACAACTTCACCCTTGGCTGAAGCTAAGACAGCTTCCCCCCCCAATTTCCTTCAATGAGAATTCCTGCAAGGATCTCACTGGCTCCGGTTGTTGGATTTTCATAGGACTGGCCAAACAGCTTGCTGATAGTTCCACGGGAAGGTCTCTGGAACTGGATTGGGGAAACATCAGTAAGCTGCGCAAGAGAGGATGATGAGGTATCAGGAATGAAAAGCTCCTGTCCGACGAAAATTCTCTCATTCTTCAGATTATTGAGCTCCTGCAAGGTCTTCCAGCCCAAGGTAGGACTGTACTTGCGGGCAATGGTGCTGAGCATGTCACCTTCCCTTACCGTGTAGAGTTGGCCATCACGATCGGGGATGGTAAGGGTGACTCCTTCCTTGACCGCCTGGATGTTCCTGATTTGGTTCACGCTGATCAGTGTCTGTGGCTTGAGGTTGTACATATCTGCAATGAGCGCAAGATCCTCACCTTCCTTGACCAGATGCTCTGCATATTGGATGGAAGCACTACTGGTGGTAGGAGTTCTCCGAACCGGGGACTGGGAATCAATTGCCCTTGCACTCTCAGTATCTACAACCGGTGCATCAGAAGGGGATGCATCCCCTTCAGTGCTTGTTTCTGGTTTGATTTGTGGAGCATCGACAATTTCCTTCACCTCAGGCAGCACTTCCTCGATCACCGTAGCCTGACCTTCGGAACCTTGGCTCTGAGCTGGAAAAAACTGATACCAGATCACAATTACAACCACACAGATAGCAATGCCCAGTGCGATCGTCCAGATCAGTCCTTTGCTCGGCCGATTATTTTCAGAGCCTTCCCTTCCTGAACGCCAAGAAGGCCGCTCTTGCATGTCATCGTAGTATCTTTTCCCATAGCTCGACATTACCTTTCCTACATAGTAGTATAAATCAATCATGGCTACCAGTCCAAAACATACTTATATCCAATTCTTCACCGTTCTTATATCCCTTGTTCTTGGGATTTTTTTTCATCAGATTGGCCATTCTGATGCTTTTTGACCAACCACAGTCAAAAACATACCATAATCCAGAGGTAGCTGAAAGTGTGGTAAGAGGTACAATCTATGACCGAAATGGAAGAATTCTTGCCATTGAACGTCCCTACTGGGGAGTGTACCTGCACCTCAATATGATTGAAGACCTTGCCTTGGTAAGTGAGGTCATAGCGCCGTATGTGCAGATGAGTCCATCAGAGATTCAACTAAAAGCAAAAAAAACTACACCACCTATGCACAGATCAAGAAAGAGATAGATGACCGGCAGGTAGACCCCCTAATCAGCGTCTTACGCGAGTATGGCTTACAGAACCAAGTGAACGTGGAGAAAAGGATAGGACGAACCTATCCAGCACAGTTCCATGCATCACAGACCATCGGGTTCACCAATATGGAGATGGAGGGCATCGAGGGGATTGAGCTGAGCCAGGAGCGCTTCTTGCATCCTTATCCAGAAATTGGGAAGAGCGGCACTACCTATGGGAGGATGTAATACTTACCCTGGACGTGGACATCCAATACGCCTTGGACGTACAACTGCAACATATTGCTGATGAATTCAACCCTGATTATGCGATGGCAATCGTCCTTGATGCCCAAAATGGTGACATTCTTGGAATGTCCAGTTACCCCTGGTACGATATCAATGCACTTGGTCGAAGTGATGAGGATGAGAGAAGAAATCATGCTGTGAATTATCTGTATGAGCCAGGTTCTGTTTTCAAGCTGTTCAGTATAGCTTCCATCCTGCAAATAGGAGAAGCGCAAACCGATGAACCATTTCTCTGTGATGGTTCCTATACGTTCAATGCAGGATCCAGCAATATTACGATCAACTGTACATCAACTCATGGAGAGGTGGATGTAAGAACCATGCTTGCAAAATCCTGCAATGGTGCAATCTCACACTGGGCACTCCAGACTGATCCTGAAGCCTTTTACAGCCTGCTTGCACAATTGGGATTCACCTCTAGCTATGATATTTCACTTCCCTCACAGGCAAAGGCATATATCACAAATCCTTCCCAGTGGTCGGAAGAACCCTTCCCACCATCGCCTTTGGTCAGGAACTACTGGTCAGTGCTTTGCATCTCTGTACTGCGGCAACAGCATTGTCTCAAAGTGGGGAACTCATCGCTCCCCATCTCATCCTCTCCCGGTCTTCCCCTGTTACTGGACAGAAAAGCTATCAAAGGGAACGTACCGTAATCTCACAGGTGCTTGACCCTGCGGTCACTGAACAAATTCGTGAAGGTATGCACCTTGCCACGCTTTCAGGAGGCACGGGAATCCAGGCGAACGTTGAAGGAATTGATCTTGGAGTGAAAACGGGAACTGCCCAATTATTCAATGAGGAGACAAAAAGTTACGAGGATGGTACCATCCTCGTTTCAACACTCGCCATGGTGCCGATCGAGGATCCAAAGTATATCATCTATGTAGGGGCAGGGAATCCGAAAGGCTCTACCCTCTATGGCTCGAATGTTGCGGCACCAGCAGTTGGTGCCATTGTTAAAACACTCCTGAGCCAAGGGAAATTGATCGCCAGTGGTACGACCATCCTCTAGAGTGATGGGAAGAATTGATCGAGTTCGAGACTAAATCCACGTAACCGGGGAACCAAGACAGAAGCATCAGCACGATGAAAATCCTCAGGTACGTCCTGCCCATCGGCCAGGAAAGAGAGAGGAAGCCCTGCCTCTTTGGCAAAGAGTAGTATATTTCCTATTCCTTGGGTTTCATCCAGCTTGGTCACCAATAATTTTTTCAATTGATATTCATTGAACAGTTCAAATTGTGTAAGAAGATCAGAAAATTTGCTGCTTGCATTGACTACCAACGTGTACTCACGTTCCTTATCATTGAATGAGGAAAACAAGTCGGAAAGCGAATCCCTCAGCATAACATCCTTGCTGCTATGCCCAGTGGTATCAACCAGAACATGGTCATAGGTCTCCAGAATATCCAACAACCCAGACAACACCCCTGCATCTGTGGCTTCATACAGCGGAAGGGAGTACTCCTTTGCAAAGAACCGTACCTGTTCCAACGCGCCCGGGCGATGGACATCGAAACTAAGCAAAGCTACTTTCTTACCCTCTTTTGCCCTGAGATGGATTGCCAGCTTAACCAGACTGGTGGTTTTTTCCCACCCCGGCTGGGCCTACCAACACCACATACCGATGTTGGATGGCATCCTCAAACTGAAGATCCTCAAGAAGGAACTGGAAGAACTGGACTTCCAGCTCTGCTTGCCCCAAGGGCTTCTCATCGGGCAATAACATACTTTTGATTTGTTCAATTCTGGCAGAAGGAATTTCATTCTGCTCCATGAGGTAGGAGAGATGTTCCTCTGCATTGAAGACAGGATCCTCAACCACCGCTTCTTCAATGGGTTCCTGCTCTTCAACCAAGAAGAAGGTGATACGGCAACGTTTTTTTCCTTGCGCATCCCCTTCTTAACCTGAAAATCCTTACGTGTATGGACACGCACAGCAGTTCCCCACTGTGTGCGGGCTTCTCTCAATGCGTGTTCATAGTCTTCTGCCTCTAGCGTAAGGAATTCCAAATTGCCCCCCCTTAAAGAATGAACTTGGATAGGTCCTGATCCTGGAGAACGTCACGTAACCGTTCATCAACATAGGCTGCTGTAATGGTTATGGTCTGACCTGAAAGTTCATCTGCACTGAAGGATAATTCTTCCAACAATTTCTCCATGATGGTGAACAACCTTCTAGCCCCTATATTATCATTGGTCGTGTTCACTTCATAGGCTATTTCACTGACTTTCCTGATGGCGGCATCATCAAAGATGATCTCCACCCCTTCAGTCTTGAGCAACTCATGATATTGCATGGTCATTGCATTTGCAGGTTCTGTGAGAATGCGGTAGAAGTCATCGGCGCTCAGGTCATCCAATTCAACACGAAGCGGGAAACGTCCCTGCAACTCAGGGATCAAATCATTGGGCTTGGAAACATGGAATGCCCCACTGGCAATGAAGAGGATATGTGTGGTATCGATCACACCCCATTTGGTGGAAACACTGGTACCTTCCACGATGGGAAGGATATCACGCTGCACACCTTCCCTGCTGACATCTATACTGGAGGAGCCACCGCCGCTCTTGGCAACCTTGTCGATCTCATCAAGGAATACAATGCCCATCTCCTCGACCCGTTCCTTTGCTTCATCAATGGCACGGTCATTATCAACAGCTTTCTCTGTCTCTTCCTCGGTAAAAATCTCCCGAGCCCGTTTGATAGTCAACTTGCGGTTATGAGCGCGGCCATTTCCGAAGATCGAACCAAGGCTCTGCATCGCATCTTGCAACTCTTCCATATTCGGTTGGCCCATGACCTCAATACCGACTCGCTTCTTGCTCTGCACATTGACCTCTATCTCACGGTCATCGAACTTACCGTCCCTTAGCATCTCCCGAAAGCGCTCACGGGTTGCCTTTTGGCTGTCGGTAAAGCTGGTACCAGCTGGTACTACATCACTCTTGTCCTCGCCCTTTGCCTGGGGAAGCAACAAATCGAGCAGACGCTCTTCAACCCTGCTGGCTACCTTTTCCTTCTCAGCCTCGGCAAGTTCAGCTTTCACTTGCTGGACAGCAATACTCATAAGGTCCCTGATGATTGATTCAACATCTCTACCAACATACCCTACCTCGGTGTACTTGGTAGCCTCGACCTTGATAAAGGGAGCATTGGACAGCTTTGCGATACGTCTAGCTATCTCGGTTTTTCCTACCCAGTAGGTCCGATCATGATGATGTTCTTCGGGGAGACTTCATCCCTGATTTCCTCAGGAAGCCGCTTCCTGCGAGTCCGGTTGCGGATGGCAACCGCAATGGTTCGTTTGGCCTTCTGCTGGCCGATGATATATTTATCTAGTTCTGAAACAATCTGAGAAGGCTTGAGCTCATCAAGCTTCTTGCTTGCTGAATATCCCATATGCTTACAATACCTCTACATTAATCTGATCATCTGTGTAGATACAGACTGATGCTGCTATCTGCACACTTTTTCTGGCAATCTCTTCCGCTGACATCTTGGAATCTGCTTCCAGATATGCCAAGGCTGCGCTGAGTGCGTAGTTTCCCCCACTTCCAATGCCGATGGCATCTCGCTCAGGGTCGACCACATCCCCTGCCCCATTGATCAGGAAGATTCGCTTCCCGTCACTGACAAGCATCATAGCTTCGAGCTGACGCAGTTGTTTATCGGTTCTCCACTGCTTGGCCAATTCCACTGCCGAGCGGGTAAGGTCTCCATTATACTGCTTCAATTTCCCCTCAAAAAAGTTCAAAGAGGGTGAACGCATCAGCAGTTGTACCAGCAAAGCCGGTAATTACCTTTCCTTCATACAGCGTACGAACCTTATGTGCGTTTGACTTTAGAATCGTATCTCCTGCAGTGACCTGGCCATCGCCTGCTATGGCTACATGTCCGTTTCTTCTCACTGCTACGATGGTTGTTCCTTTAAAACTACTCATGTTGCTTCCTTCCATGAGGGTGACAGGATGCATAGACCCGTGCCAGCCTCTCTTTCGATACATGGGTGTAAATCTGGGTGGTAGAGATGCTGGCATGTCCAAGCAATTCCTGTACCAATCGGATATCTGCCCCGTTGTCCAGAAGGTGGGTTGCATAGGTATGCCTCAGTACATGAGGCGTAAACTGTTTCTGCCACCCAAGCCTTCTTCTATATGTAGCAAACATACTACCAACAGTGCTCATCGGCAACTGTTTTCCCTGGATTGAACAGAACAAGAAAGGGCAATCGAACCGCTCTCTTTTCAGGCTCAGATAGGTTTGCAGGACATTCCTGCAATGCTTGGTGAAAAATACGTAACGGCTCTTTGAACCCTTTCCCACGACTAGTATACGTCGTTTCTCCCATTCAATTGCATCCTCTTCTATGGCGAGCACCTCACTGATTCTACAACCAGTGTCATACAGCAGGGTAAAGAGTGAGATGGCACAAGCAGAACGGAAATCATCGTAGCTCTGGCTGAGCAGCTGTGCCACTTCCTTGACACTGAGGACAGTGGGAAGATGGTTCTCTCTCCTGTGTGTAGCCACAAGTGAGAATGGATTCATCGAACATACCCCATGTTTGCAGAGGTATGTATAGAACGTCCTAACACAGCTGATCTTCCGGTTCACCGTTGTCTCACTGTAGCGCTTATCGAATTTCAGAAACCGAAGATACATCCTTCCATCTTCCCTGCCGGCCTCTTGTAAACAAATTTTAAGGGAAGAGAAATATGCTGAAAGCTGTTTTAAGTCCCGTCCATACGCGAGTAGCGTATGATCACTAAGATTACGAATCTGTTTCTGGGTTTCCAGGAACTCCTGGATCAAGGGCTCATGCATACTCTAGACTATACCACGCAGGCCCAAAGCGGTACAACGTACCAGCTCCTGCTCGTCTCTCCTGCACTTTGACTCGCCTTCTCCACCCAAGGTATGGGGCAAGCTCACCGAAGGATGCAACGTGGGGGGGGCTCCCATCTCTACAAGAGAAGCGATACCTCCCTCAAGAGAGCCACCACCAAGCCCCTCGCTGTGGACAAACACGTCCTTTCCCTGGTCCAGTGCCGAGGTAGCACAGTGCAGGCATCCGCTCCTCTCAGGCGACTGGATAACCATGGTGCATTCCCTAGCGCGGTGGAGAGCATATTACGACTCAGGCAACGGGAGGGGAATGCCGCATCATCAGGTTCATAGGGAGAGAGCAATGAGATGGAAGGCAATGCAGAATATGCCTTGGCACGTCTTGTGGCCAAACCACAATCACAAATAACAAACGAATTGACTTTCAGATCCTGGCTTGCATAAAGAGCGGTCCTATCAATGCCCCGACTGTTGCTTGTCACCAGAGCAGTGTTGTTTGCACAGGCTTCAAGGGCAAAGCGGTATGCTCGTTGCGCACCCAGCCCATCTGGGTAGCGGGTTCCGCAGAGGGTTAGCAGCTGTGCTGACGCTTCAGGCAGCAGATTGTTGTACATGAGTCTAAACGGAGGATTCTCCATCTGGTATAGTATGGGAGGATATCCTTCCATTCCCCAGAAACAGATTTTGGCCGATTGTTCCTCCTGGAGAAAACGGAGCATCCGCTTTACACGGTTCATGCTTGCCCCACGATTAGCGAGTTCTTCCAATGTGATACCAGAGTTGGCCAGTTCTATCCTCTTCTCACACGAGAGAGGCAGTAGGCTGAGTGCCAGCAATATTGAGAGTTTCATATCTCAGTAAGGCGTGAAAAGTGAAAACTTGCTTCACAGCCACTCAACAACGACCTTGATAAGCAACAGTGAGAGAACCAGCAACATGACCGGCTTCACTACCTTACCTCCAACTCTCAGCGCAAGATGGCTACCGATGTAACCTCCGATGATGGCACTGATGGCGCAAGGAATTGCGATGGAAAAAAATCTATCACCCATGGTAGAGGAACATGGACAAGGCTGCGATATTGGAGGCAAGATTTACGATCCTTGCGGTTCCGCATGCCTTGAGCAGGTCAAGACCGAGAACAGCGGTAAAGATGATGGTAAGGAACATTCCCGTCCCTGGTCCAAAAAAAACCATCGTACATACCAACCACGAGACCGGTTACTCCGCTGAGCACAAGGGTGAAAGATTTCCCCCTTGGCTGGGCCTTTCCAAAATTGGGGTTCACCAGCATAAATACAGCAAGCGATGGTACCAGGAAGATCAAGAGATAGGAAAGATAGGTGGAAGCATAGAGTGTTGCCAGGTACGATCCATAGGAAGAACCAATGAAGGTCGTTACGATGGCGATCCCCCCCCTACCAGGAAGCTGACCTGTTTATTGGCCAGATACTGTATGGTTGCAACCAGTGTTCCACTCGCGGAGGCAAATTTATTGTTTCCAAGGGCTGTTGTCGGAGGAAGTCCCACTGCAACATAGGCAGTCAAGGTGATCAATCCACCCCCACCAGCAATGGCATCCACAGCAGAGCCGAAGGCGATGATAGGACAGAGAACCCATAATACACTCACGCTTACTCCTCGTCCCCCCCCTGCTCATCATGGTACGCATCGTAGGCATGCTGCAGGGAGGCAGTATCCACATGGGTGTAGATCTGCGTGGTCTTGATATCTGCGTGTCCTAGCAACTCCTGGACACTTCTGAGGTCGGCGCCCCCTTCCAGCAGGTGAGTTGCAAAACTGTGGCGTAAGGTATGTACCTTTGCGTCAAGATTGCACTCCTGGCAATAGCCAACAAAACGTTTGTAAATTGCCTGCCTGGTAAGCTTCCTTCCCCTTCGTCCAACAAAAAAGAGCCTTGTTGGCAAGGCGCATACCTACAAGCACAGGACGGATATCCTTGAGATATGTAGATAGATACTGGGCTGCTATCTCTCCAACTGGTACTATGCGAAGTTTGTCGCGCTTTCCAAGGACCCTCAGTTTCCCATCCTGATAATCGGAAACCTCTAGATTGCATGCTTCGCTGATTCTCAACCCACAGGAGTAGATCAACTCAAACAGTGTGCGATCCCGGTACCCTAGAGGGGAGTTTGTATCAATACTCTCAAGGAGTACATCAATCTGCTCTACACTTGCCACCAAGGGAAGCGTGAGCGGTTTCTTAGAGTGGCTGATCAAAAGCACAGGATTGTCCTGACGTATTTTCTGGAGTTGCAGGAAAGAAAAAAAAAGACCTAAGTGCACTAAGTGCCTTTGCAAGACTTGCTGAACTGAGATTTCGCTGCTTTCTCTCATCAACCAGATAGGTTTCCAGTTGGGTTGCATCCACTGTTTCGAGGGGAAGCTTCGTTTTCATCAAACGAGAGATTTCGTATAGATAGACCGACAGCGTCGCCTGGGAGAGACGACGCTGCATCATTAGGTAATCCTCATAATCTTCAAGCAAGAGTTGGTCAACGGGCTGAACCATGGCTATTTCTCTTCTGCTTTATTCCTGGAGTACCTCAGTACGGCAGGGATGGTATAGTCATTGGAATTACTACCAGGCCCCTTACCCAACTGTTTCTGAAGATCCTGCCAACGATTGACCTGGATGGCTGGGATTTCCTCCTCTTCATCCTGGGTACTCTTGGCTGCAGGCTCTTGGTCCTCCTGCCTTTTCTCGTCAACCTTGGCAGCGGCATAGCGGCGTTTTACCATATCCATTTCTGGAACTTCGGCGCCAACCACCTCTTCCTTCCGTTCAAATCCAGTTGCTACCACCGTAACCTTGATCCGGTCACCCAACTCAGGATTGAAAGCCTGACCTGCGATAATCAGAGCATCATCACTGCACTTGTCGGTTACCAACTCAACGACATCCTGATACTCCTGGAGAGTGAGGTTGTCACTGCCTGAGAGATTGACCAGGACACTCTTTGCCCCTTCAATACTTGCATTCTCCAACAATGGGTTGTTGATGGCTTGGCGTGCGGCATCAACTGCACGATTGGCACCTTCTCCAAATCCGATGCCCATGAGTGCATCGCCCTTGCCTTTCATGACTGTCCTCACGTCTGCAAAGTCAATATTGATCTCACCCGGTTCTGTGATCAGCTCACTGATTCCCTGGACACCCATGTACAACACTTCATCCGCCATCAGGAAGGCTTGCTTGATAGGGGTATTATTCTCCACTACCTTCAGCAAATACTGGTTGGGATGATGATCAGGGTATCCACCTGCTTTCGCAGCTTTTCAATTCCTGCCTGCGCCAACAGCAATTTTTTTTCTTCCCTTCAAAGGCAAACGGGGTGGTTACCACCGCCACAGTGAGGGCATTGCAGCTCTTGGCTATTTCAGCAACGACAGGGGCAGCTCCTGTACCGGTTCCGCCTCCCATGCCTGCGGTAATGAATACCATATCGGCATTCTCGATCTCGCGGCGGATGTCTTCCTTGCTCTCCTGTGCGGCTTTCTCCCCGACCTCGGGGACACCACCGGCACCAAGCCCACCGGTCAACTCCTTGCCGATGGGAAGACGGACCTGTGCGTTGGATCGCTGTAGGGCCTGCATATCGGTGTTCATGGTAACAAACTGTACCTTTTTTTTCAGGCCACTGGCAATCATACGATTCACCGCATTTCCCCCCCAGCACCTCCTACCCCGAGTACCTTGATGACCGTGGCAGTGGTTTGTTCATCCTGAACCATATCCTCAACTTCAAACATTCCAAAATCCATACTCTATTCCTTCGCCATTAGGCACGCTTAAAACAGTGTCCTGAAAAAAACCACGGAGCTTTGAGACTGCCCCACCTTCCTTACGACGCGTCCGCTCTTTTCGTGAACGTGTTCCGGTAGCAGTATCTCGTACCTTGCGAGCTTCACTCTTCATCAAGCCAAGCACCGTCGTATACTGGGGACTGATATAACTCCGATCCAAACCCCCAATAGCCTCAGGGAAACCGAGGCGGGCCGGGAGTTGGAAAATTTCGCTGGCTAGTTCGGTAACCCACTAAGCAGGGCCCCTCCTCCAACCAACACCACCCCACCGCCGAAGGAGCCATGTACCTGGGCTTTTTTTTCCAAGTCACTCTGCAAACGACTGAAAATTTCAGCCATTCTTGGTTCGATGACCTTGCTGAGCTCCTTCTTTGGCATCTTGATGGGAGGAAGCCCTCCCACTTGAGGGATTAGTATCATGTCTTCACTACTGACCGAAGGCACATAACTGTGCCCACTTTCACATTTAATCTGCTCTGCGGTTCCCCGCGTCTTGTTCAGGATATAGGCAATATCGTTGGTGACAGCGTCCCCTCCCAGATTCACCCCACCGGTATAGACTGGAGCCCCATTGGTATAGGCAATCATATTCGTGATACCACTACCGATATTGATAAGGATGGTACCCATCTCTTTTTCCTCACTGCTGAGGACTACCTCTGCATCTGCGAGGCTCTGCAATACCATTCTTTGTACACTCAAACCAGAACGTTGGATGCACTTTCGCTCATTCTGACAAATTGCAGAAGAAGCAGTTACAATCAGTACTCGGCTTTCGAGCCGATGCCCCAGCATGTCGATGGGATCCTTGATACCCATCTGTCCATCAATCTGGAAGTCTTGGACCAAGGTATGGAGAATCTCTCGGTCCTGGGGTAGTTCAAACGCCCTGGCAACCTCGAGACTACGGAAAATATCTTCCCGTTTGATTTCCTGGTCCTTGCTATTGATTCCCACCACCCCGGTGCTGGGAATGCCAACGATGTTCTCCCCACCGATTCCGATGATGACCTCGCTCATCTCTGCTCCTGCCTGGAGCTCCGCTTCGTTGATCACCGTTTGGATGGTCTTCAAGGTCTGTTCAATATTAACGATGGAACCGGCGCGAACTCCTTCACTGGAGTGCTCACAGATGCTGTCGACCATCAACTGGCCATCCCGGCTCACTGAGCCGATAACGCATCTAGTTCGGCTTGAGCCTATATCCAGTCCCATCAACATCTTATCACCAGCCATTACAGCAACCCCCCCCTTCTGGTCGGTCTCATTATCTGCGCACCAAACCCTCTCGATAGAGGTCATAACGCTTGTCTTCCGAGCTGAGGAAGGAGAGTGTATCCTTCTGGTCCTGCTGGGCCAGAGCCACTGCCGCTTGTATCTGGGCCACCCCTACAGGCTCCCTCACCCAAATCTGGGCATTGAGGGACGAGATTTCCAATACCATCTTTCCAAAGCTGTTACTACTATTATTATCGTATTTTATACTTGTTATCAAGGTAGTTTTCTCTTCAAGAGAATTTGCCAAATCCATCACCTGATGAAAAGAGCTGTCAAGTCCATAGACTCGGAGCATCTGTGCATAGGAAGTGGGTACCTCGATAGTCACCACTTCCTGTTTCCATGCCCCGATATCTTCCTCAGGAATTTTCACCAACGAATTTCCCTCAACCAGATACGTCTCTTTTCCATCACTTGTCTGCACCAATGCAGGGCTTTGTACCAAGAGGATGGTGGCAAAAAGAGAAGAAGGCAATTTTCTCTGGAGCTTCACAGAGGAAACAGTCGGGTAAGAGCCCAACTCCCGCTCCAAACGGTAGAAATTCAATTCAAAGAGGGAGAGTCCTACGAAGGTTGCAAGGTATTCCTTGATCGAAGCGGGTACTCTCCCACTTCCGCTTTCAGCTACGACCTGGATGGTTGTGATCTTGAACTGTGGGAGGGAGCGGAGGGTTATGAGCGCCAAGAATACAACCAAGGGGAGTATCATCACAGTCAACTTCACCCTAAGCGATATGCGTCTCATTCAACGCCCCCTTGCGTAGGGAATTGAATCTCTGACCGCTCTTCCTTGCCTAAGGAACTCTTGTACAGCGGTATCCTACCACTGCTGATCAATAGGATACGGTAAAGCATTGCACAGCTGAGCAAGATAACCAGAAGATTGGTTCCCCCTTGGCTGAAGAACGGTAAAGGGATACCGGTGGGCGGCAACAAGGCAGTGACTACCCCAAGATTCAGTATGGCTTGGAAGAGAATCATGCTGGTCAAGCCGAACGCTGTTAGGCTGAGAAAAGAGTCCCTATCCTTCATCCTGCGACTTGCATGATATCCAAGAATGGCAAACATGAGAAACAGTACGAGAATAAAACCACCACCGACAAACCCCAACTCCTCGCAAACCGAGGCAAATATGAAATCACTCTGAACTTCCGGCAAGAGACCAAGCTTATAGGTGCCGTTTCCAAGCCCCACACCGAACAAGCCCCCCTGAGGAGATGGCCTTCAATCCTGTACTGACCTGATAGTTCATCCCACTGGGATCGAGGGAGGGAAACAGGAACGAAAAGACTCGCTTAACTCGGTAGGATTGGCTGAACATCGCAACTATCGCTGGAGGTACCAGGAATGCAAGGAGAATGACCATATGCAGTATTCTAAACCCACTGGCGATCAACATGGCAAAACTGATACCCAGAAACAAGAGTGCTGATGAGTAGTCTCTCTGTAGGAATATCAGCAAGGTAATCACCAAGCTGATCACAATCGGCAGCCCATGACGTTGTATGATGGATTGGCTAACCCGATCCTTTCTATGGTAAGCGGCAAAGAATAGAACAATTCCTACTTTTGCAAACTCTGAAGGCTGAAAGGAAGGAAGTGGACCAATCTGCAACCAGCGCTTGGACCCCAGCCGCTCCTGAGAAAAGGGACTGAAGAGTGTCATCAGCAAGAGAATGATGGATACGGCCAATACGAGATAGGAAATCTTCTCTACCCAACGAAGGGGGATGTAACGGATGACCAACCATCCTACCAGCGCCAAGGCCACGAACATCAGCTGCCTGGTAAAGAAGTAGTGATGAGGAAGCCCGTGGATAAGTGCCTCATTGTATGAGGCGCTGTACAGCATAATCAGCCCAAGTGAAGTGATGAGGATGACAAGGCATAAAAAGGTGAAGGCACTTAGATTCCTTCCCCCCCCTTCCTCAAGTGGTTCTTCATTTTGCCTCCAGTCATCAAATTCCCTACGTATATCCATGGCAATCACCTACTTATCAGCAATGAGACTGCTGCAAACAACCAGGATACTAGCGTGAAAGCAATCACAATACGACTCTCTTTCACTCCCTTGAGTTCATATGCATGGTGCAGTGGAGCAATGGTAAAAACCTTGCGTCCAAATCGTCTAATGGAAATAATCTGAATCAGGCTGGATGCCAGTTCAAGGAGGAACAACCCGCTTGCAAGGAATAATACCAACTCAGAGCCCATCAGCAGTGCCGACATTGCAATGTAGGCACCCAGAGCATGACTTCCACAATCTCCCATGAAGTAGCGGGCAGGAGGAAGGTTGAAGAAGAGAAAGGCAAGCAAGGATCCAAGCAATGCACTGGAAGCAACACCCTCTGTCTGCAAGGAGATCATCACAATCAAGAGGAGCATTGGTATACTACTTCCTGCAGCCAGTGCATCAAGCCCATCGGTAATATTCACTGCATTTACAAAATAGAGAATGTACAACAATGCAAACAGGTAGTAGCCAATACCCAGATCAAGGTGGAACACCACCAAATCAAGACGGGTGTTGAGTAGGTTTTGCCCTTTGGCCAAGACCAAGAGCAATACTGCTCCTTGCATTTGCAGTAATAGTTTTACCACGGAAGGCAATCCATCCCCGTTGGAACGTTTTCTCTTCATGTGGTCATCAAGAAAGCCGATACCGGCAAAGACAACCAAGGCAAATAAGGGAAATGATAACCGTGGATCGGCTATTGCTGGATCAAAGAGGGATACAACCAAG
>JDSF01000332.1_pt1 | contig 21225 bp, 26 predicted proteins | sample 199441 | NCBI WGS metagenome assembly JDSF01 (sample SAMN02592751, study PRJNA231836) | bioreactor metagenome | isolation source: continuous culture bioreactor denitrification-DNRA | place: Germany: Bremen
GACTCTTGAGAATACTATGCGGCAGCTCTCCACCTGCTATCAATTTCTTGATATCCTCATTGATATGCTTCCCTTCCCCACCTATATACGGCATGAGTTTTTTTGGAGGCAAAGCCGGTACATTGCTGCAGCAGCCCTAGGTGACCTGTTGATGATTGAGCTGGCTTCGTTGTAATCTTGGACAATCTCTTCTGGCATGTCTGGATTTGGACTGGGAGCTATTGATTGATCAGGGAATACCAACTTTTTATCATACCAAATAGAAAAAAAACTCTTGCAATGAGAGCACTTTGAGGTGCTGAATTTTGATAAAAGATCATTAATTCCAGTAAATAATTGGCTCCAACGTTGATTTGCGTAGACACCACAGATTGGACAATGGAATGCTGATTTCTCATATTCCGGCGGATAATATTGACTACTCATTTGTTATCTAAATCTCCTTTTAAGAAATTATCTCATTGACTGGTCAGAGAGGGTCTTATCAAGCCTCATCCTGTTTCATCAAGCGCAGTATCAGTGTTGCCACCTCCGCAGTTACAAGCCCGAACAATCCCATTCCGGTAATGACAAGGACACTGGAGAGAATCCTCCCTGCTGTAGTAACAGGGTATATATCTCCATATCCGACTGTAGTAATCGTTGTGAAGCTCATCCAAAGTACATCACCAAAACTCTGTATGCTTTCGTTGACTCCAAACTCATATGTATAGAGGCCAAGGCTGCAATAGAAATAAATCAAGAAAGTCAATGAAAGATAGATTGTTAAAGCAGACCTTGCTGGGTTTTCCAAAAGCACTTTGAGTATCCTGGATGATCCTTTCAAACCCCTTACCAAACGCAAGGCTTTGGCCAAGCGTACAATCCTGAATATTCGTAAGGGTCTGAGTATCTGGACAAGAGGAATGGAACCAGCCAAATCAATAATTCTACGTTGTACATACCGACGTTTGTCCGATGAGCGAATAAGAAAGAACAACCAGTCCAATAGGAAAATAATACATATTGCCAGGTCAACCCAATCTAAAATGACAACTACCCTTTCAGGAATTCTTATGATTACAGTAAGAGACAACACCAGGACGACATATACTGAAAGGATGAGCATGAAGAGATCATAGTATTTACCGAATGTCATTCTCTCTGGCGAAGCCATCACTCACCCCTTTTATTAGTCTCGATATAGATAGTTTAAAGGCTACATATTCATGTGTGCATTCATTGTGGCTTCGTCAGTATCAGTACCTAAAACAAACCACTTTTTCATAATCATTTTCGTAACGGGGCTCCCGCATTATCCTTAAGGCTTCCTGTAAAGCACTTAATAAGGTCACTGATCCAGCCGAATATGAAAAGACCAGCAGTACATGTAAATAAAAGTCCTCCACCAATCCTTCCAACATAGTAACGGTGCAATCCGATAATCCCTCCAAACAAGCAGAGCAAAGTCGCTACTGTTTTGCTTTTATCACTGGTAACAGTCATGTAATTTGCCATTATCAATCTCCATATGACAGATGTTTCCATCATATAGCTATTAGTGTGATAAATAAAGCTAATTGTTTTGTTCAGTTATTGGTTTGCAAACTTTGCAAGGAGCATAACCCAGGAGAATTGCATCATCTAATGAGATTGAGCTTAGTCTTTTGGAGTTCTTTATCGTCCTGCAATCACGGTTATGATATTTTGCTCCTGTCTCTGTAATCCAAACAATCACTGCAGGCTCTGCCTCAGAAATATCTGATTGCTGAGTATTCGCACCAAACAAAAGTATAGATATGACCAGAAACGCGAGGATTATAACTTTTTTCTTCATAATTCCTACCTTCAGTGATATTCTATTGCAATCGTTTTCTAGTTTTAAAATCTAGGACTATGCATCTTTCTGGACCTCTTGTTTACCGTCTACCCTTTCGTTTTGTTTGTCTCTTTCTCTACTCTATCCCAGTAATCGGCACCAGACTCACCCGGCTTTCTCGGTATTCCTTCGAAATCTGTCGCTGCATATTTTGATGGAGAACGTGACGGAGCAATTGTTGAGGCAGTAAGTCTATCATGGTTGTTTAGTACAATCCTGATCCTTTCATGTATATTGTTAACTGAATCAATCAGATTCTGTACAGACCACAATAATGCAGAAAAGATGAATAACAAAGTCCCTCCTACCAAGTATGTTGCTTGGTCAAGAAACTCTGTAAAAGGATCAGTAAAACCAGTTATTATAACCATTCCAATAAATACAGTTCCTACAATCATTCCAATAACTGAGATTGTTTTCATAAATCACCTCTATTACAAACGGATACAGTAATTTTATAGCTTAAAGCAATAAAGAATAAAGTTTTTTCTTTTAAAATGTCGCAATTGGTGATAATACTCTCAATTATCATATAGGTAGTGAAGTCGACTACTATTTCTCGCTGCAACCTAACTTGGCGGTATTGTAGTCTACAAGTAAGACAAACCATCAATATATGTGCTCATTTGGAAGGCCGGGTTTAGTACCCGGTCTTCTTTCAGCCTCAAAAAAAATTAAGCAGCATTCGGCATATTCGATATTTGCCGAATCTTATTTAATTTAGTACAGATACAAATGGTACATATCTCTCGAGAAAAAACAGAAAACCCCCTCAGTCTATTGACCAAGGGGCTGAGAGCGCCAGAAGGGAATCGAACCCTCGTCTCATGCTTGGGAAGCACGAGCACTAACCATTGTGCTACTGGCGCATCTGCCATTGGATAATAGCAAAATAGGGAGAGGATGTAAACAACTATTACCAGAGAATACGATTCTAGGTGAATAGTCGTGTTCCAATCTCTGTCTCCCCCTTCCCACGGTCAAATACCACCAAGGAACCAAAGCCTGTACAACCATCTGCGTTGAAGGTATCGGTAGGGCTTGCCCACTCCTGGTGACTGACTACCACGGTATAGGCTGTATCTCCTCTCTTGATGGTGACAGCCTCGATCAGGGAATCAGGAAATCGGATCTTCTTGAAATTGGAGAGTACCCGCTCCTTCTTGAACACAACATCATCGTTGAGAGAGATCAAAGTAAACAATGATACAAATCCATCCCCTTCCACCTCGCTGACCAAGGTCTTGTTGTCGATCAGCTCATTGTAGTGACGTGAGAGCCTGGTACTTTTAAGATACTGGGTAACTCCCTGGCTTGAAATGGTATGGATGTACATTTCGTTCTGAGTACTCTGGTATACTGCTCCAGACTCTTGCAACTGTACCTTTCCCTTGTCATTGAAGTGCAGATAGCTTTGATAGCTATGATGTTCCTGGGATAAAAACTCATCACAGATCAGTATAAGGGTTTTCTCCAATACCACGATCGTCCTACGTGGAAGCACCCCGACATCCAGATACCCTTGGTGCGAACCTTGGAAAGCAATATACCCATTCTTCTGAGCCGTGCGGAATCCGATGGGTGCGCTTAGCTTGGAGCACTCCCAACTGTCCTTGCATACGGTGAAGTTCTTGTTATCCACTGTTGTGGTGTTATGGGCAGTGCTGTCCTTGAACTCATACCTCTCAGACTTCGGGACATAGGTGTACCGGCCGGCATCCACCAGAAGATCCTCCCCGTTTGCATAGAGGTCAAAATGCAACTTGTCACTGTGCCCATGGCCAGCTCCCAGGGTGCCACAGTGAAAGCGAAGGTACGTACCTTCTTCCTTATAAAAAAAAGCATTTCCACTTTCATGCAATACGAAGAGTCGTTGAGGTGTGAAGGAACTGGGAAGTTGGTCATACACCTTCACCGCCTCAAACCCAACATCCCAGATGGTATCAGAATCAAGATGGGGATACCCACCCTTCTTCAGCTCACCATCCTGATAGAGATAGGCAGCCTTGGTTATGAGGTCCCTCTGGTCGATTGCATCACTGTCTCCCATACAGGGCTCGGTTCCATCTGGTTTTTTTTGCCAAGAAAGCGATGCCAAGCTCATCTTGTAGGTTTTCTCTTTGATCACCTCAGGAAGGGGAATGTGTAACCTCCTGGCGAGGAGAACCACATCCAGATAGCAGTGCAGAACCTCATTGTGGTACATGGGGGGACTGTTCCCACTGCATCCCATCATCATATACCTGTATCTCTATCTCCCGAGCCAGCCTTCTGATTGCTTCTTTGCAATAGGTTTCGCTGATCTCACTCTTCTGGAGAGCGAGGGAAGCAAGAAACAACCCATGGTTCTCCAGAACACCCCAATTGCTCATGAGATGATAGCTGTCCCATACGGAATAGAGAAATTCCGCATGGTCAGCTATCGAGGAGAGGAATGTTTCAAGTACGGATTCTGTTATTGATGGACTTTCCTTGAAGTACTGCATTGCCTTGATCCAGTACTCCATTCGGAGCCCAGCCTCGATGGAGCGCCACGCCTTCTGGCTCTTTGGATCAGAACGCTTCACCTTCTGCACCCAATCGCAGAGCTGGGAAGCAAAGGTCTTTGCATACTGCTCATTACCAGTTAACACATAGGCTTGTCCCAGCGTAATCCAGAACCGCATCCTGTTGAATGCATAGACCCACTCACTATCATCGGAGGGTTGATGCAACCAGTCGATATCGCGAGGAAATACAACCGGCTCACTGGTTCGTTCCATGTCCCACCGTTGATTGAACAGAAATGACTGCTGCACAATTTGGTCGGCTGTGGCAATTAATATCTCCGCTTCTTCTTTCTCATTGTGCCATAAGTAGTCTGCAACCTGCTTTGGATCATCCAAGAAGCAGATTCTCCAATCGGAGAAATACGTTTCTCTCTTCATATACTCCCCCCCCTACCAGTAGGTAGTCCAACTACCACTAAGTCGCATCAGGGCTTCCATATAGAAATAATCACCCCATGAGACGCATTCATCAACCCCTTCAGGGGTGCATGTATTATAGGGACTCTTCTTGGAGTAGGTTCCGTGAAGGACCAGTCCGTTGGAATAAGATGGGTCTGTTACCCTATAGGATTCATAGAGCTTTGTATGAGCTTCTTCGCCCAGGAGAAGTAGAGAGCAGATTGTTTTTCATCGAGAAGATCAGCCATTTCCAAGAAACCGCAGGCAGCAATGGAAGCACTGGAGGAATCACGTGGTTCATCACCTTCTGTGAAGATCAGGTCCCAGTAGGGAATCATATCCCCAGGAAGTCGGGAGAGAAAGAATTCAGCGCTCTTGTAAAACTGGGAGAGGCAACGCTCATCCCTCGTGTACCGATAACTGAGCGCAAGACCATAAATGGCCCAAGCCTGTCCTCGTGCCCAGAAGGAATCAGCGCGGTATCCTTGGCAGGTCTCACCCCTGACAGGGCCTCCCCCCCTACAGTCCATAAAAAAGGTGTGGAAGGTGGAGCCATCCTCGCGGAATGAGTATTTGAGACAGGTATCTGTGTGGCGGAGTGCAATTGTTCGATACTGTGTATCACCGGTTACCTCGCTTGCCCAATAGAGCAAGGGAAGATTCATCAAACAATCGATGATGAAGCGGTAGTTTTCCTTCTCATCCATGGCTCCCCATGCTTGCAGGAAGGACCCTTTCTCCTGGAACCGGGTCAGCAACTGGTCTGCAGCTAACAGTGCAGCTCGCTTTGCACGCTCATTGCCATCCAATTTGTACAAGGAGACACAACTGAGTATAGAGGAACCCCATGTCATGGTGGTCTACCTCAACCTTGTTCTCTATACGGAAGAGAAAACTCTCGGCCAGAATACTCGCTGCATGGAGGAATATAGGGTTATTGGTATGTTCCCATGCCAGGCATACCTCTCCAGGCCAAAAAAAACCACAGGTCCACTGGGTATTATCACAGGGAGGATAGAAGTTTTTCACTGATGAGTGGTTCTGGCAGCGGTAAGTGAAAACAGGGAGATTCCGCCTTACCTGCGAAACCGCGTCATCCAAAGCAATATGTACTGCATCCTGCATAATTTCTTGCATACCTACCCCTTCAAGCCAGCAGTGGCCACTCCCTGGACAAAGAACTTCTGCAGGGAAAGGAAGACGATAACCACAGGGATGAGAGCAACTACACTGGCTGCCATGATCAAGCCGTACTCACTGGAGTACTGACTTATGAACATTCTGAGTCCTATCTGGATGGTCTTCAGCTCGGTCCGAGTAAGATAGAGCAAAGGACCGAGGAAGTCATTCCAGGTATTTACGAACGTGAAAATGGTCAGGGTAGAGAGTGCAGGCTTTGATAGAGGGAGCATGATTTTCCACCAGATGCTGTACTCACTCATCCCATCAATCCGGGCTGCCTCGCATAGCTCGTCGGGAACGCTCATATAGAACTGTTTCATCAGGAACACCCCGAAAGCACTGAAAGCCTGCAGGAAGATAATTGACAGGTGGGTGTTGTTCAGCCCAAAGGAGCGCATCATGATGAACTGAGGAACCATGTACACATGCCAAGGCATGGCAATGGTCGCTACATAGCCTAGAAAAAGAAGATTCCTTCCCTTGAACTGCAACTTCGCAAATGCGTAGGCAGCAAAGGAAGAGGTTAAAAGTTGGAGGAATGTTACAATAATGGTCAGCTTGGCGGTATTCTTTATAAACAATCCCAAGGGTATGGTTGTCCAGATTTCTGCATAGTTTTCCCATCGCGGCTCAGAAGGGATCCATTGAATTGGGAAGGAAAACACATCCTTGTCGAGCTTAAGCGATGCGCTGATCATCCAGGCAAAGGGAAGCAACATCACCAGCGCAGAAAGAATGAGTAATACATAGACTGCGATTGTGGAATTAGTGGCTTTTCTGATACGTACTTGCATGGTGACCTCCTAATGCATCCGTTTCTCACCGTTGAATTGAACCAACGTAACGGCGAGAACCAGGACAAAGAGCACCATGGCAACTGCACTTGCAGAGCCAAGATTCCAACTGATGAAGGCTTTGTTATAGATGTCGTAAACAAGTACCAAGGTAGCAGTACCCGGGCCTCCCTGGGTAACCATGTAGACAATATCATATACCTTGAAGCACTGGATGGTAAGCATGACCATTACAAAGAAGGAGACCCCACTAAGCTGGGGAATGGTAACATAGCGAAATCGTTGCCATGCATTGGTTCCATCCAGACTTGCAGCTTCATACAACTCCGGGTTTATCCCTTGTAATCCAGCAAGATAAATGATCATATAATAGCCCATGTACTTCCATACACTGAAAAAAAACGATGGTAATCATCGCCCAGTCCTTGTCGGCCGCCCAGCCGGGTACCGACTCAAAGCCCAACGTATAAAGAAACATGTTAACCGGGCCTTGGACGGGTTAAAAAAAATCATATTCCAGACGGCTGCTACAGCAACCAAGGAAGCTACATAAGGGAAGAAACTTACTGTTCTAAAAAAAATTACGGGCCTTGAAGCCCTGATTGAGAATGACCGCAAGAAACAAGCTTGCAACCAAGGTAAGGGGAACCGTCCCTGCCGTATAGACGATGGTATTTTTCAAGGCAGCCTTGAACTGGTCATCGTCAAACAGGTCGGTAAAATTGCCAAGCCCTGCCCAGGTGATGGGATTTGAACCATCCCAATGCAGGAAGGCTAGCGCAAATGCAAAGATGATGGGAACCATGGTAAACACGGCAAACCCTATGAAGTTAGGCGCAATGAAACTATACGCGACTAAATGTTTTTTTAACGTTGCTTTTTTTGAGGGCATGAAATTATCCTCGGCTCTGGAATGTGGTACAGGGGACCAACATCCCCTGTACCGAAAAAAAAGGAGAACTATTTTCCCAGAATCTTCTGGATTTGCTCATTCATCTTCTTGATACCGCCGTCGACGCTGATGTTGTTGGTCATGATCTCATCATGTACCTGATTCAACACCACCTCGATCTCTGCAGATTTCTCATGCAGGGGCATCTCAAGATAGGTCTTATGCACCTGAAGTGCATCACGTGTTGCCTGATCGGTTGGGAATCCAGGCTTGGAAGCAATAATCTCGATGACGCTTTCATCTGTGATTGCAGGAATGGTTCCGGTCTTTGCGATGATCTGAGCACCTTCAGGACCAGTAACAAACTTCACGAAATCAAACGCAGCGTCTTTCTTCTTGGAAGCGTTGCTTACACCAATGCTGGTGATGGTTCCAAGTGTGGTTCCAGGGGTAACTCCCTCAGCATGGGGATATTTAACCAAACCCCACTCGGAGCATTCGGTTTTGCCCTGGGCAATCTGATCGATCAATGTGGCAATGAACCATGAACCCATGTTCATCATTGCAACACTGTTGTTGTAGAACACACCACTGTAGTGGGTGGAAGAGGTCTTCAGGGTTGCATAATCCTGGACAATTCCATCCCTCTGTTGGTTCAGTACCATCTCATAGTAAGGAGCGAGGAAGTTGTAGGTACCATCAACAATGGTATTCTTTCCATCAAGGATACCGAACAACTGTACAGCAGAACGCCAGGTATGATAGTGCGCTCCATATACCTTGTTTGCACCCATGCCGCTGGTCATCTTACGGGCAAGTGCGTCAAACTCAGCAAAGGTCATATCATTGGTGGGATAGGAAACACCTGCCTTATCAAAGAGTTCCTTGTTGTAGTAGACAATCCAGAAATCACTGCGGAATGGAATGCCATAGAGCTTTCCGTCTACTGAAATCTGGTCTGTGGTTCCACCATAGAGGGAAAGGTCAACACCCTCACTGGAAATCATTGGATTAAGATCCATCAGCAGATTGCGTTTTACCAGATTGTTGTAACCAGGAATGTCCTTGATGGTGACAATATCAATCGAAGAGTCTCCACCAGAGAGCTGGGTCTGCAACATGGTCATGAAGTCAGCCGAGCCAAGGTCGAGCATTTCGATCTTCACGTTAGGGTTTGCGGCCTCATATGCGGTGATCAATGGCTCATAATACGTGGTAGAAGCAATGTCCCACAGGGCCCACTTAAGTGTGGTCTCCCCGCCTACCTCCTGGGCTGCCTCCTTGGTTCCATTTGCAAACACAGAACCTGTCAGTAGTGCGAGTACAAGCAAAATCGTCAGTACTTTTTTCATGGATAAACCTCCTTACGGTTCATAACACAGAGGAATCTTTTCCTCTCAGCCTTAGGGTATGGTCCAACGGTTTACAATACCATGTAATTCAATGTGCAAAAGCTTTACTTTTTTCCGTATCTGTAGAAAAAAGTTGTACTTTTTTCTTTGAACCTGCACTTTCTTCCGAACATTTCCAAGATTCTTCTGTTTCCGGTTGCGCCCTCCTCCAAGCGTAGCTCATACTCTTCAGTGGGAGGAGTTGTATGCGACTGAAGACCTTGAAGGGAAAGATCACGATGATCACCATCACATTTGCCCTTGTCATCGCCATCTTGGTGGCAACCTTCAGTTTTCTGCTCTTTCGTTCATTTGCTCTGGAAAGCCAGATTTCCTCGACGGAGTTCAACCTACAGTTCATCGGAGCAAAAGCCCGTGAGAACATGGTTGCCATAGACTCCCTTATTAAGTGGTGCACCACCAATACCTTGGTGTCAGCGTATCTGGAACAAGAAGGGAATATAAATGCCCTGGAAACATATGAACGGGTAAAAGAAGAGGTGATGAACAACCTTGCCCAAGCGTATGTAAGCAGGATCATCATCACCGATATCAATCACACAAAACTCATTCATACCGGGCTCTGGATGAGTGACAGCATGCCGGTAAACACTACCAATGTAGACATGGTCCTTCCCCCTACTTTCACAGAAAACGGGAGTTGGAACCATATTTGGCAAGACCCCTTCCTCAGAGGAGAGGCACAAGTATTGCCCATCAGGAGGGTGCTAACCCGTTCCTCCTCCCCGGAGGTCACCGGTCAGCTCTATCTGGCGGTAAGTGCCTCCTTGATTCTTGACTTGGTGAAGGATTATACACTCCCTGAGGATCATCCCTGTATCTTGGGATCGGAAACCATTTCTACCAGCTCAGGGACAACCACTTCCATCTGATGCAAGTTCCTGAAATGGAGATTATGGAGACAGATACCGATGGGGAGCAGACCCAGGTAGCAAGGGTCCTTCTGGATGGGCAGCAACAGCTGCTGATCACCTGCCCCACCGGTTTCCAGGATATTACCCTTAGTCAGAACCTTTCCTCTGACAAGGTACGTTTTGAACGTTCCACCTACCTTTCCATGCTGGTCATAATCCTTGTTGCAGTCCTGCTCTTTGGAACCATACTTGCCCTCTTGCTGAACCGACTCTTCAATCGGCCTATTGCAAAGATCCAGGAGCGAATGAAAGCAATCGCACATAGTGATTTCTCCAGTGATCCCAGCATCGAATGGCAGGATGAGTTGGGAGATATCGGAAGAGGTATCAATGAACTTGCAGGAAGGGTAGATGAACTGCTTGAGCGGCGTGTCACCGATGAGAAAAAGAAGCAGGAACTGGAGTACCGTATGCTCCAAAGTCAGATCAATCCACATTTCCTCTACAATACACTCAACTCTATTAAATGGATGGCCACACTGCAGAAAGCAACCGGAATTGCTGAGATGACCACAAGCCTCAGCAGGCTCATGAAGAATGTGAGCAAAGCCGATGAGCCAATCATTACCTTGGAGTCGGAGCTGGAGTTGCTGAATGATTACTTTGTCATCCAGAAGTACCGCTACGGAGGAACCCTTGTCCTGCAGGTCTCGATAGACCCAAGCTACTACGCTATCGGCATCCCACGTTTTACCTTGCAGCCACTGGTGGAGAATGCGATTTTCCATGGTATCGAACCGAAGGAGGGAGAGGGGACTGTAACCATTGAAGCACGTGTGGAGGAAGAAGCGTTTATCCTCATCATCACCGATGACGGCGTGGGAATGGACCAATCCATGATTGATGCAGCCTTCGACTCCAGCAAATCCCCGAACAAGGGGATGTTCACAGAAATTGGAATCAAGAACGTGGCAAAACGGATTGAATATATGTTTGGGAGCAACTACGGGCTCACCCTGCAAAGCAAAAAAAGGACTGTACACCAAAGCAATCATCCGTCTTCCACTACAAAAAAAAGGATGGGAACGCATGGCGACCAAACTGATCATAGCCGATGATGAACCATTGGTCCTGGTCGGACTGCAATCCATGCTCAACTGGAATGAGCTCGGAATTGAGATTGTTGCAGTGGTACGAAATGGATTGCAACTCCAGCAGGCTATTGAAAAAGAACACCCCCCCCAACTGGTGATCACTGACATCAAGATGCCCATCAAGAGTGGTTTGGAGGTACTCAAGGAGAGTACCGCACTGCATGGACGGATTCCCCTATTCATCCTCCTCACCAGCTATGAGGAGTTCAGTTATGTAAAGGAAGCACTCACACACCAAGCTGTGGACTACCTGGTCAAATTGGAATTGACTGAACAGAGCCTGGCGGCCTCGGTACAAAAAGCCCTGGACCTACTGAACCAGATTAAGGAACAAGGGCAACACCCCTACCCCATCTATGAGCGTGGGGCAATGGGTGCTTTCCGTGACAAGTTCTTCGTCCGGTTGTTCAATGGTCTTATCGATAACCGCCAGGCATTCGATTCCCAGAAGCAGGAATTGGCTATCTGTTTTGAAGAGAAACGCTATGTATCTGCTATGCTGCCATAGAGAGCAAGGAGGAAGAGGAGCGTGATGTCAGCCTCTACTACAGCAGCACCGGTATGTTGAAGGAGACCCTCTCACGATACCTAACCTGCCACATTACCAGTTTAGATCTACACCACCTGGCTATCACCTTCTGTCTGAATGAAGAACAAGGAGCACACTACCGAAGCATTATCCGTCAGGTTCTGGAGAAGGCATTACATGTCATTTACAACTACTTTTCCGTGCATCTTCTGTGCTACGTGGGCCTCCCAGTCAATGACCCGTTCCATCTCAGTGACTCATTTAATTCAGCACGACAACTACTCACCGGTTCTCAAGAGAAGGTAGCCATCACCTTCGCTGAACAGAAACAGGATCAACGCTTTAGTCTCGATGCCTATCGCAGCCGACTTACCAGGGCTTTTGAAGAGCTGGATGCAGAGGAGCTGGCCCAAATCATGGAGGATGTGGCAAAAGAGATGGAGAGGCAGAACAGCACACCCCTGCAAGCTGTTGAGAGTACCAGCAACATTCTCTATATGGCCATAAGCCTTATCCCGGATGGACAGAAGCTTGTGGAACAGATATTCCAGGAGGAACATGGCGGCTACCGGCAAATATACAGTTGCACCACAAGCTACCAGTGTTGCTCCTACCTTAGGCATCTTGCCGAGGGATTAGGTAAATACCTGCAGTCTAGAAAGCAAGACTATCGTGCAAAGGTAGTGGCAAACATCCAGCAGTATATCCAGGAAAACATAACCAGGAAGCTCAACCTCACTGAGGTTGCCCTGCTCTTTGGGTTCAGTCAGAACTACCTCAGCAGTCTCTTCTCCCGCTATAGTGAGTGCAGTTTCGTAGAATACATCACCAAAGAAAAAAAATACATGCAGCAAAACAGATGATGGCTCAAGGAGAGTACAAGATATATGAGATCGCGGAGAAGCTTGGATTTGAAAGTTCCTTCTACTTCAGCAAGGTGTTCAAAAAGGTAGAAGGACTCAGTCCAAGACAATACCTGCAACACCTCTCACGCAAGGGAGAACACTCATGACGCGTGAGTATATACCACTTCTGTCCCACATGAATGGAGTATATCAAACAGCCCCTCCAGCAACACACAGGACATTCTGGGATAAGCTCACCTCCCAGTATCCTCACTCATCATCAAACGGGCAGAAGGAATGATCACACAAGCAATTCCTTCTCTTCCAGCATCCCTCTATCTCTCCTTCAGCAAGACAGGTAATCGTACAGCCTATGAAGATTGCTATTTCACCAGAAGAAGAATGCTGGGAACGCTGACCTTGGCTTACTGCCTGAGGCCACAGGAAGTAATCAAGAATAAAATCATCGATCTTGTTTGGGCAATCGCTGAGGAAACCAGTTGGTGTCTTCCTGCACACAACAGCTATATACGCGATACAAAGCAACTTCCCTTACCCCTCCAAAACCACCCGATCATCGACCTCTTCAGTGCTGAGACCGCCTCAACACTTGCGCAGGTCCATTCCCTATTGAAACCGGACCTGGATACCACAACCCCCATCATCTGTGAACGTATTGAGACAGAACTCGAAAGAAGAATCCTTACCCCCTATCTCACTACCCACTTTTGGTGGATGGGCAATGGGGATGAACCAATGAACAACTGGACTACGTGGTGTACACAAAATGTTCTGCTTACAGCGCTCCTGACTCCAGTTGACAACGAAGTCCAACAACTCATAGCAGAAAAGGCACTAGGGAGCTTGGACTATTTTCTGAAAGACTATGGGGAGGATGGATGTTGCAGCGAGGGAGCCCAATACTATCGCCATGCAGCCCTCTGCTTCTACCTCTGTATAGACATACTGAACAGTGTTACAGATTTCCAATTTGAAGGTCTGCTAAGGGAACCGAAGATACAAAACATGGCCTCCTTCATCCGTCATATACACGCCCAGGGACCGTATTATTTCAACTTCTCCGATTGCTCTGCATTGGCTGGCCCCTGCTCAATCCGTGAATATCTGTTTGCACAAGCAATTCAGAATCCTCTTCTCGCCTCATTTGCCAAGTCTTCCTCAGCACTAAGAGAGGAACAGGAGAGAGATCTTCCCTTCGAGATCAACCTCACCTATCGGTTGCTTGAACTACTGGGTATTACAGAGGAAGAGCCCATGCCTCCCCTGAAGGAAGAGGACCACTACTATCCAAGTGTTGGTATCTGGATCAGCCGGGATCAGATGTTTGCCCTGGCAGTCAAGGCAGGAGGAAATAACGACAGTCATAACCACAATGACACTGGCAGTATCACCCTCTACAAGGGAGGTTTTCCAATCCTCATTGACGTCGGTGTAGAAAACTATACAAAAAAAGACCTTTAGCCGAGATCGGTACTCCATCTGGACAATGCGTTCTATATATCACAATGTGTCCAACTTTCCCCCCCCATACGAACAGCAAGCAGGTAAAGAATACCATTGTACTGTTGAAGAAGCAGCAACAGGGCAAATCGTCATGGAGTTATCTCATTGCTATCCAGAAGCAGCTGGATTGGAATCCTACAGACGAACAGTAACTCATGAGAAAAATGGTGGAATTACCATCCTGGAACAAGTGAAAGGGAATGCTAATCCTGTTTTGACTCTGATGTGCGCCATACCGCCAGCCATAGAGAGAAAGACCAATCTATTTTGGGAAAACGGCCACGATGCAATGCAACGCAGAGGACCTGAAGATTGCATGTGAACCAATCACAGTGAATGATGAGCGATTACGTACCGTATGGCCTAAGGTTATCTACCGGCTGCTCCTTGGCTATACAAATGAGATCAAACTTTACATAGAATAAGGAGCAGAGATACATGGCATCAACACTGGAATATATAGAGTTTGTCTGTAATCAGATTGACGATGAATGGAACCCCAGCTATAGGAAAATGTTTGGGGATTACTTTGTATACATTAGAAATAAGCCAATCATATTGGTCTGTGACGATATTGCGTATGTCAAGAAACTTCCCTGCATCGATCCCCTGATGAAGGATGCAGATTCCGACGTTCCCTTTAAAGGAGCCAATGAGTGGTATATTCTTGACATCGAAGACCGAATACTGGTCGATAAGGTTATTGAAGAATTGGAAAAGGCAAGTACAGTTCCCCAAAAAAAACACAAACGGAAGAAGACAACCTAAATATAGTGTATAGGTTTCTTACACAACGATTTATTACTATTGTTTATATTATAAGCTTTTATATATGTCTATTGCTATTTTTTCCAATTTTTTTTGTTTGACACCGTACTCACACTGGGTTACAGTTACTGGTAGATAAAATAATTGGAGCAATATGGCCACAGTACAACTCAAAAAAAACATCTCTAAGGTGTATGACGGTGGAGTCAAGGCTGTTGACAATGTCAACATCGAAGTCAAAGACCGACAGTTCGTCGTTCTCGTCGGACCTTCAGGTTGTGGAAAATCCACAACACTCCGCATGGTCGCTGGTTTGGAAGATATCACCAGCGGTGAACTTTATATCGACGGCAACCTCGTCAACGACGTTCCGCCAAAGGACAGAGACATTGCAATGGTTTTCCAGAACTATGCTCTCTATCCTCACATGACCGTGTATGACAACATGGCTTTCGGATTGAAGATTCGCAAATTCCCCAAAGAAGAGATTGACCAGCGTGTTCGTGAAGCAGCAAAGATCCTTGAGATTGAAGAACTGCTCGACAGAAAACCAAAGGCTCTCTCTGGTGGACAAAGACAGCGTGTTGCAGTAGGAAGAGCTATCGTTCGTAAGCCAAAGGTATTCCTTTTTGACGAACCCCTCTCCAACCTTGACGCAAAACTTCGTGTCCAGATGCGCGCAGAGATTTCCTCCCTGCACAATCGCCTCAAGGCCACAATGATCTATGTTACCCATGACCAGGTAGAAGCCCTGACCATGGCTGATGTAATCGTCGTCATGAAGTTTGGTGTCATCCAGCAGATTGGTGGACCACTTGATCTTTACAACAACCCACAGAATAAGTTTGTTGCTGGATTCATCGGTTCTCCTCCAATGAACTTCCTCGAGACTGCTATTGAAGCTGATGGCGATGATATCTATGCAAACGAAGGTACCTTCCGCCTCAAAGTCACTGCAGAGCAGAAGAAAATGCTGACCCCATACATTGGTAAGTCTGTAACCTTCGGTATCCGCCCTGAGGATGTATCTTTTAGCAATACCGCAAAAGATGGGGAAACCATCAACGGTACTGTCAGTGTTGTTGAGCCCTTGGTAGTGAGACCCACGTTTATACCTCCACTTCCAAGAGCCAGGTTATCGGTAAGATTGAACCTACCCTTGTCCCTGCTCCGGATACCAAGATTTTCTTGATTCCTGACATGGTTAAGGCTAAGTTCTTTGATCTTGAGACCGAACAGGTTATCAACAAATAACAATTAGTTCATGTATAACCGGCCCACTTCTGGGCCGGTTTTTTTTATGCATAGGCACGCATCTTGATATCTTCGACTACAAGGTAGCAGGTGGGATCAATGGAACGGGTCAGTTTCATGACCTGCTTCACTGATCTTCTGGGAACTTGTACGAACAGAAGATAGACGGTGCCATCTCGTCCATTCCCCTGAAACTCAGTGACACGAAACCCCTGTTCTCTCAGCAGCTGAGCAACTGCACCGCCCTTCTGGGTGAATACTTTCACCACTTGCTCCCCGATTTTCAGTACGCTCTCCAAGGTTATTCCCACAAAGGTCCCAGCAGCAAATCCAAATGCAAATGCAATGGCCATTAGAGGATCTGACAGGTCGTTGATTACCCTCGATACAGCAAACACCCAGATGATGGATTCAACGAATGCAATAACAAACGTAAGAGCTCTCTTCCCACGAATGATTAAAGCATGACGCAAGGTACCCAGAGAAACATCCACCACTCTCGCGAGGAAGATCATCAAGGCCAAATAGAGCGAAGCAGAATCGACCACTACACTACCCTCATATGTACATATTCCCTATACCATAGGAAAAAAAAGAGGAAGTAATCAACATAATAATTAGCGTTCTTTCATTCTTTATTCGGTATGTTTAATTGGTGAATTATGATATTTTTTTTGGTAAAAAACTCCCTCCACGGGGAAGTGGAGGGAGCTAAGCTTTAGAACAATGCGTTATAGAGTGTAATCACAGCATCTTGTGTTTTATCAGCATCTACCCCAAGCAACAAGGAAGTATCAGATGAACCAAAGTTGAGGAAGTTCAGTTTGATGGATTCCTTGTCCAAGGCCACCACCACTTTTGCAATCAGGTCACGATGATGCATGACTCCTTCTCCTACAACTCCAACTATTGCATGATCATGATCTACTTCAATGGAGTCTAGAGAGAACTCACTTTTAAGACGGGTACACATTGCTTTCAGGACACTTTCACTTGCTTGGCTGGTTTCAAAAAACCAAACAATGCTGTCTACGCCAAACAAACTGAACGATGGCCTAATTCCAAACACATGCAGCATGGTAAGCAGTGCATGCCTTGTACCTGATTGCTTGAAGAGCATCAGCTTACGTAGGGTTATCCTGCTATAGCCTTTCTTGGCGGACACACCGGCAAGTGGAACCTTATCGCTCACTCGTTCGTTGACGATCATGGTACCTTGGTCTTTAGGTGCATTTGTATTCTTGACATTGATGGGTATCTGGGCAGCAATCACAGGTGCGATGGCCTCCTCATGAAAAAACGCTTGCCCCAACACCTGCCAGTTCACGGAGCTCCCGATAGGTCATTGTCTTGATTACTTTCGCGTCAGCCACCAAGCGAGGATCTACAGAGAATACACCCGAAACATCGGTCCAGTTCTCATACGATTCAGCATCCGCTGCACTGCTGAGAATAGCACCGGTGATATCTGAACCACCACGACTGAACGTCTTTACCTTACCTTCAATGTCACAACCATAGAAACCGGGAACAATATACTTCTGCCCTTTTTTTTCAGTACCTTTCTGAGGTTTTCATAACTCTGTTCATGTACGGTTCCATCAGGATTGATAACAATATACGGATCAGCATCCAGGAAATCCCAACCAAGGTAGGCTGCAATCATCCGGGCACTGAGATATTCTCCACGGCTTGCTGCATACTCTGCCCCAAAGCCGGCATCAATCATCTGGCGTACTTCTTCGAGGACGGCAACAAATGGTTTCTTCTCTATGCCTAGCTCGTCAAGAATGGAGGTATAACGGTCAGAAATTTTCTTGAAGACCGGCTTGCAAGTCAAACCCTGCTGTGCAAGTGCATTGCATGCATAGAGCATGTCTGTCACCTTCTCATCATCCTTGCTACGTTTTCCTGGAGCGGAGACCACCACTATCTGTCGTTTTGGATTTGCCTCTACAATCGCTTTTACTTTTTTCTATCTGTTTGGCATCTGCAACTGAGCTTCCACCGAATTTACATACAATCATGGGAAATAACCTTCCATATTTCTAGGATATCTACAGGAGCGTATTGTATTGAAGGATAGCACGTTGTGCAATACAACCATATTGAAAATAGCGAATGACAGAATGGGCATTCACTGGTACGCTATGGAAAAGAAGGTACAAACAATGCAAGATTCAAAACGCTCGATTGTTGCATGGGCATTCTATGACTGGGCAAACAGTGCTTTTGCTACTACAGTGATGGCCGGATTCTTCCCAGTCTTTTTCAGTGCCTATTGGGCAGTGGGTGCAAGTAGCCAGGAAGGAACCTTTTATCTTGGACTGGCAAACTCCATGGGTTCATTGATCGTTGCCCTATTGGCTCCCATCCTCGGTGCTATCGCTGACTGGGGTACCTACAAGAAACGCTTGCTTGCGTTTTTTGCATTAGTTGGCTCAGTCATGACGGCAAGTCTGTATGTGCTTCAGATGGGTTCTTGGCCCTTAGCTGTACTCTTTTACTCTGTCGCGGTGGTTGGATTCAGTGGGGCGAACACCTTCTACGATGCACTACTCCCATTTGTGGCATCTGAGAAGAAGGTGGATTTTGTCTCCTCTCTTGGGTACAGCCTTGGGTATATTGGTGGTGGATTGCTTTTCCTGGTGAATGTTCTGATGTATCTCAAGCCGTCATGGTTTGGGTTTGCAGATGGAGGGGAAGCCATCAGGGCATGTTTTGTCATCGTAGGTATCTGGTGGGTAGTATTCACTCTTCCCTTGCTGTTTTTTGTAAGAGAAGAAGTGACCTCAGACAACCTCCCTTTCAAGCAAGCAGTAAAGAAAGGACTATCCATTACACGGCAGACTATAAGAAGTTTCCGCCAATTAAAAAAAACATTGGCAACCTTTCTCATTGCATACTGGCTCTATATTGATGGAGTCGATACCATTATCCGAATGGCTGTGAATTATGGGACCAGCCTCAACTTTCCAAGTGAGTCATTGATCATTGCCCTGCTTATCACCCAATTTGTGGCATTCCCCTCTGCACTTGCTTACTCAGCCTTTGGACGTAAAGTTGGAGTTCGCAAAGCTCTTGAGATTGCCATCGGTGCCTATGCAATTATTGCCATCCTTGGTTATTTTATGAGTGAACCAATACATTTTTTTACCTGCTTGCTGTGTGTATCGGTCTATTTCAAGGAGGTATCCAGGCGCTCAGCAGGTCATACTACACACGGCTTATCCCGAAACAACGATCGGCACAGTTCTTTGGTTTTTTTTAATATGTTGGGCAAATTTGCTGCAATCATCGGTCCCCTACTCATGGGAGTTGTCACGTTGGTAACCGGAGATTCTCGCAATGGAATTGTTTCACTGGTCTTGCTCTTCATTGGTGGATATATCCTGCTTAGGCGAGTTGATGAAGAGAAGGGAAAAGAGGAGGTGGAAGCGTTCCTCAAGGAGACTAACTGACAACCTGCTTTACTAAGCTTGTTTGGTATGATATGACTGTACTAGAATCTGAAAGGAATACCCATGCAACCTGTCCAAGAAAATAAAATGGGGGTCAAACCGATCCCCACCCTCGTTCTGTCCATGTCGTTTCCTATCATGCTCAGCATGTTGGTGCAAGCACTCTATAATATTGTAGACAGTATGTTTGTCTCTCACTACAGCCAGCAAGCGCTGACTGCAGTTACCCTTGCCTTCCCTATGCAGAACCTGCTTATTGCAGTAAGTGTTGGGACCTCTGTAGGGGTCAACTCACTGCTTGCCAGGAAACTGGGGGCAAACGACCTCTCCGCTGCTAGAAAAGCTGCAGGGAATGGAATCACACTTTCAATAATAAGCTGGGGGGGGTTCTTTGCTTTTATCGGGCTCTTTCTTACAAAGACTTTCGTTGAATTCTTCACCACCGATGCAGAGCTCATAACCATGGGAACCCAATATATTTCCATCTGCCTGATTTTCTCGATTGGCTTGTTCATTGATATCACCTGTGAAAGGATCCTGCAGGGAACCGGGGACACATTTCACCCCATGATTATCCAAAGCACCGGGGCGATTGTAAACATCATACTGGACCCGATCCTCATCTTTGGTCTATTTGGTATGCCGAGAATGGGTGTCATGGGAGCTGCCATCGCTACCGTCTTCGCCCAGCATGTCTCTGCCGTTCTCGCTATTTATTATGTACGACGGAACAAGGAAATTGTGCTGAAGAAATCCTCCTTCCGTCTTGAGAGGCAGACAGTCAAAGACATCTATGCTGTCGGGATTCCTACAATTATCATGCAGGCTATCGGAACCATCCTTATTACCAGCTTGAACAAGATCCTTATTGGGTTCTCAACCTCGGCAGTGGCGGTTTTTTGGCATCTATTTCCGCTTGCAATCGTTCATATTCATGCCAGTATTCGGTCTAAACACTGGTATGATACCTGTGATCGGGTACAACTATGGAGCGAGAAAACCAAAACGGATAACAGCAACCATCAAGGTAGGGTTGATCGTTGCTGTCACTATCATGGGGATTGGTACTGCCCTATTTATCCTGTTCCCCCATATACTGCTTAGCTGGTTCAATGCAACACCCGAGATGGTGGAGATCGGCATAGTTGCAATGCAACGCATCAGTTAGGATTTGTGCTAGCAGGTGTAAGTATTGTCTTGATCGCACTCTTCCAGGGAATGGGCTATGGATACCTGTCTATGATCAACTCGGTAACACGACAGCTGGTATTCCTGCTTCCAGCAGCCTACCTTCTGGGAAGATTTGTAGGACTCGATGCACTATGGTATTCGTTTTTTCATTGCTGAGATAGCTAGCTTCAGTTTGACCCTCTTCTTCTTTAGAAAGATCTACAAGACGAAGATAAAGACCATGACTGCGTAAGAGATCTTCTCCCGAGTCACGTGAATCGGGATAGGCAGGTAGTGAAGATGCGATATCGATATACTGTTGATCTGGATTGAAATATCAGGAACTCAAACCATTGCGAAATTTCAGACCAACTATATGTTCAGTCAAATGACAGGGTTCAATCTTTTCAAGGAAGATGTGTCTCAGAAAAATATCATTACTCGATTCAAATTACATTGAAATAAAATCAGGGAAAACCTATAGTATTCCTGTGAAACAGATTAAATCAAGATTAATGCAACGTGCATTCTTGCTGAAAGGCCAGTTGACAGCAATCTACTATGCATCGAAGGACAAGAG
>JDSF01000333.1_pt1 | contig 21189 bp, 17 predicted proteins | sample 199441 | NCBI WGS metagenome assembly JDSF01 (sample SAMN02592751, study PRJNA231836) | bioreactor metagenome | isolation source: continuous culture bioreactor denitrification-DNRA | place: Germany: Bremen
ATAATCTCCATGGCTGTCTGTAGCGGCATTGATGTTGGTGGCGTTACCTGCAAGGTGACGGTCCTTTCTCGCTCTAAATGTCTGATCCGCGCCATACCCGTTGTTTCTTGCAGCGCTGCAAGGGATGAAACCGGAATCAGTTTTCCGTTCGGAGTCGCCAGTGTCGCCTGGTAGAGGGCTTGAGGTGTCGGAATTTCCTGATCGGATGCTTTCAGGACCAGATCGATTTTCTTTTTTCCTTCTTGTTTAAAATCCCCAACCACGCGGCCGTCCATTAACACATCGAGCGCCGAGCCTAAGTCTCGGGTACTCATCCCATTTGCTTTCAAACGGTCGCGATTGGGGATAATTCTAACTTCTGGATAGGTCAGCTCAATGGAAGGAATAGGACGGACCTGACTGTTTTCTATTTGACCACGAATCATACCGAACATGGTTCCAGCAGCCGCAACAATTTTGGTCAGATCATCGCCACTGACATTGAGTTCAATGGCTCTGCCTTCTCCCAGACCATTTTCAAAAACACCTGGTTGCAAGCTGACTCCATACATCCCGGGAATGCTGTAGATCAGACGGGTAAAGAATGGAAGAAGTTCTCCTGCTCTGTCAAAATGGTCGCTGATAGCACCTGCAATCATGAACCCTTCGGCGCGACATAAAACATATTTTCGATTGATGGAACATCATCGATGTCAGCGCCGAAATGAGGTTCAGCCATTTTATGAAAGCGTTCACCAATGTCGACACGTTCAGCGGTCGAAAGACCTGGCGGTGGAACGAGGATATTGAGAACAAGGTTGCGATTGCCTTGAGGTAGATATTCCATTTTTGGGGTCAGGAAGTAGACCGAAGCGAAGGCAATACTGATTAAAACTGTAATTGTTGCCAAGCGAGTCATCCAATTATGGATGGCTATGGTGACCAGACCCATGACGAAATTAGAGATTGTGTTGCCAATCTGATCAAGAATCGGCAAATTTTTCTTCGTACTCGACTTTTTCGCCCGAAAGAGTTTGTAGGAAAACATCGGAATGACGGACACGGAAACAAAGAGGCTCAATGAGACCGCTGCGACAACGGCAATCGCAATGTCACGAAAGAGTTGTCCTGCTTCTTCCTGGATAAAAACAACAGGAAGGAAAACGGCTACGGTTGTTATGGTTGATGCCAGAACTGCTCCCCAGACTTCTTTCGCTCCATCCAGTGAGGCATCGAACGCTTTTTTTTCCCATCTGCCTGTGGCGATCAATATTTTCTATGACGACGATGGCGTTGTCGACCAACATCCCGACGGCAAATGCAATTCCGGCCAATGAAACCACATTGAGATTCCGTCCGAGCAGATCAAGAAAGATAAAGGTTCCGATGACACTGATCGGAATTGCTGTTGCGACAACAATCGTCGCACGCAGGCTGCGTAAAAACAGGAGTAGGACTCCAATCGCCAGAATTCCACCAAACATAATGTTCTGCTTGATTTGATTGATAGCCCCATTGATGTAGAAGCGCTGATCATAAACCCAGTCCAGGTAAAGTCCTTCCTGGGCTAATTTGTGTTCGTTGAGCCAAAGGTATTTTTCTTCAACCCGATTGGTCATATCGAGGATATTGGTTCCTGCTTCCGGGCGGACACCTATAGCGATACCAGGGACACCATTTTGTAATACAATAGAATTTTTCTTTTCAAAACCTGGCCGAATCTCTGCCAAATCACCCAATAATACCCGTTGTTGGCCGGTTGAACGTAGAACGACTTGAGCGATGTCTTCCGGTGAATTAAATTCGCCAGTTGTTCGAATACGAAAATCTCGGCGACCGACGCCAAGGGTCCCGGCTGAGACATTGATGTTCTCACTCTGTATCGCTGCAATGATGTCATTACTTGTCAGACCGTAGACAGCCATCTTCTCTGCTGAAATAACGATATGCATTTCTTCTTCGGTGCCGCTGCCAACAAAAAGCTCAGAGACCCCCTTGACCCGTTCCATGTGTTGACGCACTTCGTTTTCAAAGTAGGTCTTATAGTTCTGGATCGGATTATCGTTGTTTTCAAGGGTTTTCAATATGATCCAGATGACCGGTGACGCTGTCGCACCTGATGCATTGACAATCGGATTGTCCACCCCATCGGGGTAGTCTGGAACTTCGTTAATTTTATTGGACACTCGCAGTAAGGCCTCTTCAACACTGGTGCCGACTTTAAATCGCAGTGTCACACTGCCGCGACTGTTACTTGATTCACTCTCCATTTCGATCAGGTCGGGTAAGCCCTTCAGAGTGTTTTCCTGTTCTTCAATGATTTCCCGTTCAATCTCGTAGGGAGTCGCGCCACGCCAGGTTGTGGTGATTTGTATTTCCGGTTCAATCACTGTCGGGCTGAGTTGGTAGGGGAGGCGGTTGAGGCTGATGGTACCAAACATCAAGACCATGATAATCCCTGCCAGGACAGTGACCGGTTTAAGAATGGAAAAGCGGATGATATCCATTGATGATTTCCTGACAAAGGTAGGGGCTGCTCGCTGTGCCCTTGCTTTTTTTGAAGTCAGGGCGCAGTTGGTAGCACCCCTACAGATAGTTTAAAAGCGGATCGCTTGGCCGTCTCGAATTCTTTCACTGCCTTTAACGACAACCTGAGCTCCTGCTGTAAGAGCTTGATTTTCGACTGAGACCTGCATGCCCTGGTATCCACGGATCTGGACTGGAATCATTTTGGCGAGGCCGTTATCTGCGATAAAAATGATATTTCTTCCAAATTGATTGATCACAGCATCGCGCGGTACCAGCAGTCCACCGATTTTAGGGCCATTAGGCAGCTGAGCCTTGGCTTCCATTCCGGCAATCAGGCCTGTCGCATTCTCCAACTTCAACTTCACTGTAAAGGTTCTTGTGGCAATATCCCCCCGAGGGATAAAGTTGATGAAGCTGGCTCTGTAGGTTGTACCAGCACAGGTGACATTGATTGGTTTGTCCGCTTGTAGATAGCCCAGTAGTTTCTGAGAAACCTCGATGTGTGCTTCGAGATCTCGATCGTCGGCGATGACTGCCACTTGACCTCCACCCGAAACCCATTCCCCCTGTTCTGTCAACTTGCTCTGAATCAGACCGTCAAATGGAGCTTTGATGGTTGTCTTTTTAAGCTCTAACTGTTGGCGGGAGAGTGTTGCCTTAAGGGAGAGAGATTTTTTCTCCATGGACAGAACCCGGTAGAAATTATCGTCATAGAGTGTTTCTGCGACTGATTTCTTTTCATAAAGGGCGGCAATACGCTTTAGGTCCTTACGCGATTTCTCCAGTTCTATCAGGGTTTGTTCATAGTTTGCCCGGGTACCAGCCAGGGTTGTCTGACGCAGGTCGTTATTCAGCTTGACCAGAGTTTGCCCTTTATTCACTCGCGCGCCTTCTTTGATGTCGATATGCTCTACTATGCCACCGATTTCGGCTGCAACTCGTGAAACCCTGGCATATTTGATAGTGCCAACAAGGTCGACCATCGGTTCGGCCATACCTTGAGAGATTGAAGTCACCTCCACAAGCATTGGTGGTGGTCCCTGAGTTTGCTTTTTCTTCTCTGCAAAGCTGAGGGCCGGGACACTCAACAGGAGGAATATCAGTATCAGGTTCTTCGTCCGACTCAATTGCATAACCTCTCCTTAATGATCCCATAGCGGTCGCTATTCGATGACATAAGCACCTATATCTTCGTGGATTTTCTAATCTATGACAATGGAAGGTTTGAAAAATATGTATGTCGGGCAATTAAATCATTAATTTGGCTTCAAGCGAACCAATTTTCCATTGTCATGATCGGTCAGCAGGTAGATATAGCCTGCCGGCCCCTGGCGGATATCGCGAATGCGTCCCAAGGTCTTTTTTAGCATCCGTTCCTCTGTGATAACCTTTTCACCATCTAGCTCAAGTCTGACTAACATCTGATCTTTCAATGCCCCAATGAAGAGGTTTCCCTGCCAATGCGGGAATTTATCTCCCGTGTAGAAGAGCATTCCTGAGGGAGCAATAGAGGGAACCCAAGTATGAATTGGTTGCGCCATGCCTTCCTTGTGCGTTCCTTCCCCTATCTTAGTGCCACTGCCGTAATTCACGCCGTAGGTAATAATCGGCCAGCCATAGTTTGTTCCTGGTCGGATGATATTAACCTCGTCTCCACCTTGAGGTCCGTGTTCCTGAGTCCAGAGAATACCTGTCTGGGGATGTAATGCCGCTCCTTGTATGTTGCGATGACCGTAACTGTAGATTTCGGATCGTTGGCCTGCCTGACCAGCAAAAGGGTTATCAACGGGAATACTGCCATCATCATTCAGACGAATGACTGAACCGGCATGGTCATCCAGTTGTTGAGCTCGATTTTTTTCACCGCGATCTCCGAGTGTTATGTAGAGCAGACCATCAGGATCAAAAACCAGACGTGATCCGAAATGCCGTCCGGATGATGATTTCGGTAGTAGTTGGAATATTCTTTTAAGGTTATGTAGCCGACCATCGATTAATTGCGCCCGGGCGACTTCTGTTCCGACCCCTCCATCCCCTGAGGCTGAGAAGGAAAATAGATCAGTTTATTTTGGCTGAAGTGCGGGTGGAGGGTGACATCCAGCATTCCACCCTGTCCGCTGGCGGCGATCGGTGGCAGGCCGGTGACTTCTGCTAATTCCAGACCATCTTTTGAAATAATGAGTAAGCGCCCCGGTCGTTCCGTGACCAGCATGCGACCATCGGGAAGAAATGCAAGACTCCAAGGATGATTAAGCCCAGTCGCCAGTTCTTCAACCTGCAGCTTGTAGTGGTTTGTTTTGGGGGATTGTGGGATGGATGCAAAGGCGGAGAGAAAAAATAATGCAGCTGTGCAGAGAACGAGAAAAAGAGCTGCAATGCTGTAGTTTTTCATATCATTTTCTCCAGATTGATCAGCATTTTTACAAATTATGTTGCGCTTGTCTGTGATCCAAATCAACATTCTATCAGAACAATGAATGTGTTGGTAATGGGGGAAGAAAAAAGGCTGTCCCTGAGGACAGCCCTGATGGATGGTATCGCCCGTTCATGGGCTTTTTACAAAATATGTGCGATTTTTTTCAATTACAAAAAGAAAACATGAGAACCTTTTTTATTCCTGTTCTTATTGCGTTATTTGTTACTGAATAACCATGGGACTTCCTCTTCTCTGCGTGCTTCATAGGTTTTGATCTGATCAATTTTTTCCAGAGTCAGGCCGATATCATCCAGACCATTGAGCAGGCAATGCTTGCGGAAGGGATCAACGTCATATGAAAATGTTTGTCCATCAGCGAGAGTGAGGCTGTTGTCTTTCAGATCAACTTTGAGTTGGTAGCCTGGTTGATCTGTAACCACACTAAACAGTTGGTCAATCTGATCATTATGAAGGGTGATTGGTAAAATTCCATTTTTAAAACAATTATTGAAAAAGATGTCGGCATAGCTGGGAGCGATAACAACTTTGATGCCAAAATCGAGGAGAGCCCAGGGAGCATGCTCACGTGATGAACCACAACCAAAATTATCGCGGGTTAAAAGAATCTGGGCACCAAGATAGCGTTCTTGATTGAGCACAAAATCTTTATTAAGTGGACGATTGGTGCAGTCCATTCCCGGTTCGCCATGATCAAGGTAACGCCATTCATCAAATAAATATGGGCCAAAGCCGGTGCGTTTAATCGATTTAAGGAACTGTTTGGGGATGATTGCATCGGTATCAATGTTAGCACGGTCAATAGGGGCAACTAGGCCGCTGAAAGTTATAAATTTATCCATTAGTTGACCTCCCACTGGCGGATATCGATAAAGTGCCCGGTGACGGCGGCGGCGGCGGCCATTGCGGGGCTGACGAGATGGGTTCGTCCTCCTTGTCCCTGGCGTCCTTCAAAGTTGCGGTTAGAGGTGGATGCACAGCGTTCACCAGGTTCAAGCCGGTCATTGTTCATCGCGAGGCACATGGAGCAGCCCGGTTCACGCCATTCAAAACCGGCGGCAGTGAATATTTTATCCAAGCCTTCCGCTTCGGCTTGCTGCTTAACCAGTCCAGAACCGGGAACAACAAGAGCCAGTTTGATGTTATCAGCGCATTTACGTCCTTTGACAACGGTGGCAGCAGCGCGTAAATCTTCAATCCGCCCATTAGTACAAGAGCCGATGAAGACCTTATCTGGATAAATTTCAGTGATTGGGGTGCCCGCTTTAAGGCCCATATATTTCAGTGCTGAAACAATTCCTTCCCGTTTGACCGGATCGCTTTCCTGTTCTGGGTCTGGAACGGTTGCATCGACAGTGACAACCATTTCTGGGGAGGTTCCCCAGGTGACCTGAGGCTGTAGATCGCGGGCGTCTATCTGGATGATCTGGTCAAATTCAGCATCGGGATCGCTTTGTAGTTGCTGCCAGTTTTCAATGGCCTTATCCCAGTTTTCACCTTGGGGAGAAAATGGGCGGCCTTTGACGTAATCGATAGTGGTTTGATCGACAGCCATGATTCCAGCTCGCGCACCTGCTTCAATGGCCATGTTGCAGATGGTCATGCGGCCTTCCATCGACAGGCTACGAATCGTTGATCCTCCGAATTCGATGGTGTAGCCGGTTCCTCCAGCCGTACCGATCCTGCCGATAATCGCAAGGACAATGTCCTTTGCTGTCAGTCCGTCAGATAGCTCACCGTTGACTTCAATCAACATCGCTTTCGATTTTTTCTGGATCAGACATTGGGTCGCCAGTACGTGTTCGACTTCTGATGTGCCGATTCCGAACGCCAGAGCTCCAAATGCTCCATGCGTGGCGGTGTGGGAGTCACCACAGACAATGGTCATCCCAGGCAGTGTGGCTCCTTGTTCGGGGCCGATGACATGGACGATTCCCTGACGTGGGTCATTCATCCCAAATTCAGTAATTCCGAATTCCAAACAATTTTGATCGAGGGTTTCGACCTGCAATCGAGAAATGGGATCTGCTATTTCAACACTGCGATCATCTGTCGGTACGTTATGGTCAGGAACCGCAAGATTGGCATCTATCCGCCATGGCTTCCGTCCTGCCATCCGCAACCCTTCGAAAGCCTGGGGAGAGGTGACTTCGTGCAGTAATTGACGATCGATATAGAGCAGACAGGTCCCATCATCATCCTGAGAGACGATATGGCTGTTCCAGAGTTTGTCGTAAAGGGTTTGTTTCATTGTAATCTCCATGAGTTGTCAACGATTGAAACAGTTTAAATGATCAGGGCAGTTGTGACCAGACCCCCATCCATAAAAATATCGGTTTGATGAGCAAGCTTGCCTTATTTCTGAGCTTTTGTTAAAAGAAACGATTCAAATACTGATTGTTATTCAAGGAGACAAATATATTATGGGATTAATGACCGGAAAACGTGGTGTTATTTTTGGTTTGGCAAACGATAAAAGTATTGCATGGGGGATTGCCCAGCAGCTGCATGCCGCCGGTGCTGAGACTGCTTATACCTACCTGAATGAAGCGCTTGAAAAACGGGTTCGGCCGTTAGCAGAAAGTCTTGATGCATCGATTATTCTGCCCTGTGACGTTCAGAACGAAGATGAAATGGTTGCCGTTTTTAGCGAATTGGAAAAGCAGTGGGGCAAAATTGATTTTGTTGTCCATGCCGTTGCTTTTGCCAACCGCGAAGATCTGAAGCAACCTTTTAGCCAGACCAGTCGTGATGGCTTCCGTCTTGCTCTTGATATCAGTGCCTATTCGCTGGTCTCCATGACCCGTTGTGCGATGCCGGTTATGAATGAAGGTGGTAGCATTGTTACCATGACATACCTGGGTTCAGTTCGTTCGGTCCCTGATTATAATGTTATGGGTGTTGCCAAGGCTGCACTTGAGTCATCCGTGCGTTATCTGGCTGCCGAATTAGGCGAGAAAAAAATCCGTGTTAATGCCGTATCAGCGGGTCCAATCAAGACATTGGCTGCCTCTGGGATTGGTGGCTTTAAGGAAAAACTGAAGGTTGCAGAAGAGCGTTCACCGTTGAAGCGCCTTGTTAATCAGGATGATGTCGGAAAATCCACTCTTTATCTGGTGTCTGACCTCGCTTCTGGTGTGACTGGCGAAGTCCACTATGTCGATGGTGGTTTTAGTAACGCAGCTGGTTAGGATTTTTAAGTTTTATTTCTTTGGAATGGGCCCCGATTTGGGGCCTTTTCTCTTTTTTGGGCTAAATGAATGATCGAAGGTAAAATCAATGGCTTAAAGGCCAGCCAGGTTCAAGCCCTGGAACGGATTTATCGGCGTAAGGTGCCAGCCAATGAATTGGTGACGGCTGAACTTGCGCGCTATATGACTGAGCTGTCGAGTGAGCTTCAGCGTCAACTTGGTATTATCGTTGACCGAGCTGGCAAGATTCACTCTGTTATTGTCGGTGATGATCGAGAGATCGTTATTCCTGATCTGTCCCGTTACAGCCTGGGGCGTAGCGGATTGCGTGGCTTACGCTGTATTCACACACATTTGAAGCAGGAACCTGTCAGTCGAGATGACCTGACTGACCTCGAGCTCTTGAGGCTCGATGCAATGGCTGTCTTGGGAGTCGGTCAAGATGGTTTGCCGGGTGAATTTTCCTATTCTCATCTTTTACCGACAGATAAAGAAGCTCAGATTGAAACCGTTACTCTGAGCGATTTTCATCAGCTTGATCTTAACTTTTCTGCCTTTATCAGTGCTCTTGATCAGGAGATGGAGCGGACTGCCGCTGAAACAGTCGATTTGTCAGATGGTCGTGAACGCGCCCTGTTGGTCTCTGTCGGGATGACCGGACGGCAGCGCCTCGAAGATTCGATGGCAGAACTGGATGAATTGGCGCGGACTGCCAATCTGGCTGTTATTGATAAGGTGTTCCAACGTCCGAGACAGCTAAATCCGCGTTTTCTTGTGGGTGAAGGTAAACTTAAGGAGATTGTTATCCGTGCCTTGCAGCAGCGGGCGACAATGTTGGTTTTTGATCAAGATCTCTCACCGAATCAAGTCCGTTCCATCTCTGCCATGACCGAAATGAAAGTTATTGATCGCAGCCAGCTGATTCTCGATATCTTTGCCGGTCGTGCCCAGTCTCGTGATGGTAAGGTTCAGGTAGAGCTGGCTCAGTTGAAATATATTCTGCCGCGTCTGTCAGGTAAGGGAACTGCCATGTCACGGTTGATGGGGGGCATCGGTGGCCGTGGACCAGGAGAGACTAAGCTGGAACTTGACCGGCGGCGTATTCGTGACAAGATTCGTCGTTTGGAAAAGCAGCTTGATTCTCTTGGTCGTGGACGTTTGCAGCGGCGTCAGAAGCGTGTTCGGGCTGGGTTGCCGATTGTTTCAATTGTCGGTTATACCAATGCTGGAAAATCGACTCTTCTTAATGCCTTGACCCAGAGTGAAGTCCTGACTGAAGACCTTCTCTTCGCAACTCTAGACACAGCGACGCGACGTTTGCGCTTTCCTCTTGATCGTGAAGTTATTATTACCGATACCGTTGGTTTCATCCGTGATCTGCCGCCTAGTTTAATCGGTGCTTTTAAGGCAACTCTCGAAGAACTTGAGGATGCCGATCTGTTGTTACATCTGGTTGATATTTCTAATCCACGATTTGATGAGCAGATTGCATCGGTGGAAAAAATTCTGTCAGATCTCGATCTGGGAACACGTCAAACCCTGCTGGTATTTAATAAATCTGACAAAATATCAGAGCAGGATTTGAATAATTTGTGTCGAGCTATCGCGCGGTTCCGGTATCAGCCCTTAGCCGTACTAGTTTTAAACCTCTTCTGGATGAAATGCAGCAGCGTTTTTGGCCTGAGGAATACTTGGATGGAGCAGAGGATAGCCCTACTTGACTTCATCTGTAATATTCGTTAACCTGCGACCATGAAATGTAAAGATATATTAATGTTTTGGTCGGGAGATCATGAATGATAAAGTATCTGCCTGTTTTATCACTGTTTTTGTTGTTTGGTTGTCAGTCGGCAACACAAATGATCAGTTCTTTTTCACCTGAAAAAACTGTCCAGAAACAGACACGTCCAGCCATCGATATCCCTGTGACCGAAAGTATTGAGACGGGTTCTGTTGTTGAGGAACAGCCAGAGGTGGTCGTTTCTGATTATCAAGTTCCAGTGGATCACAATTTACCACAGGAAATTGATCAATTCTTGGTACCAGAGACAAGATCCCTTCCTTATCACGGTGATTTTCCTTTGGATCAGCACACACGAATTGAAAAACTGGTTAAACGCTACACCGGTTCTCAAAAAGTGATGTTCGGCCGCTGGCTTGAACGTGCAGCACGTTTTATCCCAAAAATACAGATGGTTTTTGCCAGTGAAGGTCTTCCTCTTGATCTTGCATATTTGGCAATGATTGAATCTGGTTTCAATGTTCGCGCTTATAGTTGGGCTCATGCTGCCGGACCTTGGCAGTTTATTGAAAGTACCGGTCGTCTTTATGGTTTGGATAATGATTGGTGGCAGGATGGGCGTTTGGATTTGGAAAAATCAACTCGCGCTGCAGCCAAGCATTTGAAGTATTTGCATAAGCGCTTTGATGGCAACTGGTATCTTGCTGTTGCGGCTTATAATGCCGGTGGCGGGAAGGTCCGTAGGGCAATCAAAGCGAGTAAAAGTAGAGATTTCTGGGATTTGACAGAAGGGAACGTTCTTCGCGAAGAGACCCGTAATTATGTCCCAAAGTTACTTGCCGCCTTGGATGTTATCAAGAATTTAAAGAAATATGGCTTTGATAATCTGAATTACGACGTTCCTCTGGAATATGAAAATATTACTCTGGAAAGTAGTACCGATCTAGAAATTATTGCCCAATTTTGCGGTATCAGTTACAAGCAGCTGAAGGATTTGAACCCTGAGCTAAAGCGCTGGTGCTCTCCTCCTGGAGTGAAAAACTATCAACTGAGAGTTCCGGTTGGAAGTGCCGATAAAGCGAATCAACTTTATGCGCAGCTTCCCAAAAATCAGCGTGCTCGATATTCTCGTCATAAAATTAAGTCGGGTGATACTCTGCAGGTGCTAGCAAGGAAATATCGTATTCGTGTCGATGATATTATCACCATGAATGGGATAAAAGATCCACGTGCGATTCAAATCGGTACAAATCTGATCCTGCCATTAAAGGAAGGTTACACCAGTCTTCCTGCCAATGCGTTGACCGATTCTTATGTGCGCAGCCGCAGAAAGACGTATAAGGTTCGATCGGGAGACAGTCTGTGGTCGATTGCCAAACGCTTTAACGTCAGTCAAAAAGAGTTACGGGTCTGGAATAAATTGGGTTGGAGTAATTTATTGAGGCCCGGACAGCTATTGGCTGTTTCAAAAGCTGGTAAGCGTAATATTGCACGTTCTGGGAAAAAAGCTAAATCAGGACCAACTAAAAAAATGGTCTACAAGGTTGTTCCAGGGGATACCCTATGGGGAATCGGGCGCCAGTTTGATGTCGCGATGGACCAGATTCGTCGCTGGAATGCTTTATCCAGTGGCCATGTTTTGAAGCCGGGGCAAAAGCTTACACTTCTTGTCGCTGCCAGTCGGCAAGGCTAATATTTAAGTTTCGGCTTAAATCATCATATATTTATGATTTAGCGCCTCTGCCGTTTACTGCAGAGGCGTTTTCTTTCTGATTCTTTTGACATTTTCGGCGTGGATTGTTAAAGTTCGCGCCGAAACAAACAGCTAGAACTGGTCTATTCTCTTATTTATCTGCAGCAATTTTAAAAGGATATTATTTTATGCTCAATCTGTTGATTTCTGTGGCTTGTTCCGCTTTGACAGCCGCCATTATGTCAAGGTTTGTGACAACAAATACCTGGATTATTTTGGCAGCATCGACTGCTATATTTCTAGCTTTGTTTTTTCTGATTACCCGGACAATTATGAAAAAGTCGGTAATCTGATGCAGGCTGCGCAGCACGATGTGATGGCTAACCGTAGTGAAAAAGCAATTAGAGAGCTTGAAGCTGGTTTGAAATATGGTTCATGGCAACTTTATGTGAAGCCACAGATCTATTCTCAGATTGGAACGATTCATTATTTAAAACGAAATTTTAACGAATCGACCCCATACCTCGAAAAAGGTTTTATTCGTAACTGGGTGAGCCAATCGATGTTGGCTATCACCTATATGAAAAAAAATAAAACTGTGAAAATGAAAGAAGCATTTGGCAAGGCTGTTTCTGGAAGTCGGAAAGAACCAATGGTTTATGCTTTGTATGCTTTTTGTCTGGATCGTATTGGCGAGCGAAACAATGCCTTGGAAATCCTTAAAAAGGGCATTTCTAAGGCAGGTGGTGACGAGCGTTTGAAGGAAAATTTGACGCTTCTCGAAGCCGGGAAGAAGATGAAGATGAAAGGTTTTGGCGATATGTGGTATCAGTTTCATCTCGAGAAACAGGGTGCCATCATTAAAAAACAGACGAAAGCAATGACAGGCCGCAGGAAGCAGGTTTTACGCTAATCATGTCCAAGAAGAAAAAACAGGCAGGTAAGCCTAAAAAAACTTTTAACGCAAACCCCTTCAGTCACCTGAAGGGGTTTGCTGTATCTGCTGAAGAAGAACAAATGTCTGCTCCGCCAGAAAGTCCAGCCAAATCTGTTGAAATATATGGTTCCTTTGAAGACGAAATGGGGATGCTTGGTGTCCAACCTTTGAACATGAATGATGAAGAGGATTGCGATGATCACATTCCTGATGTTCTCGATGAGGTGTTGGATAGTGAAAATGAAATCTTAACGGATGACGAATTGTTTCTTTCGGCAATGAACGGTTTAAATGTCGATTTTAAAGATGATTTTGATTTGCCAAAAGAGCAGGGGAAAGCCATCCCCCGTCGAATGAAGCAGGTGAAGCAAGGACGATTAAAGCCAGAATCGAAACTCGATTTACATGGTTGTACGCGCGCTGAGGTTCTTCCTAACATAAAAAAGTTTCTTAAAAATGCTCAAATGCTGGGGATGGAGACAGTACTGGTGGTCACTGGTCGAGGTCTTCATTCTGAGGGGGGAGAGCCTGTTCTGAGAAATGAAGTCGAGTGCTATCTGAACGGTAAATCCGATGGATTTGTCGCTGAGTGGAGTAGGGCGCCAAAGGAATATGGGGGCGAAGGCGCGCTGTTATTATTCATAAGGAAAAAATCAGACTAGGGCGTCAACCATTCTCTTTTTCAAGCGTTGTACGGGTATGGAGATTTTGTTGCTAACCTATACTTATTTGAAAAGGAGAGGAAATGAAAAGATTATTGAATGTTTCTTGGTTTGTTTGGGCTCTGCTGCTGTTATTTGTTCTATCCCCGATTACTTTTGATTTATCAACTGGTCATATAACGACCAAGGTTGCTTTTGCTAAAGGTGGTAACGGCGGTGGTAACGGCGGTGGTAACGGCGGTGGTAACGGCGGTGGTAACGGAGACGGAACCGGAACTGGTGGTGGAGATTGCGACGGGACTGGCAGTGCTGCTGGACCACAGGCTCAAGAATTAACGCAAACACAAATGAAGTCTCAATATCAAAATCGTCATCAGGCTCGTCATCAGCATCAGCATCAGTTGGAGTTGAATGTTGATCCACCAGCAACCGATCCCGTTGGGACCTCTGCAAGTGACCTGGATGATATGTCAATGAGTAAGGAATCTGCTGCTGTCGAATAGTGGTTTAGGATGTTGAATGGTTCAATAAATGCTGCATACCTCTGAGAGGTATGCGGCATTTTTATTATCTCCACAAATTGTTTTTCTCAGACAAAATATTTGTCGCTTTCCCGTCTTTTCGTATATCATACATGTTGATTTAACAATAAATAAGGAGATATTGCGAACGCTTTGTTGACTTGTTTAGTAGGCTAATCTATATTTTAAAAACTTATGATTGCGGGGGGTCGACAGTTTTATATAAGCCGATATTCTGCTGGGTATTCTCGTCTGAATTAATGGAGATGTTTCATGTCAAATATTTATACAGATAATTCTTTATCGATAGGAAAAACACCGCTGATACGTCTTAACCGTGTCATCAGCTCAGGTGGGGCTAATGTTTATGCTAAGGTCGAAGGGCGTAATCCTGGATATTCAGTAAAGTGCCGTATTGGCGCTTCAATGATTTGGGATGCTCAGGAAAAAGGTTTGTTAAGGCCTGGGATGGAGATTGTTGAACCGACCAGTGGTAATACGGGAATCGCTTTGGCTTTTGTTGCGGCAGCAAAGGGAATTCCTATAACGCTGACCATGCCGGAAACAATGAGTATCGAGCGGCGTAAAGTCTTGAAGGCATTTGGGGCTAAATTGATTTTGACTCCTGGTGTGAAAGGCATGGCAGGCGCAGTTAATGAAGCAGAGCAAATGGCAGAACGCCAGCCTGACAAATATGTGTTGTTACATCAATTTAAGAATCCGGCAAATCCTGAGATTCATGTCAAAACCACAGGTCCCGAAATCTGGGAAGACCTTGATGGCGATATCGATGTTCTGATCTCTGGGGTTGGAACCGGTGGTACAATTACCGGCATTTCACGTTACATGAAAGAGGTTAAAGGGAAATCGATTCTTTCGGTTGCCGTTGAACCTGCAGATAGTCCTGTTATAAGCCAGCATCTCGCCGGAGAAATGCTTCAGCCTGGACCACATAAGATTCAGGGGATTGGTGCTGGATTTATTCCCGATACTCTCGATCTTGAGATGGTAGACAGGGTAGAGAAAGTGACAAACGAAGAATCCTTTGATTTTGCACGACGCTTAGCCAAGGAAGAGGGGTTGCTCTCTGGAATTTCTTGTGGCGCTGCTGTTGCCGTAGCTGAGAGACTAGCGCAGGAACCTGAATTTGTTGGTAAAAATATCGTTGTCATTCTGCCCGATTCAGGTGAGCGATATTTAAGTGGTGATCTCTTTTACGATAATGCCTGATATCTCCTGTTCCCGGTCGAAGACGATGTGTTAGTTTGGCAAAGTTGTTGCTCGAAATGTGGATCAGTAAATTTTAGGATTTATCGGTAAGAGGTTATTCAATGTATGAACCTTCAAGGGAGGGGCTCGAGCGGGTAGAAGAGGGCGGATCCAAGAATTTGGATGACTGCTTAGTGGAAGTCGTATCTTGTCTGGACAGGCTTGGAAGCGATTATTCAGATAATAAAAATGCTCTCAATCTACTCTCTGGTCGTTTGAAAAAAGGACAATTCCGTTTGGCCGTGCTTGGACAGTTCAAGCGCGGCAAAAGTACACTTCTGAATGCTTTGCTAGGGGATACTGTCCTGCCGACCGATATCTTACCGGTCACGGCGATCCCTACCTATATCAGTTATTCAGAGATACTTACTGCTCAGGTATATTTCACCAATGAGCGAGATTCAAAATCATTCTCAGCTTCTCAGGGTGGAACCTTAGCTGAATTTTTAGCTGAATATGTCACTGAAGCAGGGAATCCTAATAATAAAAACCACGTAGAACGGGTCGAACTCGGTCATCCCGCTGAGCTGCTTCAGCATGGGGTTGTGTTGATCGACACCCCCGGCATCGGTTCGACTTACAAGCACAATACTGAGGTTGCCTATCAGATTTTGCCTCAATGTGATGCTGCTCTATTTTTGGTTTCTCCCGATCCGCCAATCACTGAGGTCGAGCTTGATTACCTGAGGGAAATCTGCCAGCAGTTACCTCGTACTTTCTATCTTCTCAACAAGATTGATTTTCTTGATGAGTCTGATCGCGTTGCTTCTCTATCTTTTTGGCCGACCAGTTAGCTCCACTGCTCAGTGCTGTCCCACAAATCCTACCGGTCTCAGCAAAAAAAGGTCTGAATGCACGCCTGCAAGGTGATTCAGATGGTTGGCAGCAGAGTGGTATGTATCAGGTCGATCAAAATTTGATTGAATTTTTTGCCAAAGAGAAGCAACAAATACTTCTGGATTCAATTCGTAAAAAAATAACTGATCAGATTAATCAGGTCTCTTTGCGGGTTCAACTCTCTCTCCGGGCGTTAACATTGTCAGAGGCAGAGTTGCTTCAAAAAATCGAACAATTTCGTAATTCTCTTCCTGCTGTTGAGCGTGAAAAGTTAGCCGCTAAGGATGTTTTGTCGGGAGATTTAAAGCGCCTTGAGGCTGATTTGACCAAAGAGGTTGAGCAGACCCGCGACAAAGCTAAACAAACGATTGTTGCTGAGATAGAGGTTCTTTTTCAGACCGTCTCTGATTCTGAAGAGTTGGAGCGTCAGGTCAGAGATAAATTGGGCGATGCCATCCCACGCTTCTTTGCTTCGGAGTTAAGTCGCGTCAGTGAGGTTATCCAGCGACAGGGAAGTCACTTATTGACGATTCATCAGAATCGCAGCAATGAGCTGATTGAAAAGGTTAGGCAGAATGCTGCGGAGCTGTTTGATATTCCTTACCATGCCCCTTCTGCGGCAGAATCTTCATCGACATTTCCTGCTCCGAGTTGGAGTTCTGATCTGTTTATTTCAGATATGGATCCACTTGGGCAGAAGTTTTCACGTAAATTTTTAACCTATAAATTCCGTCACCGTCGAACTGTCACACGGCTGCGTGATGCTGGTCGTAAACTGATTGGCGAAAATGTGGAGCAAATTAACTGGGCTGTCAGGCGAGGAATTGATGAGAGTTTTCGTCAGTTTGGAGCCAGTTTGACTGAACAGCTTGATAAAACTGTGACAGCTACGCGCTCCGCTATGGAAGTAGCTTTGAAAAAAAATGAATCTCAGGCATTCGAAACTGCAGAGCAAGAATTGCACTTGCGTCAGGTTTTTGAATCTTTGCAGCGTATCTTAGGGCAGTTAGATCAGTCGTCTCAAAAAAAGGAGGAGAGTGTATGAATCAACGAATTTGTGTGATGCTTATGCTGTTTTTATCTGTTCCCGCACTCGCTTTAGCGCATAGTGGTGCTGGTGTTTCTTCTGGCTTTATCTCAGGTTTTAGTCATCCTCTGACAGGTTTTGATCACCTGTTGGCGATGCTGGCTGTTGGCCTTTGGGCTGGTGGTCTAGGTGGCCGTTCGATCTGGGTTGTCCCGGCAACTTTCATCGTTGTTATGGCTGCTGGTGCACTTTTGGGAATGTCGGGAATGGCGTTCCCATTTGTTGAACAAGGAATTCTTCTTTCTGTTCTTGTGCTCGGGTTTTTAATCGCTGCCGCACTGAAACTTTCACTCGTGTACAGCTCTTCCCTTATCGGTTTTTTTGCTCTGTTTCATGGACATGCTCACGGCAGTGAAATACCGGTAGCGACAGGAGCTGCGACATACATTATTGGTTTTCTGGCCGCTACGGTGTTGCTCCATTCAACGGGTCTCTCCCTGGGGCTGTTTATGAAGAATATCTGTTCCGGCAAGATCGGGCGTTTGGTTGGTTGTGCTATTATGCTCTGTGGTGTCTATCTGACTGTTTCTTAGATGGATGATCTTCAAGCATTTAAAAGGCCCGATCTCGTTTGAGACCGGGCCTTTTTATTATTCCGTTGGCTCGTCAACTTTTTTTCTGGGTGCTCTTTTGCGTGGCGTCTTTGGAGCCGGTTCTTCTTTTTCTCTATTGGTTTGATCCGAAGATGGAACCTCTGTGTCTGCCACTTTCTTTGTTGTCCTGCGTGGCCTGCGTTTAGGCTTTTCCTGTTCTGTCTTTTCTGACTCAACAGCAAGCTCAGGTGTCACTGCGGGTTCGGTGGCTTTTTTAACCGTTCTGCGTGTGCGTCGTTTCGGTTTTTCCTCTGTGGTTTTCTCTTCAGATCCAGCTGTTTCCTGTTTTTCTTCGCTGGTAGCCGGGCTAGCAATGGCATCAACAGTTTTGGTACGACGAGCTCTGGTTGATCTGGTTTTAGGTGGCGCACTTTCATCTTGTGGTGCTGTGGTATCAGATTCCGGTTGTTTTTCTGTTGCCTTCAGTTTTTTTTGTTGTGCGTCGCGGTTTGCGAGCAGGTTTTTGCTCAACCTGGACTGCTTGTGAGGTCTTTTGATCTATAGAAATTTCTTCTTCAACCTTGTGAGCTGTCTTGCGTGGTCGTCGTTTAGGTTTTTCTTCGGTCTCTGTTGTCTCAGTTTCGGACGATTCGACCTTTTTCCGTGGTGATCTTCGCGGTTTTCTTTGCGGTTTTTCATCGGGGTTATCACCCGGTTTGTCCGATTCTACCTGTCCAAGATCTTGTTTCTCTGTTGTCTGTTGTGTGCTCTCTGGCTGTTCAGTTGCTTCTCCCGATTGAACTTCAACCGGTTTCTTTCTTGGTGTTCTGCGTGGTCTTCTTGTTCTTGTCGGTTTATTTTTTTCTTCGACTGTATTTGTTGTTTCCTGAGGTGTGTCGATAGCAATTTCAGTAGTTGAGGGCTCGCTCTTATCAGCTTCAGTTGTGACGGTCTGACTGTCTTCTCCTGTTAGCTTCTCATCATCCGATGTGGCTTTTTTGCGTGCAGGACGCCGGGAGCGCCGTTTTGGTTTCTCTTCAGTTGTGACGTCCTCTGTCTGTGCCTCTGGCCCTGCTGTTGCTATTTTTTCTTCACTGCTTGGGGGCGGTGTTGCGTCGACATCGGAATTGAGCTCTTCTTTATCAGAAGTGTTTGTCTGCTGAGCTAACTGTTCCGATTGTTGTTCCGTAGAAGTCGGTTTTTTCCGTCTTCTCCGGCGGCGTTTTTTGGGCGCCTCTGTTGTCTCTGAAGACGCTGACTGGGGTTGCCCCGTTGGTGTGTTTGCATTCTCTTGATCTGGTGCTGACACGCTTTCATCTTCTTGTTGCGCAGCTAGGGCGACATCAATCTGATTGGCGTGAGATACAGGCAATATTTTGCGTGGCTCGTTTTGCTCTTTCTCTTTCTTAACGAGTTGCAGATCACAGTCACCAGGGAGCATTTTGATACTACCCTGAATGTTCAGGCGTAAGTTCAACTGTCGTTCAAGATCAATAACTGTAGAACGCTTTTGATTTAAGAGGTAATTAGCGACATCAACAGGGACCGTTGCATCAATCTGTCCGATCTGTCCTTTTGATGCCGCTGTATGTGCCTGGCGCAACAAGGTCACTGCCTGGGCTTCAGCACTCCGTATCCGGCCGACACCTTTACAGTGAGGGCAGTCATCATAAGATCCAACGCTTAATGCAGGCTTTAATCGTTGCCGGCTCATCTCCATCAGGCCAAATTGGCTGATACGGCCGACAGAAACTTTGGCTTTATCATCCTTAAGAGCATTACGTAGTTGTTGTTCGACTTCGCGGACGTTTTTACGATCGCGCATATCAATAAAGTCGATGACGACCAAGCCACCCAAATCGCGCAGTCTCAGTTGTCGTCCAACTTCGGTTGCCGCTTCAAGGTTGGTTTTTAAGGCTGTTGCTTCAATGCCACTTTCGCTTGCCATCTTGCCTGAGTTAACGTCGATGGCAACGAGAGCTTCCGTCTGATCGATAACGATAGATCCACCAGAGGTTAGCGCTGTTTGGTTTTTAGCGAGACCATCTATTTGTTCCTCAATCTGATAACGTGAAAATATTGGTCTCCGTTCGCGATGACGTTTGACCATGTGCTTCAATTCAGGCATGACCAGTGCGAAGAAGTCTCTGGTGTCTTGGAAAACCTGATGGTTGTCAATCAGGACTTCATCCATATCAGTTGAAAAATAGTCGCGGATCGATCGAATGACAAGGTTGGATTCCTGATAGAGTTGTGCCGGGGCCTTGATTTGGTCCTGTCTGGAGACGATTCCTTCGTAGAGACGAACAAGGTAGTCGAAGTCTCGTTTGAGTTCTTCCTTATCTTTCCCGATACCCGCGGTCCTGACGATATATCCCATTTTCTCAGGCAGATCGAGTTCTGCATAGTACGTTTCAGTTTTTTACGTTCTGAGTCTTCACTGATTTTGCGTGAAACGCCCTTGGTTGTACTATCTGGCATTAAAACCATGTAGCGGCCGGGGATTGATAGGAAGGTTGTCAGGGCTGCACCTTTGTTTCCACGTTCTTCTTTGACAATTTGAACGAGAATTTCCTGTCCACGTTGCAGGATTTCGGCAATACGAGGGCGGTTTTTCGATTCTTCTCTTTGAGGGTAGATATTGGGGTGAATTTCACCGATTTGAAGGAAGCCAAGTTTTTCAGCTCCATAATCGACAAAAGCAGCTTGTAGCCCCGTTTCAACTCGGACTACGACCGCTTTATAGATGTTCCCTTTTGTTTGTTCCTGCCCGGCGATCTCAATATCGAGTTCGCTTAAAATTCCATCAACAACGATTGCCACCCGGTTTTCCTCCGGATGGGAGGCGTTGATTAACATCTTCCTACTCATTGTTAAACCTTTCAGTCCACATTATTCGTGGATCTTTCCGGTTGCATCACAGAGACCACACCGCTGTGTGCGGGGTCAAAACTGGATACGTAACCGGTTAAAGTGATAATAAAGCAGCAGTCAAGTCCTTCCATTCAGGAACCAACTGCGTGAAATTTAATGAGGTGCTCTGATCTCGACGCTGTTGCGGAAACACAGAGCTATCTGTTTAATTAAGTGATTATAGCAGACTTTAATGCTAAGTGATACGTCAAATATTGTTTGATGTTGTGAGGATAGCTCTGGCCTTACCGTTGCGAGTATCGCTGTCATTGGAAGTCGTGTTGTCTCTATGGTTATCCGGCCGTACTTGCTAAGGCCCGATGTTTTTATTATCTTACACAACGTTCTATATCTTTCGATGTTAATTTCTACGAGGATTTTATCTCCATGATGACGAAAAATGCAGTGTTCATTCTGTGTCTATTTATACAGTTGATGTTTTCATCTTCTTCTTTTGCTGAGAATCGGTTAGCACAGATCTTGGAGCCTCTATTGGTGAAATACCCCCAGCAGACGGGAAGTTATATCCTTGATAAGGGGGAGGAGGCATTGTTGGCTCGCGCCTGGCTGACAGACCATGCGGTTCACAGTATCGACGTTCAATATTTTATCTGGAGTTTTGACAATATTGGAACCCTGGCGACTGAAAGTTTATTGCGGGCAGCCGATCGAGGTGTCCATGTTCGGGTTTTGGTGGATGATTTATTAGTCGATGCTCCGGATGATTTTTTGTTGGCAATGGAAGCCCATCCTGCGATTGAAATTCGTATTTATAACCCTCAGCATAGAGTCGGTGTCTCAAAGAAAAAGCGAATTTATAATATTTTCAGTAATTTTAGAGCAAGCAACCAACGTATGCATGA